>Ga0209101_1000597_pt1 | contig 29363 bp, 26 predicted proteins | sample ConPoolayeCmetaG_FD_185481 | JGI IMG/M metagenome (GOLD analysis project Ga0209101, IMG submission 185481) | Hot spring microbial mat communities from California, USA to study Microbial Dark Matter (Phase II) - Cone Pool mat layer C metaG... ...
CACGCACGGAGAGGATTCGGGCAAAGCCGGAGTTTCGAGCGCTGAAAACACAAGGGTTGGTATTCAAGACGCGGCAGTTGCTTTTCAATTTTTTGCCGAGGGCTTCTCATACCCGATTGGGGCTTGTCGTGACCAGAAAGACGGGCGGTGCCGTACAGCGCAACAAGATAAAACGTTGGCTCCGAGAAGCCTTCCGCCTCAACAAGGCTCATTTCGGACTGCCGCTCGACCTTGTGATCGTGCCGCGCAGTGAGGCGTCCTCGTACTCTTACCGTGACATTGTACGTGACTTCGCTTTCTTCGTCCGGTGGTACAATGAAAAAGTTGCTCGTCGCCCTCATTGAGTTGTACCAGCGGTACCTCTCTCCCCTCCTCGGACAACGATGCCGTTTCCATCCTTCTTGCTCGGCGTACGCCCGCGAGGCAATCGAGAAAAAAGGCGTCATCAAAGGACTTCTTCTCGGCATGTGGCGTATTCTCCGATGCAATCCTTGGAACCGCCACTGCGGCTTCGATCCCCTGAGGTGAGGTACCTATGAACAAGAATGTGATATTCGCAGTCATCCTCTCAATCATTGTGCTCTACTTGTGGGGAGAATTCTTCGCTCCGAAACCATCTCAACCTCCTGAACAACCTGCCTCGCCAGAAAGCATACCGGCACCTCCTTCCCCTCCTCCACCGCCACCCATGGGGGAAGAACACCTCTTCAAAAAAGGTACGATCACGCCGACTCTCCGAAACCCGGCACAGGAGGGAGCGCTTTCCAGTGCTTCGGTGACCACGCGTTACTCGACAGAAAAAGGAAGGCTCACTACCATAGCAGTGACGGGAGAGAAGTATCGAGAAAAGAATCTCGACATGCTCGCGGCGCTCGTCGAGGGAACCATTTTCCCGGAAATGTCCTCCCCCTTCGAAACGGAACCTTCTTACCTCCTTGAGGAGGTAACCGACACCGCAGTGAGTTTCCGCTACGAGGAACAGAATGTGACCGAAACGAAGACAATCCGCATCTCCGGCGACTACCTGTTTACCTTTACAAAGAGAGTGAAGAACAACAGTCCTTCTCCAATCGAGTGGCGTCCCGCCCTCCGTTATCGTTCGGTACACGAGAACAAGGAGGTTTTCAGTTCGTACGGCAAGCAGTTCGAATTCCTCGTGAAAGTAGCAGACGAAGGATTAAAGGAGCCCTCGAGCGGCGAGAAACTGGCGGAGGCGGTTCAGGGGAAAAGAATCCAGTGGGTTGGGATTAACTACGGTTTCTTCCTCTATGCAGTGATTGCAAACACAGCGCCGCTTTCCGTGGAGGGTATGATAGATCCGAAGGAAAACGTCACGGTGCTCACGACCGCCTATGCCCCCTTTACCCTTGCCCCAGGGAAGGAGGCAGAGGCATCGTTTACCATTTTCTTCGGACCAAAGGAGATACGCGTCCTTGACGAGGTGGGACATGACCTCCGCTCGTCGGCAAGTCTCGGTTGGTTCGGGTTCCTTGCCGAGCCTCTCTTGTGGATACTCAACTTCTTCTACGATTTCGTGAAGAACTATGGCATAGCCATCATCCTCCTCACTGTCCTCGTTAAGGTACTCCTCTGGCCGCTCTCCGACGCCTCCTACAAGTCAATGGCAAAAATGAAGAAATTGATGCCGAAGGTCGAGGAACTTAAAAAGAGGCACAAAGGGGACAAAGAGACGCTCAACAAGGAGATTATGCTCCTCTACCAGAAAGAGGGAGTGAATCCGCTCGGCGGTTGTTTGCCGATATTCATCCAAATGCCAATCTACATTGCCCTCTACTCGATGCTCAACAATGCGGTCGAACTCTACAACGCAAAGTTCCTGCCATTCTGGCTCACCGACCTCTCCGAGAAAGATCCCTACTTCATCCTGCCAGTCTCTCTCGGTGTTTTCATGTTCCTTCAGCAGAAGATGACGCCGTCACAGGTGGACAGTCAGCAGGCGAAAATCATGCTCTATGTGATGCCAGTCATGTTTGCCGGTTTCATGCTCTTTTTGCCGGCAGGACTCAACCTCTACATTCTTGCCAATACACTTCTCGGTATTCTGCAACAGTGGATTGTCAATAAACGATACGGATGAGGAGATACTCCCGGCTCATTTTCTGTGGAGAAAAACCACGTTCTAGATGCCATGGAAACACTACCGGACGATCGCGAATTCTGTTGGCTCCACCATCTGTTTACCGTCCCCATTTCGAGAGGGAATGACCAGCCGACACCGGAAGGAATCTCCGGGTCTGTCCCTGTATCAAACTCTTATGCGCGTGAATCTGACCTTCACTTCCCCCCGCACCCGGGGAAGTTTTCGACGAATTGAATCTTGATGTCAGGAAAGTTCTCGACCACTTTGACCTTGTAATCGGGGAAATTCTGCACAATCTTCCAAAGCCCCGGTTTGTTAGGGAAATCCTCGACAATTTTTACCTTGAGATCGGGGAAGCGCTCGACGATTCTCACCGTCACATCGGGGAAGTTTTCGACGAACTGGATCTTGCCATAGAGTTGGCAGGGACCCGGTTTTGCCTTCGCCCCCTCGGCGCATGCCGAGAAGATCGACAAGAGCCGCTCCCGCGCATCGCCAGAACGGCTCGCCGGCCGCTCTGAAACAGAAAACAGGAACGCCCCCACGAGCGCTACAACCATACCTACCTTGCGAAACACCTGCTACCTCCGAGAGGGAAAGAAGGTAAAAGACGCTAGGGCACGGAACGATGAGCAGAAGATTTCGTGAGAGAATCCTCAACAATGCGGTAGATCTTTGCGCGAATTTTTTCTTTGTCAGTCGCTTCGGCAATGGAAAGTTCGGTGGTAAGGATTTCTTCAGCGTCATGGAGAAGTTTCTCTTCTCCGTAGGAGAGTCCCTTACGTTTCTTGAGAGAAAGGAGGTCAGAAATAACAAGCGCGATATCGGTTGCCTTGCCGGTTTTCATCTTTTCTTGGAAGTAGCGGAAGCGCCTGTTCCAATTCATCTTTGAGAGGAGGGGGTTACGTTCACGGAGAGAAGAGTAGACTGCATCTACTGACGACCGCTCCATGATGCTCCGGAGACCCATGCGGCTTGCCGATTCGACTGGCACGAACACCTTTGAGCCAGAGTGCATCATGGTAACCACATAGCACTTGACGGTGTCAGTGCCAAGTGATTTTTCCTCAATGGAGACAATCTTCCCTACTCCATAGTTCGGATAAACCGCCAAGTCGCCTTTTTTGAAGGTGGTCACGGGAACCTCCGTTCAGAGATTCGTAAGAACGCTTCTACTTTACGAATTGCTGCATTGCATGTCAAGAAAAAATGCAAAAAACTTCTTATTTTTCAAAAGGTTGTGCCAACAATGATATGCGTTATGTTCAATAAAAGAGAAGCACATAGAGAAAGGTAATACGGGGAAGAGATGACAAAAGACGCCTGATAACAGTATGTTACTGTTAGTTGATTCCTGTGGTAACCAGAGTCTTATTTGGAAGGGTTCGGCGGCTTGATGGCAAGATTCTCCAGTCGGTGGTAAGTTAGCCCTTCTGTCTCGTGGATTCGCACGAGGTAGTTTGCCCGTATGTTTTCGAATTTACTCCTTGTTCCTTTCTTGCTTGGCCACCAAATCGTCACCTCATCAGCAATACAGGCTTCTCCGATGCCAATGATGATAAGGGGGTCGTTTTGGAAACCAAAGAGTCCATACCCTCCCTGCACCTCCCTGATGAATGTCTTCCCCTGTACTTTCAATATGATACGTGCTCCTATCGCCATTCGATTCGCGCCGTCGGGGGGAGCAGACCCCTCAAGAAGGAGAATGACCTTGTTTGCGTTTTGTCCTGTGTCATTACGGAGCAACGTAACCCATGGCTGGCTTGGCGCCGGTGGGACATCTGTGTCGCTCCACCGCATGAGAGAAGAGCCGATGAGAAGATCGTAATCTCCATCACGATCATAGTCAATCAGTGCTCCTCCGTGAGCACGGATGACCCGGACACCTGCCTCCTTGCCAACCTCGGCGAAGGTTCCATCCTTCTGCTGTTGGAAGAGAAGGGCATAGGTACCAGGGTAGTCGGAACTCAGAATGTAGAGGTCTATTCGTCCGTCGTTGTCGAGATCGCCGGCGAGCGCGCCGAGGTCACCCTCGTCCCAGTTGGCAGCGGGATGCGCGCGCTCGAGGCCAGTTGCCGTTCTGCCCGGACGGAAGAAGGGGGTTTGAGGAAAGCCATCGTTGCGCAGAATCTCGGTCTTATCAGATGCCTGTCCGATGTGCCAGTGGGCAAGTTCGACGCCGAGGAGATCCAGGTCGCCGTCGTTGTCAAGGTCGGCACAAACAGTGGCCGAACTGTTGCCCCCGAGGCGGGAGGGGTGGTCACTCACCCCCGGTTCCCACGCACTCTCGAGGCCGCTACAGGAGATCATCGGACTAGCGGCTCCAGCACAGTAGTCGCCGACATCCGGGTGCGTCGCACAGTAGCAGAGATACCACTGGTCATCGGAGTAATCGAGGTTTTCGTCGGCGGCAAACTTGGAGGAGAGCGAGAGATCCTCGAATGTCCCGTTGCCCTTGTTGCGCCAGAACATGTTGAAGCCGCGGCCATAGGTGGTGCTCATGATGTCGGTCCAGCCGTCGCCGTCTACATCGCACGCGGTAACTCCCCATGTCGGCTTATGGTTGGTTCCCGCCTTGATGGTCTCTGCGGTTGCTTTGAGGGTGGTGAGTTCGGCGGTGTCGGTGACATTGGTGAATTTTCCTTTGCCATTTCCCTTGTGGAGGGTATCCTGCTCCGCTGTCACAGGGTAGCCATATTTCCCGTAATGGTGACCGACATAGATGTCGAGATTCCCATCACGATCGTAATCAAGGAACGCAGCGCCGGCAACCGGGTCGAGGTAGATGGCGAAAAACTCATGGTAGGGGGCGATGGTGAAGGTGCCGTCCCCGTTGTTGAGGAAGACCGAACTGCGATCGCCGGTGTCCTCCGTATCGGTGTCGTAGTAGGCAGCGTTGAAGGCATCAACGAAGCCGTCGTTGTTGACATCGCCCCATATGACGAACGAAGAGACGCGGCCCTGCTCGCCCTCACGAGTCTTGAAGAGCCCTGATTCCCAGGTGACCTCCGTGAATCCTTTCCCCACATTGTTGACGAAGAGCCGGTAGCGACCTGCTGGATTGGCGGGATCTTCGCAGAGCCGCTCCCCTTTTGAAACATAGAAATCAGGCCATCCATCATGGTTAATGTCAGCGATTGAAACGGTGGTTCCTGCCACCGCGAGATTACTTTCTCCCAGTCCAAGTTCATCGGTAACATCGGTGAAGGTAAGCGTGTAGGGAGAAGAACCTGCCGGTGTAAGACAGATCGGTTCAGGGAGGCCACTCCCCTCATCCGTGAGTAGTTCATTATCTCCTTCAGCGAAGGAATCGTCGTCGGAACCACCGTCTCGAAGGGGTGTTTTCCCCGAGGAACACGAAAGAACCATCGCTGGAAAAAGCATGACAAGCAACCACCTTTTTTGCATAGATCACTCCTTGGGCAGTGTCTGTTCTCCCTTCCTTATACTTCTTTGCGGCCGCCTCGTAAAGTTCTTTTGATTTTCGTATATTTTTTGATAGCGTGGAGAAAGAGGACGGCGACGATGACATCACGTATGAAAGAACCTGCACTCCAGAAAGTGCTCGACACTCCTGTGATGGAACAGTATCAAGCGTGTAAGAGACAGTTCCCTGACGCTATCCTTTTCTTCCGTCTCGGTGACTTCTACGAAATGTTCTTCGACGACGCAGTAACGGCCTCCGAAATCCTCGGTCTCACGCTCACATCACGCCATAAAGAAGCGGGAATTCCCATGGCTGGAGTCCCCTACCACAGTGCCGAAACATATATCCGTAAGTTGCTCGACGCCGGTAAGAAGGTCGCCCTCTGCGAACAGATGGAAAAGCCGGACAAAAAGAAGAAAATGATCGCTCGGGAAGTGGTCCGCATATTTACACCGGGAACCGTCGTCGAAGAAGCAGTGCTCGACGAAATGCGACCGAACTACCTTCTTGCCATCGCGGAGCGGAATGGAAAGTGTACTCTCGTCTGGAGCGACGTTTCGTGCGGCGACATCTTCTATGCTTCCACTGACACCACCCGACTCTCCGATACAGTACGCACTATTGCTCCTGCTGAAATCATTGCTACTCACGCAATCCCCGCGATCGACGCCCACCTCCCCGAGTTGGAGATGACCTCGCATCATTCCCTTTCTTCTCAGGCGCTGTCATACCTGAGCAGAACTCGTTCCCTGACGGAAAACGACACCCTCCTCGCAGACGCCTTTCGTCTCCTTATTACCTACCTCGACAACCTTTACTTCGGCAAGTTTCCCCCCCTTCGTGATCCCCAGCCGGGGATTGGCGCCCAACACGCTATGCTCGACAGCAACACCATTGCCAACCTCGAGATCGAACGAACACTCATCGGCGGAGAGTACGTCGGGTCGCTCCTCTGGGCTATTGATCGGACCACCACCGTCATGGGACGGAGGCTCCTCCGAACACTCATCCGGACCCCTCTCCGAGATAGAGAAGAAATCAACTGTCGGCTCGAAACGATAGAAACGTTCGTCACCGAGGCTTCTCTGAGGAGAAGATCTCGTGAGATCCTTCGAACAATCAAGGACATCGAACGAACGCTTTCCCGCCTCCTCGTAAAACGGGGCGGACCGCGCGAAGTCGTTGCTCTCTGTCACTCGCTCGAAGGGGTGCTTTCTCTCCGGGAGCATCTTTTTACCTACCGGAATCGAATCCCGGTACTTGTTCCTTTCATCGGAACGTTTGCCGATCTTTCAAGAGAGACAGTACGCTCATGGCGCGAGACCTTCACGGAGGAACCTCCTCTTGCATGGCGTGAGGGCGGGTTCGTGCGACCGACTTACAACGGTGAGATCGCGCGGCTCAACCGCCTTGTTCATGACTCCAAAGGAATGCTCCTCGAACTGGAGGAACGTGAGCGGCAGGCAACCGGCATCACAACCCTGAAACTCGGCTATACCAAGGTGTTCGGTTACTATCTCGAAGTCACTAAACGCTTTGCCGAAAAAGTTCCAGACCGATACATTCGTAAACAAACAACGGTAAACGGCGAACGGTACATCACCCCCGAACTCAAGGAACTCGAAGAGACCATTCTCACGGCGCGCGAAAAACTCATCGAAGAAGAGTTGCGCATCCTCGAAAGAGTAATCGAGGATATCTCATCGTTCGAGACATCCATACAGGCAGCGGCGCGCTTTGCGGCATGGTGCGATCACTGTACGGCACTCGCCGAACTTGCCGCTACCGCAGGCTGGACACGCCCAACCGTCACCGAGGAAGATGGCATCGAGATTATCGAGGGACGCCATCCCGTCATCGAACAAATCCTCGGTCCGGGACGCTACGTTCCAGCCACTATCTCTCTCGGCGGGACTGATGCGCGGCTCGCAATTATTACGGGACCCAACATGGGCGGCAAGTCAACTCTCATGCGAAAGGTAGCGCTCATCACGATTCTCGCCCAGTGCGGCTCATTCGTACCGGCAAAGAGCGCCCGTATCGGTAGTGTGGATGCAGTTTTCACCCGCGTCGGCGCCTCGGATAACCTTGCACGCGGACAGTCAACATTTCTCGTCGAAATGCAAGAAACTGCCTTCATCCTACGCAACGCTACGGCACGAAGTCTCGTCATCCTCGATGAAATCGGCCGCGGTACCGGCACGTACGACGGCATCTCTCTCGCTCGTGCGATAGCCACTTATCTCGTTCGTACTATCGGGTCAATAACCCTTTTCGCGACCCATTACCACATTCTCACGGAGTTAGCAGACGAACTCCCGTCGGTTAAGAACTACCACATGACGGTTCGTGAGTATCGGGGTACTCTCCAATTTCTCTACCAACTTGCCGAAGGAGGATCAAGCCGGAGTTTTGGCGTCGAGGTGGCGCGTCTTGCCAATCTGCCGGCGCCGGTCATTGCCTCTGCCGAGGAAACACTCCGCGAACTCGAGCGGGCAGACAGGCGAATACGTCTTGAGCGCGGCGGATCGGTGCAAATGGATATCTTCTCTCTCAACGGAACCGTCACTCCCTCTCTTGAGGCACCACCCTGGGTCGAAACAGTGCGTACACTGGTTCTTGCGAAACACCCTGACAACATTACCCCCAAAGAAGCGTTGGATCTTTTCTATACCATTCACTCAACCATACGTAACGAGGTGAAATCATGCCCGTCAAAGTAGCGCCCTACATCGAAACCATTTCCCCTTACCGCCCTGGCAAGCCGATTTCCGAGGTTGAACGGGAACTCGGCATCTACGACACTATCAAGATGGCGAGCAACGAGAACCCGCTTGGCCCCAGCCCGCGAGCTGTGCAAGCAATCAAAGACGACCTCAAGTACATCCACCTCTACCCCGATGGTAATGCCTTCTATCTCAAGCACGCCATTATGAAACACTTGGCAAAGTACCATCTTCGCATCGAAGAAGTGATGGTCGGTAACGGCTCGAACGAGGTAGTAGATGTGCTCATCAGGACACTTTGTACTCCCCAGGAAGAGATTCTTATCTCCGCACAAGCGTTCCTTATCTACGAAATCATTGCGAAGGCGGCGAACATCCCGGTGAACCTCGTACCGCTTACCAAGGATTACCGCTTCGATATTCCGGGCTACATCGAACGGATCAACGAAAAGACCAAACTCATTTGTCTCGTCAATCCCAACAACCCCACCGGTACCTACTACACGAAGAAAGAGTTCGAGGAACTGCTCGCTAATGTCCCTGAACGCTGTGTAGTGCTCGTTGACGAGGCATACTTCGAGTATGCAGATGCACCGGACTACCCGAATGCTCTCGACTATCGAAAGGATTTCGAGAATCTCGTCGTATGTCGTACTTTCTCAAAAGTCTACGGTTTGAGCGGTCTTCGCCTCGGGTATGCTATTGGAACAGCCCAAATCGGAGAACTGTACCGCAAGGTGCGTGCCCCTTTCAACACCAATGAACTAGCGCAAGTTGCTGCTATCGCTGCACTCGAAGACGAAGAACACGTACGCAAATCTATCGAAATCAATCATCAGGGCAAGGAATACTTCTACGCCGAACTGCGTCGGCTCGAACTCGACTTTCTTCCAACCCAGGGAAACTTTATCCTCGTTCATGTCGGCGGAGGTGAAACCGGCGGCATTGACTGTTACCAGGCGCTCTTGCAAGAAGGCATTATCATCCGCCCCGTTACCAACTATGGATTCCCCGATTGGGTCCGCATCACCATTGGACTTCCCGAACACAATGAGCGGTGTCTGAAAGCGCTCGAAGCATATTTACGACGCAAAGGGCGTATCAGGGTTTGACATCCTTTCCTTCACTGCGTGCTGCGGGATCACCTCTCCCCTCTCCTAGTTTTTCCTTCATGACATCAATGAACTTGAGGCGTAGGTCAGCCTCGACGGGAGGCAATTCAAGAACATTCATATTCTCGACAAGGAAAGCCGCGCGATCAAGCGCTTTTTCTCGTTCTTCCTCTGTCGGAACGTATCCCTGTTCGATACGGTTACGCAGCATGATGAGAGAATCGAAATAGCGTTCCGAAAGGCTTTGTGTAAGGAGTTTGTGGTTTTCCTCGAGTGCTGCTTTGTAATCCTCAAGGAGTTTTACCTGGGAGGTTTTCAACCGTTCGATCTCGGCGTGCGCTTTGCGTAGATCTCGAAGAGTAACCATATAGAACACCGCCATAAGGAGGAAGAGAAGAACGAAAAGTACCGCTACACCAGTCATTCCTTTCGTTTTCCGCTCAGTGGCTTCGTTCATTGTTCGCCTCGTTAAAATACCAAAGAACAACCGCACCCGTCATCTTTCTTTTTGGACCCCTCGTCGGGCATCACGAGAGCATCGCTCAGCATATCTTCATCACCCGCCGTGATATCGTCGGTAGAGACAACATTGTCATCGGCCAGGTCGCCTGCATCGGTATCGGGCTTTGCCGTCCCCTTCACGATGCAGGTACCGTCGTTACATTCGGCGTTTTCATCGAAGCAGTCTTCGTCGGTAGAACAGGGCATGAAGCAAACATCGCTCTTGCCGTTGAGGTTCCGGTGGCACTTGAGTTGTTGCCCGCCAATACTGCGACAGTCGCTGTCCTCTTTACACGGCGGCACGCACATGTCCATCTCGCCCATCTGCGGAATGTTGACATGGACACACTTGGAACCCTGATCGCCACAGTAGTCATCTATGCCGTTTGCACACTGCACGAAACAGAAACCTCCCGGCACCATCGTGACGCAGTAGCCATTGTAGAGGCAGTCTTCATTCGTTTCACATTCACCACCCGGCTCGGAGGGGTTACGGCGGCAGTGCCCCTCATCGTCGCAGTAGGCCCCTTCTGTACAGTCGTCGTTCGTTTTACACGAGGCAGTACAGAACCCGAGATTCTCCTCGGTGCAGTAGTAACCCTCTCGCGTGCACTTGTGTTCTTTATTGCAATCCTTGAGGCAGTAGGTGCCCATATCCCCGGGCGTCCGCGTCCCATCGGGACAGTCGCTCGTGATCGGCCGTATCGCACAGTAGCCGCCGGCGAACTTGGTCGCCCCGTGGCTCGCCAGACACTGCACCTGCTCCACCGGGAAATCGGTGCTGGCACAGTCGGCATCGGTAGTACAGGGCATCCCCACCTTCGAAAGATCGGGGGCAAACCCTTCATCCACCCAGCCATCGCAATCGTCATCCAACCCGTTCTTCACTTCCTCGGTAACGGTGGCGGGATCACACATCTCGAGTCCTGCGGCAAGGCGCACCGCCTTGAGGAGATTGGCGCGCCCATAACCGAACTTCGGGCTATGGGCATCACCTGCCGGTTCGTCGGGTGTTTTGTTCCAGAAACCCGTTTCGGGATTTATCTTATCCGATGAGAGTTTGATGATCTCGTACGCCTCTTCGAGTGTCAGATCGGGATTGACCGAGAAGATAACCCCCATAACACCGGTCGCGAAAGGCGCCGCCGCCGAGGTACCCGAGAACTGATTGGTGTAATCGCTGTCAAGATCGCCGTACCCTTGGATGTAGGTCGTAGCAATGCCGAGAAGCGGGGACTGCGTGAGCGTCGGCGTCACCATATCAATCTCTTGGCCATAGTTCGAGTAGGAGACGCGGTTATCCCACGCACTCGTGCCCCCGATGGAAAAGACCTGATCCACGACATCAACCCCGTTCCGCTTGAACTTGAATTCATAGCGGTGGAGTACCATGTAGTTGGTGTCAACCCCGTCGTTGCCCGATGCATAGAGAATCGCGCCGCCCTTACCATCACGGCCATTCTGAAAGAAGTTGAGGTGCGACGCCTCCTCTCCCGGCATGAGCGGCACCTCGCCCATGCCTGCCATGGGGCCGAATGAACAGTTGACTGCAACGATCTTCGGATCGGCGACATACTTTTCATACGATTCTATGTATGCCTGCTCGGAACTCGCCGAACCGACGCCCCCTTCCATGAACTGGACCGGGTAGATGCCGCACCACGGGCAGACGCCGGTGACACCGATCGCGTTGCCTTCGGCCGCCGCCACACCGGCGCAGTTTGTTCCGTGCGAATAACCGGCGGTACCGTAGGGATCGTTTGGATCAATGGTTCCATAGTCACCACCCGGCTTATGGTTGACTGCGTCCCATCCCTCGTCGAGTTTATTCTTGAGATCAGGATGAGTTAGATCAACGCCCGAGTCCATGATGGCAACCTTGGTCGCACTATCGAAGGAGGGCAATCCATTCGCCGCCAGTCTATCAACGATGAACTGCATCGCCGCCTCGAAGCGGATATCGGCGTTTTTCTTCGTCGGCAACGAGGGATTCGACAGACCGATCGCCGTGCCTGTGTTGTTGAGCGCCCACTGGTAGCCCTCCTTGTAGTACTTATCAGGAATCGGCATGACCGGCTCGGCGCGAAATTCCTGCTCGCGGATCATATCAGGGAAGGCAAATCCATCACCCGCCTCGGTGATCTTTTGGGCGACAGCGACTGCATCGCCATTCACCGTAAAACGGTAGAGATTGGTCGAGGCGTAGATCTCCTGCAACACCAGGCCATACTTCTTCATCAAAACTGGCACCGGTATCGAACCGCGCCAGAAAATCTGATTGTTCGCCACATAGGGGCGTAGGCCGAAGCGATAAACGGGGAGCGGCCCTTTCAGATTCTCACCGATTGCCAGATGACGCTGCTCGCCGATACGCCATACCGCCTTCACAGAGCGCAGCGTGGGCAGTTCGGCACGGGTCACAAAGCGGGCCGAGAGATTCGGCACTTTTTGAAATTCGATGAACGAACCGTCCCGGCGATAGATTCTCGCTGCCGAAAGCGACGAGGCAAAAAGCACCGCCGCGACAAAAAACACCACAAGCCGCATGAAAACCTCCGTACACCACATGTTGTCACTGTTCTGTTGCCTCTCGTGGAAACGAGCCTAGTGGAGCCGCATGGCAAAGTCAAGGAGTTTTGATGGCATTGCGCGATAACACAAAATTCACGCTAGGCGCCCATTTTTTTCTTGCAAATCATTCTGTCGTGGTATCATTGTTTCGTTACGGGGAATAAGTGATAGGGAATCAACAGAACCGTGCGGCGGATACGGATAGGCGAGTATCAACCTTTGTTTGAGAAGGATTGAAGCGATGAGGAGAGAAGTCACCCGTGGCATCGCCGTTCCTATTCTTGACGCACCCCATGCCCCTCTCTTGCCAAGAGAGGGGGCGCCTTCTGCGAGAAGGCGGGGTGAGTTGCTGGTGCTCGCCGGTGGTGTTCTTGTGTTACTTTTTTCCTGCACTGGGGCGAAGCCGGCGGCGACCGACGACACCTCCTCCCTTTGTGCGGGGCGATGCGGCCTCGTGGAGGGGATTCAGTGCGGAGACTGTGAATACGGTTACACCTGCAATGAGGCGCACTACTGTGTGGAGATAGCAAGCGATATCCCTGTTGTCGTGAGCGACCGGGACGCTGTACCAGACACTTCCTCTGATCCAGACCTTCTCCCTGATACCGACACCTACGATCCCGATTGTCCGCCGCTCATCGAGGCGCAGTTTCCCTACTATCGCGAGGATGGGACGATACACTTCTGCCGGAAGTGTGATTCTCCCACGGTGAAAGATCCCCAATGTGTGCAGAACCTCTGGAAGGAGGCGAACCTGAAACTGGCAACCGACCATCCCGAGGCAGACTGCTACCCCTACCCGTGCGAGATGAGCAACCTCTACCCAAGGACCAAGGAACAGCTTTACACGGAGAATCCTGAAATGCCTAACTATGTTCCTATGCACGAGTGCGATTTAGTGTTGCCAAACGACTGGTGGGATCCTGACTCCTCCCGCGGTCAGATCAAGCACTGGAACCTGAGCGACGGGAAGGTGGGGTTTGTGATGTATAAGGTGTCGTTGGATCTTCGAGAGTATCTTACGAAAAGGAAGTATTTTATTTATGACACTGTTACAAAGAAATACACTGCACAGAGTCCGGGCGACTATGGGTTCTCCTATTATCAAGGAAATGCATTGGTCTACTTTTATGATTGTCGGAGCTTAAATTTGGCTAACATGTACAACTACATCGGCTATTTCACCGGCGACGGCACCTACCGTGTGGTATTCAACAAACCGATCTATTCGATACTCTACACGCCTGCCTTGAACGAGAAGTGGGCATTTGCGAACATCAACTTTGTGAGGAACGGCACCTCGACGATGTACTACGCCAAGGTAGGCGAATGGAAGTGGACAGCGCTGGGGAAGGGGGTTGCCTACCACCCGGACCTGTATGGGGATTTACTCGGATTCCATACCGATGCGATCAAGGGGTATGTGTGTAACTTGAGCACACAGCCGAAGTCGCTGGCTGATTGCGCCGAGGTGAACCGTGGGAACGAGGAGGTACGAAACATTCAGTTTGATCGTACCCATCCGGGGGTATTCTACTATTCCTCCGATTTCAACCGCGCAATTACGAAGGTCGAGATGAAAGGGGGGCGCGAGACATGGGCGTATGAAGATGTGATAACGGACTTCTCCGATGCGACGAAAGGGGTTGCCTATTCATTGGTAGTGCAACAGGTGAAGGATAACATCGTTCTGTATCTGGAGATAGAGGACTTCTATGGGATAGAGGGAGGCGGTCTTGCCTGCTTTTACCGGATGGACACGAAGAAGCGGTACTGCATGAAGAAGATGGAGAACGACAAGCAGTTTGGTGAATGGGTTGATTTCCCGTATGACTTCTCGGAATTCGAAGGGAAGTGGTTTCTCTATCAACAGCACGCCAGTTCTCCCCTCATTCTGCGCGACATGGATTGCTACTGCGAGAAGGAAAGTGTCTGCCCGTTCGAGGAGGTGAGGTAGGAGAAATTCTCAACCAAGCCTCAGTATTCGATGGTTTTCACTCGAAATCGGCGTAGATGCGGCCAAAGTTGATACCGGCAATGGTGCGCGTGCCATACTTCTCGCGGAGGAGCACCTTCACCTTATAGAAGTCATCGGCATGACTGCCATTCTTTATCGCGGTGGCCGCCTCGATGAAGGCGCAGAGTTCGTCAGCCGCCTTGACGAGCGTCCCATCGCGGGGATCAAAGCGGTCTTCGTTGTAACGCTCAGAAATCTCTTCAGGAGTACTGTTCCGCCAGCCCCCTTCCTCCCATACAGTGTCCGAGAACTCATTCTCGGTCCACCGCCGGAACTCGTCACGCCAATCCTCGGGAAGCAGACTGTAAATCTCCCGCTCCATCTGCTCTTTCTCATAGTCCTTGATGAGGTCGGCAAGCCCCTCGACCGACCGCTTGACCGGGGAAACAATGTCGCGGGTAAGTACCTCGGGCAGATCGTGGTAAAGCCCTGTGAGAAAGTTGTTGAGGCACCGTTTGGGACAGGCACCCATTTCGCGGGAATGGAGATAGGAGACAAGAGCGACCAACAGCATGTGGCCAAGGACCGAGATGCGTGGCATCATGTGGAGATTCGACCAGCGGTATTGGAAGCGCAGTTGGCCGCAGAGATCGAGAAAATGACGGCTGTGGTTGTTGCCGCCGTGTTTTGCAATCTCGGCCATCCCGACGAGGCCACCGTAGGCAGCAAGCCGTTCATCGAGCGAGCGGCGGATATCCTCGACATCGAAGTAGCCGGTGTTGAGACGCTCGATGATGCCGAACTCCCACCGTGTGGCAAAGAGGTGTGCCGCGGCGAGGATACGCCGTTCGATCGTCTCCTGCGGGGTATCGAAGTAGGTACGAAAGCGGTCGGCGATGCCGTCGCCGAGCGGCAGAAGGTACTTCTCCAACTGGTCGTAAATCCACGCATTGAGACGTTGGTAGCGCACCCGATCCTCACGGATACGATGAAAGACGGGCGGTTTGATATCGGTGAGGACGACCCGCTGGAGCATCTCGAAGAATGCCCCTTCGATGAGGGCATGAAGATCCACCGGCTGCCGCTTCGCCTCGAACTGGGCGAACTGAACCGCCGTGATGAACTTGTGTGCCTGTTTATCGAGTTCGACGAGCGCCACCGGCCGGAGCCGATCGTTCCAGCGTTGCATGTGTGCAGCATCGAACAGTTTGAGAAGAAGCCCTTTGGTTATCATCTCTCTTCTCTCCTCGTGGACACTGTAGGAAACAGTATAGCGCAGAAAAGAGAGGCCATGTCAAGCACCGGGAAACAACTCACCATACACCGCTATTCTTACCATCACCTCCACTTTGACTTTACCTCGCCTTTCTCGTATCATATATTACGTGAGACAGAATCAGGGAGATACCATGTCAGCACCTACTCTCTCCGACCTCGATAGCCGAGTTGCAGCACTCGCCGCCGAGGTTGCCCAAATCGAAACAGAGAATGTCCGAGAACTGATTACCTTCGGACATCTCCTCGCAGGGATGTATGCTCTCCGTCGCGCGATCAATTTCGAGACTGCGGAGGTGACTGATCCATTTCCCGACAACCCCGACACGGCACTCCGGATCGTCGCCTCTTCCCTCGCAAAGGGGGAAATGCCTCACGAGTCATGGCTCGTTGGCTTCTACCTTGCAGTAGCCGAAGAGCGCCTTTCTGCCGCCGAGGCACGACTAAAACGGTACTACAACATCTCTTTGCTCAATGGTCAGCCCAAACCGAAACGTGTTCAATTCGGTACTGCGAGGAAACGCCCCGAAGAAATAGCGGCAGCCGTAGAGCACCTCGAGGAGATTTCCCGCGCCATTCTTCCCGCATGACCTCCACCGTTAGTTCTCGCTGTATCGAGAAAAGTTGTCTCTTTCTTCTCTTCATGCTATACACTTCGTGTCTGCAATAACTGGAGAGAAAGACAGATGAGACAGTATCTCGTTGGCATAGCGGCACTCATGATGGCGTGGGGTGGTGCATGCAACGATACCTCCCACGACGAGATTGGCAAGTACGATTACCTCAACGATCTCGTAAGTTATGCGAGCGACGAAGACTATGAAGAGATATCAGATGGGGATACCCTTACCGAAAAGAAGTGGCAGGTGCGTTTTCAGTTCTACGGCATCATCAACGGCGAAAATACCCCGACAACCGACTTGCATCTTGCCGATGGCCGCCTTTTTTACACCAACGATGCTGGCGAAGAAGAGGCGTACATTGGCGCTCTGTGGGTGATGAAGAAAAACATCAACAACAGCGCCGGCTTTCAGATTCCCCTTCTTCAAGTTTTCTTTGCCCAGCACCTCGAGGATGGAACAGGGAATCTCTTCGTTCTCCAACTCGACGGTTCTTCCATGAATAAAAAAGAGGTTTTTTACCTCAACAATGATCAACTCTATTTTACCGAAACAACCCGAGAGAAGGGAGAGATAACAAAAATCTGCTTCAAAAAGAATGCCTACGACGGCATCGTTCACCTCTTTTCGCACAGCATCAGAGAGGGAGAACCCCTTTCGCTCGACGGCTATGCCGACCTCCGTGACATGGACCCGGTAGAATGCAAAACGCTCCAATAACTACTGCCGGGATACCTCCTGTCCTTCCTAAACCATTCGACCGCACATTCTTTCGGAGTCTCCCCAAGACAGATCTCCATGTCCACCTCGACGGCTCACTCCGTCCTTCTACCCTCCTTGCACTCGCCGAACGCCAGGAGATGAACCTGGGGGTACATGACGAGGAAGGAGTCAAGAAACTTCTCGGAGCAGGAAAAGTTCACGGGTCACTCACAGAGTACCTGCGGGGCTTCGAGGTAACCCTCCAGGTGCTCCAAACCACCGAAGCCCTCTACCGTGCCGCCTACGAACTTGCGGAAGATTGCCACGCCGATGGTATCGATTATTTCGAGGTACGCTACTCACCTGTCCTCCACACCCGAAAAGGGCTCCCCCTTACCACCATCGTAGAGGCAGTGCTCAGTGGTCTACGCGACGCCGAGCGTGATTTTGGAATCCCAAGCGGCGTCATCATCTGCGGCATTCGCAACATCTCTCCCAAGGTAAGTTTACGGATGGCGGAACTGGCTGTCGCCTACAAAAACAAAGGGGTTGTCGGTTTCGACCTCGCAGGAGCAGAGTTAAACTATCCGGCGAGGGATCACCTCGATGCCTTCTCTCTCATTCTCTCGAACAACATCAACGTAACTATACACGCCGGCGAAGCGTACGGTCCTGACAGCATTCATCAGGCGCTTCACTACTGTGGTGCGCACCGCATCGGTCATGGTACGCGCCTTCGTGAAGATGGCGACCTCCTCAATTATGTCAATGACCATCGTATTCCACTCGAGGTATGTCTCTCGTCGAACGTCCAAACCGGAGCAGTGAAAAAATTGGAAGACCATCCTTTCCGCTTTTACCTCGACCTTGGCATCCGCGTAACCCTCAACACCGATAACCGCCTTATGACCGACACAACGATGACTGATGAGTATCTGCGTGCCTACACGACCTTCGATCTGGGGCCACAGCAAATACTCGACCTCGTGATAAACGGGGTCAAATCTGCATTCCTCCCCTACGATCGAAAGAAAAGTTTCGTTCAAGAAACAAAGAAGAAAACAATAGAACTCATAAACAGTTACGCAGGAACTCCCCTCATCTCCTAACATGCCGTGCCCATGCGCGCCTAGAGTAATACAGTTTTTTCTTGATTTTTCGAGTGAACGGCACATACTCCCCCTCGGTTTGGTCCTTTGTTTTTTTTCACAACCATTTTCCGAGGGAGGAACCTATGGCAAAGAAGATTGTGGCAACATCGAAGGGTGATTTTGTCAAAGCGATCAAAGAGAGTATGGAAAAAGATCTTGCGCTAACCAACGAGCAGGCAAAGATGCTCTACGACACGTTTGTACAGATCGTACGGGATACTGTTTCTGCCGAGAACAAAATCGTTCTCAGCGGATTCGGGACATTCAAAAAACGCGCTCTCAAGGCACGGATGGGCATCAATCCCAAAACCGGCGAACGCATCCAGATCAAGGCATCGAAAACCGTTTCGTTCAAGGCCGCAGGGACATTCAAGAGCGAACTCTAACTCGCGCCCCTGTTTTCTCCTCGATCTTCGAAAACGACATGTAAGAAGAAGACTTCTTGTTGTTCTGTGCGGGCAGTAACAGAAAAAGGTATTCTCTGTTTCCGTAAAACGGTTCTCGATTACTTTACCACACATGGGCGTTCTTTCCCATGGCGGGAGACTACCGATCCTTACGCCATCTTGGTCTCGGAGATTATGCTCCAACAGACACAAACGGCGAGGGTCGCCGATTACTTCCCTCGTTTTATGAGGCAGTTTCCCACCATCGAATCACTTGCCGCGGCGCCGCTTCGCGCGGTGCTTTCCCTCTGGCAGGGGCTCGGTTACAACCGGCGAGCGCTCTTTCTCAAACGGTGTGCCGAGGCACTCGTAGAACGGTATCGTGGCGTTTTTCCCCAAACAATTGGAGATCTTATCTCGCTGCCCGGCATTGGCCCCTACACCGCCCGCGCCGTCCTTGTTTTTGCCTTCAACCAGCCTCACGTTATCATCGAGACGAACATCCGGGCAGTTTTCCTTCATCACTTCTTTCCACGCCGCGATAATGTCCCCGACCGTGAAATTACACCACTCGTAGAGAAAACACTCGACAGGGGCAATCCGCGACAGTGGTTCTTTGCCCTGATGGACTACGGCTCTCACCTGAAGGAGATATATCGGAACCCCTCGCGGCGATCCGCCCATCACACCGTTCAGCCTCCCTTCGAAGGGAGCAACCGGCAACTTCGGGGTGCAATACTTCGGTGTCTCGCTGCAGGTCCTCTTTCGCGCAAGGCGCTTGTGAAAGTCGTTGCAGACGATCTGGGAAAAGAAACAAGGGAGATGAAACGACTCTCCTTGGCGCTCTCTTCCTTGTGCCGGGACAATCTCATTCAAAAGAAGGGGGGCTTTTACTCTCTCAGCGACTAGAAAGGCAAATCACCATCGTCGCTGGGGATATCCTTGATAGCCTCTGCTAATGCGTTGTTGAACGCTTTCTCTGAGGGTTCTTTTTTCCCTGTTTCCTTCTGCGATGTTTCATCGTCAGAGTGTTGTCGTAAGACGTTTCTTTCGCCGCCTCCAAGATCGAGAAAATGAACCATATCGGCGATAACCTCTGTGACAAAACGCTCGTTTTTATCTTTGTCATAGTACTTTCTGGTACGCAGTTTCCCTTCCACGAGCACGAGAGAACCCTTCTTGAGGAACTTGGAACAGTTCTCTGCTGCAGTACCAAAGACCACTATGCGATGCCACTCCGTATGGTCTTCGTCCTCTCCGCCAGCAGATCTGAAACGCTCGTGTGTAGCGACCGAGAAACGAGTCACCGGGTTGCCTGCATTCGAGTAACGCAGTTCGGGTGTCTGTCCAAGGTTACCGAGAATGAATATCTTGTTAAAACTGCTGTATGCCATGGGGGTTACTCCTCCGCTCTCATCGGACCAAGTTTCTCGCCAACCTGTTTTTCGTCAAGAATCCGTTCACCGAGGAGCGATGCAATCATCATGTTTGCATTCTGATTGAGTTGTCCCTCAATACCTTCAGCCTCATTGTTGAAGCGGAACGTCCGGTTCCCATGAATAATCTCTATCATCCCCTCCATGAAACGATTGATAGGCGCCTGCGCCTGTTCCTCGATGACAACCGAAAGAATGATACCAATCACCAGAAGAATGATGGTAAACCAAAGGAAATTGGTTCGGCTGGCACGAAAAGGCTGGAGTATTTTGTCCGTCGAGCTCAGGAACACATAGCACACATCGCCCCGCTGCCCCAAGTGCTCATGAACGGCGATATTGGCATAGAACTCTTCGCCGGCGAGATTGACGGAAAACACGTGCCGGCGCTCCTCTTCCTGGAGAGCCTTTTCAACGATGTCGGGATGTTCTCCCATGAATCTCTTGAGTGCCTCGTGGAGATCAGGCGGGAGTGTTGACCCCAGGACCTTCCCCTTCTCGACGAAGGCGAATGCAAGGGACCGAACCCCTCTTTCTTCGTTCGTTTCTTCGGCAATCTTGCCAAAATCACTCTTTGCCATTTCAGAATCAACGATATTCGCCGAGTTATAGGTGCCGATGATAACACCGCCCTTACGAATAGGCACCGACACCACCTTCATCTTTTTTCCCAGTATCTCGACTATGTCTTCGTCGCTGCGTCCCGATATTGCATTGTTGATGAGAAGATTCTCTCGGAAACTCATACCACTCATCGTATTGTCGAGGTTTCGGGCAACAACCTTTCCTTCGGTGTCGGTAACAAACAATACGTCAGAATCGTCTGCGAATTTGTTGATGACATTGAGTTCGATCTGTACCCGTTGGCTTACCTCCTGCGGATTTGCCGCATAGGCGGCAGGATCAAAAACAGCGAGAAGCTCAGGACGGCTTGCAATCTCCTCGGCGTCACGTATCCGCTCGAGCGTTTCAGCCGCGTTGATGTACTTGTAGAGCGCCGTAGCACGGGAAACGCTGTCTTCGATCGTCTGGATAAGTTGGCTCTCGGCCGGCCTCACAAGCATCTGATACGCAGCGACACACATAAGCCCCAACGAACATACAACGAGCAGAATGATTTTAGTTTTCATGATTCATCTCCGTTACAACATATCGTCCTTCGACACGATAACGTCCGGTCGTCACAATCTCTATGGCGTCTCCCAGCAGGCGGTGTTCTTCCGCAAGAATGCGTAAGCGCAACGATTCGACATCATCTTTGTCGCGCCGTTCGACTGCCTTTTGAAGAATGATGGGGCCGCCATCAAGGTTCTCGTCAACGAAATGAACAGTACATCCCGTTACCTTGACTCCGTGGTCGAATGCCTGCCGCTGAGCATCTATTCCCGGGAAGGCGGGGAGAAGCGAGGGGTGGATATTGATAATCTTCCCTTCGAAAGCGGTAAGAAAAAAGGGAGAAAGCACCCGCATAAACCCTGCAAGGACAATGAGCCCCACACGGTATTCAGCAATCGTTTCGAGGATGCGTTTTTCGTGCTGCTTGCGTGTCTCCCCTTTTCCCCGGGGCAGAACAAGTACAGGGACACCGAGACGCACTGCTTTTTCGATGCCTGCCGCCTGCGGATTATCAGACAAAACAAAAGATACCTGTTCGACCTGAGAAAAACCTCCTTCCTTCCAGCGCCGTACTACCGCTTCCATGTTGGTGCCATTCCCTGAGATGAAGACACCTATGTTCATTGTTCGCGCACCTCGGTAAGTACAATTGGTTGACCCTCCTGCGGAACAATCACCTGTCCTTTCCGGTCTGAGGGCGAGAAAACGTACGGCCTCTTCTCGCCATTGCCTATCTGCAGATAGTAGCGCAGTTTCTGCTTGTCGAGAGGAATGAGTCGTATCTCGGGATCCTTAGGACGAAGGCCGCTCGGATCCGGCTCCATCGTAACGAGGCACCCTTCCCCGTAGAGGCGGAAAAAGGCATACTCGAGGTTTACCCGGCAGGTGATATTGTTCTCTCTTACAAATTCCTTGAGCATTGCCGTGATACGTTCGGGGTCATAACAGTTCAACTTCTTCTCACGTTCATTCGCCACGACGATCTCGAAGTGTGTTGGGCACTCTCTCTTCTCGTCCTCCGAACGCACCATAAAGTAAACAGGAATCTCTGTTGGGATACGACAGTTTTTTTCACATCCGGGAACCGGCTGGTTCTCGATTGTTTCATAGAGCACCGCACGGTCATCTTCCTGGTGTATCTCTACCGGAATAGTCGGCCCCTCTTCAACTTTCACAGTCGCATCAAAGAGGAGGTCAGCCTTGAATTTCTTCGTTACCCCTCCCCGTGCTACGTAGGACGTATACGCCGCACTCTTGAAATCTACTGTGACGGTGTGAGACCCCGGCGGTATGCGGGAAATGGCGATGCACGAATCGCTCACCGCCTTGAACGAAAAAATCTGGTTGTAATCCATTATCACCTTCATGCGGCGCATCCACAGGTCGGTTTCCTTGACCTGTTGGAATCCCTCTTTTTCTGCAACCTTCTTATCTTTCGTTGAGATGAGAAATGGAGAACCATCTTTCTCGAAACAGAGTTTGAGTACCGCATAGTCGCTCTTAGCCGAGAGATGTCCCCAGTAACATACCAAGAAAAAGATGAAAACACAGCGTCGCATGCCCGGGTACACCATATCTTCGAGATAGCACCTCGAAACAGATGAGTGATTATACGTATCCTTTCTTTTTTTGTAAATAAAATTTGTCATTTCGAGGTCGATGAAATATACTTTCTTCGATTGTTGACCCCCGACGAGCAGGGAAAGAGCGAGGAGATACCATGATCATCGTTATCAAGCGTGGTCGTACCGAGGTGCTGGAAGAAGTACGCCGTCGCCTGATGGCCGGTGGTTTCCAATTCAATATAGTCGAAGGAGTCAAATATACCATTTTCCCGGTGGTCGGCGACCTTTCAGAAAGCGATATCAATCGCTTCCGGTCGGTGCCGGGCGTCGAAAAGGTCCTCCGGGTTTCGAGTCCCTACTTCCTCGTTACCAAAGAAAACCAGCAAAAGAGTGTCATCAAGATCGGCGACAATACAACTATCGGAGAAGGGTTCCAATTCATCGCCGGCCCTTGCAGCGTTGAAAGCGAAGACTCCCTTGATCGCATCGCCTCTTTCCTCGCCACCAAAGGCGTCCGTCTTTTGCGCGGCGGTACATATAAAATGCGTTCATCTCCCTACAGCTTCCAGGGACTGGGGGAAGAAGGTTTACGTATCATGCAGCGCGTTGCCCAACGCCACGGCATGTACTCGGTAAGCGAGATTATAGACCTGCGCAGTCTCGATTCCTTCCTCCAGCATATTGATGTCATACAGGTCGGCGCGCGTAACATGTATAACTTCGCCCTTCTCCGCGAGGTAGGACGAAGTAGGAAACCGGTTCTCCTCAAACGTTCTCCGGCGGCAAGGATCGAAGATTTCCTTTTGGCTGCCGAGTATTTGCTTCTCGAAGGAAACGAACAAGTTATCCTCTGTGAGCGTGGGTCCCTCACCTTCGATGATGCCATCCGAAGCGCCATCAATATGGCGGCTATTCCGATGCTCAAGGATATATCTCACCTACCAGTCATCCTCGACCCGTCCCACGGCGTAGGAATTGCGCGCTACATCCCAGCCGTAAGCGAGGCAGCAGTACTCCTCGGCGCCGACGGTCTCATGCTCGAAGTCCACTTCGATCCTTCAAACGCTCTTTCCGATGGCTTCCAGTCCATTGACTTCGAACAGTTCTCCCTCATTTACGAAAGAATTACCAAGATACGTACCTGTGTCGGTTCGCCGTGCTCTTGAGCCCCAGGCGCCGTACTTTTTTCATACGAATCCTTTCGCTCATTGAGACGGCATTGCTCATTGCCGCGGGATTTGCCTTCTACTTCTGGGTTGTTCCGGAACCCGTTCCGCTGAGGGAGAGAACCCCGCCTCATCCCGAACCCGGAGAAAAAGAGGAACAAGCAGAGGAAGCACCACGTCCTTCACCGCCAGTGGCAACAAGAGATCACTATGAATTCTCTGGCGGTGAGGTTTTCTTCGACGATGCAGTCGAAGAAGGTTTCGTTTCCCTCGTCAACCGTGCAGGTACTTCCCTCGCTATTGTCACCTATACCCTTGATCGTTCTCCTGCCGTCGAGGCACTCGAGCGTGCTGCCTCACGCGGCGTCACCGTGAGAGTAATAGCGGGACGCAATAAACTCGAACGACGTCCTTTATTCTCCCTCACCGAATTCCATCCTCCCAAAGGAATACTGCACGAAAAATTTCTTGTCGCCGATAATGCAACCGTGTTCCTCTCTTCGCGCAACATGACAGGAGGACAATCAAAGAATGCGGGAATCCTCTTCCACCGAGTGCCCCGGATGGCGCACATTTTGAAGGAAGAGTTTTCTACCCTCGAACAGATGCAGGTCGCGAAGCGGTGCGAATCGGGTTGTCCCGTCGAGTACGGGACTCTCTACTTCTTACCGGGGAAAGGGTGCCGAGCAGCAAAGGAAGCCCTCCTCTCCGCCCGCAACGGGGTGGATATCGCCATCTACACGGTGACACCGGGCACCCCTCTGATGACAGGTCTCAAGAAGATTCTCAAAAGACATCTGACGGTGAGGGTCGTTCTCGACGACTGGGCTGGAGAAGAAGGGAAACCAGTCAACCGTCGTGCTGGTTTGTACCTCGAATCTCTCGGGGCACAGGTTCGGTACGACCGTCTCTTTGATTCCCAAGGTAATGCATTGAATTTTCACCACAAATTTGCTGTTATTGACGATGGCAAAACACTTCTGTTTGGCTCAATGAACTGGACAAAATCTGCCTGCTACCGGAACCGCGAACTTCTCTTCATAACTCGTGATCCTGACATTGCCGCAATATTCAAAACCTATTTCGACGCCATCTGGGAATCAGTAGACGGCCACCCACCACAAAATTAACAAATGATGATAATGCGTCCCCTGCTCTTATCGATAAGATCTCGCTGGAAGGCGGTAACCTGAGAACGGGGGACTGCTACGGCGAGATGTAGGTCATGCTCTGTATACTCTCTCGAAACGACAGCGGTGTATGGATAGTGCTCTATCAGGTGCATAACCATCCCCATGGACTCAAATGGTACCTGCATCCTTACGATGTTTGTGATAGGGACGGTACGTATCGGCGCATGACTGAGAAGTCCTCGTGCGGCGCCACCAAAGGCACGCGCAAGACCACCAGTACCCAGTTTTATGCCTCCAAAGTAGCGAACAACCGCACAGGTAACATTGAAGAGATCGGCATGTACAATCTCTCGGTGAATAGGGATGCCAGCCGTTCCCGATGGTTCGCCGCCATCATGAGAGCGGGAAATCTGTTCCTCTCCCTCACCCAACCGGCATGCCCATCCAATATGGGTGGCATCATGGAATTGCCGCCGAAGAGAATCTATGAAGGCATCAACTTCTTCCAGCGTTGTTGCCGGTGTGCCATAGGCAATAAAGCGAGAAGAACGCTCTCTCATCTCATAGGGGCCGCAGGGAGCGGTAAGCGTGCGATAGAAGTCGCTCATAGCGCACGTAAGGCTTCACGAATACCCGCTTCTATCGCTGATTTGAATGGAACGAACAGGAGGGGGATATCAACGGTAATTGAAACGAGATTGTCATCCACCCGGATCAGCGCCGACACATTCTTCCCCTTAACAACAAAAAATTGGTTTTCGACCGTTTCAACGACCTTCATTTCCTCACGAGGAACTCGGCGGCGCAATTCCTGTTCGATGCGTTCATCGAGCCACGCCCAGGTAGCGGCGCGGTCCTTTCCGGTAGTATGTTCTATGGTAAAAGACAGCATCGGACACGCTCCTCATTTGATACGGTTGAGTTTACGAATTCGTTGGTCAACCTTCTCGAAAAGGCTTCCCGGCGTGAAAGAGCCATTTTTTTCACGTCGTCCCGCCGGCATACCGGTGAGAATCTCGACCCCTTCCATGATGTTCGAGATAGCATAGATGTGGAACCGTTTTCTCTTCACCGCTTCGACTACCTCGTCACAGAGGTTCAGGTGTTCGATGTTCTGGCGAGGAATAATTACGCCCTGAGTACCAGTAAGACCTTTCATCTTGCATATCTCGAAGAAACCTTCTATCTTCTCGTTCACGCCGCCAATCGGCTGGATTTGCCCCATCTGATTGACCGATCCCGTCACCGCAATGGATTGACGGATTGGCACCTCGGCAAGTGCTGAAAGGAGAGCGTAGAGTTCGGTCGAACTTGCGCTGTCTCCCTCGATTTCTCCATAACTCTGTTCGAAGGTAATGGAAGCAGAAAAAGATATGGGCTTGTCCTGGGCAAAGATATCGCCAAGGAAACCGGCAAGAATGAGTGCTCCCTTGTCGTGAATCTGCCCCGAGAGACGCACTTCTCGGTCTATGTTGACGATACCCTGTTTCCCGGCAAACACTCGCGCCGTAATGCGGGAAGGTATACCAAAAGCGAAATCACCGACGCTGTAAACCGCGAGTCCGTTAATCATTCCAACTTTTTCCCCGGCTACTTCGATGAGGATGATGCCGCGTTCTATCAACTCGTAGTACTGTTTTTTGAGGCCGGCATGGCGGCTTTCCTTTATGGCAATCGCATGTCGTACCGCCTCTTCGTTGACTATCGTGCGTTTTTCCTTGCGGGCCCAAAAGTCGCTCTCGAGAATGATGTCAACGAGTTCGGACGCCGCCACCGAATATTTCTTCTGGTCCTCCGCCTTTCGTGAACTGTAGTGAAGGATACGACGCATTGCACTGAGATCGAAATCGAGCATACAGTCTTCCTGTACAACCCGCGAGATGAAGCGGACGAGTCCTTCGGTGTTCCGGGGAGAAATATCGGTAACCGATTCGAAATCGGCTTTTACGCGGAAGATGCGTGTAAAGTCGTCATCATAGGCGTAGAGCATGCGGTAGAGATAGTCATCGCCGATCATGATGAGCTTCACATCGAGCGGGACTGGCTCCGGTTTGGGGAAGATGTTGGCACGGTAGCGGAAATCTACATCCACATCGTCCATTTTGAGGAGCCGGTTACGCATCGAGCGCTTGAGTGCCGTCCAGGCATGGTAGTTCTTCAGAATATCGTTCGCCTGGACGATGAGGAATCCACCATTCGCATAGTGGAGCGCCCCAGGTTTCATGCGGGTGAAATCGGTAAATATCGAGTTGTGTATCTCCTCATACTCGAAGTAACCCATAAGGTTCTGGTAGGTCGGGTTCGTTTCGTAGATAATGGGCGCTCCCTTGAGATTTTTGTTGTTCACAAGAAGGTTGACTTTGTATTCATGGAAGTTGGGTACATCTACAGTCTGCGGGTCTACCTTGCCTTCTTTGGCATCACGCGCAGTGAAAAACGCTTCGAAGTGTCCAAGAATGTGTTTCTCCAGCGAATCGAGGTATGTCCCAAGATCACGGTTGGTATGGTACTTTCTGCGTAATTCCTCGAGCGGTTCGGCGATGATGAGGCGCACCATACTTTGCCGAAGCACCGTCATCTTCTCCTTGTACTCTTTCTCGAGGACTCGTTCACGATGGAAAAAAGCGATGAGTTTCTCCTGGAGTTTCTCCTCGTTACGACGAATGCGCTCCCGCTCGCTTTCGGAAAGCTTTTCAAATTCCTCTTTACCGATTGCTTCTCCGCCGACGATGGGGTTTATCACGAAACCGCTCTGTGTTGACTTGATGGTAAAACTCAGTTGTGCTGCTTCCATTTCAATGTTCCGGTAGTTGCGTTCGCTCTCTTCCTGATACCAGCGAACAACCTCCCCTTTTTTCATCTCGAATGCTTCGCTTTCCAGTTGGCGCGGTATTTGGTACTGAAAGTAGTCCAAGAGGTCCGCCATCTCTTTGACGAACACCTCGCCGGTTCCAGCAGGGAGCATGATGAGCCGCGGTTCATCGGGCGCCTCGAAATTGTAAACGTAACAGATATCACGGGGAGTCGGCATCTTGGCTGCTATTTTCTCGAGGTACTTCTTTACACTCGACGTCTTGCCAATGCCGGGAGCCCCCGACACATAGATGTTGAACCCTTTTTTGTTAATCGAAACACCGAAGTCTATCGCGTCGAAGCCCTTCTTTTGGCAGAACGACTGCGAACCGGGTGATATGCGCCGCGCCGTGAGTCCCCGATACTTCTCGAGTTTAGGATAGTAGCGCAAACGATCAGGCGGCACTGCACTTTTCGAGATGTTAGGCATAGCGTGCTCCTTTATTTATGGATGTTCTCATTTCCCTTTTCCAGACTCCCATACGGCTGCCTCCTCGAGTGTAATAAGACCTCCCCGGACGAGACGGGCGGCATCAACCCTTTCCCCGGTGCTGAAACGGGCTTCGTCAAGGAGCAAGGCTACCTTGATCCGGACAGCCCTCTCATACACGACGGCGGCGGGTGTCGTATGGCGCTCTTCCACTACCAGGGCAACGACAAAAAGAGCAGCGACGAGAAGGATGGCGCAGAAACGGAGAAACACCACCACCACGATATCGCGTGGTGCAACACCGCCGAGCCAGCGAGAAAGGACAAGGGTTCCGGAATCAACCATGTCCCCCATTTGTATGAGGAAATCCAACAGATCCCTATCCTGCGTCATGTAGGAATAAAAGAGTGTTTTGCGGTCGAGGGGAAAACTTTTTGCTTCGAGTACTGTTACCGGCGAGAAGAGCGCCCCGTATAAGCGGTTAAGCAGCCGTGGATTGGTCGCAAAATGGTCACGAAATACATTAAACCTATCGAGGAAGAGCGGTTTTGCGCCGGTGTCCTCGCGCAGGTCCTCCTTTACTGCGAATTGGTAATGCCCTTTGTCGAGCCTTATCACTTCGAGCAAGTAAAGACGGAGAGCCGCCGAAAGCGCCCGAGAATAGAGAATGAGAGGAACATGGCCTTCTTCCATCAGCAGTTCGACGCAACTCTTCATTGTCTTTGCCTGTTTCTTGAGCGCATCGCGTACCGTTTCGGGCCGAAGGACACCTCCGTCGAGGAGAAGATCAACTACGCGATCTCCTGATGAAACCCCCTGCTTGCGGGCACCGACGAGTGCCCCGGCACGAAAGAAGAAGTGCCACTGGTGTTTCCCCGATTCGACGGTAAGAATCCCCGTCATTCCTCCTGCCGCTATTTCTTCCCATACACTCTCGACAGCACCGTGCCTCAATTCTCCGGCAAGCATTCACCTTCCTCCCCTATGCAACATTCGACGCGTGCCACGAGCGCATGAGACTGATAAGCCACAACAAAAGGAACAGAGCACCGATAAAAAACGGAACAAACGCGAAAGAAGCCGGTGCAACCGCAGTAAACGCAAAGAATCGGGGTAGATCTACCCCGATTCTTTG
>Ga0209101_1000598_pt1 | contig 29336 bp, 29 predicted proteins | sample ConPoolayeCmetaG_FD_185481 | JGI IMG/M metagenome (GOLD analysis project Ga0209101, IMG submission 185481) | Hot spring microbial mat communities from California, USA to study Microbial Dark Matter (Phase II) - Cone Pool mat layer C metaG... ...
GTGTCCCTGACCGGTTCTTCCCAAATTTGATCTGATTGCTTTCGTTTTCGCAGTATGGACATTTCATGTCCCTATTCTAATCGACTAATCTGTTCTAGACACTCTGAGTAGGGATTCCGTTGGGCAAGCTGGGGCTAAGTAGGGTATGATAGAAGTTCGGGGAAGAGAGAGGGAAACGGTATTAACAGCCAGTTTGACCAAAGCATGAGCGAAGATACAACAGGTCCTCTCAACACCTGTTCGCTTATGCTGTTTCAATCTCCCCTCCCTCAGGAGAAAAGATGATCGAACGAATACATTGGCTGGGGCATTCAAGCTTTCGTATCAACGGCCCCCCTCATCATGACGCACCCGTGATCTACATTGACCCATGGCGGCTTGAGCCAGACGCACCGCCCGCCGATCTCATCTTAGTCAGCCATGATCACCACGATCACTGCTCACCAGAAGACATTAACCTGATCCGTCACAAGGACACAGTGATTGTAGCCAATCAGCGGGCCGCTGATCTCATCGGCGGGAGAGTACACGTCCTCCGCCCGTGGCAGGGCGGAATCACTGTGGGCGGAGTGTCGGTGCGGGCTGTCCCTGCCTATACCATCGGCAAAGCATTTCACGACAAAGCTTATGGGGGGCTGGGGTTCTTGATCTCCCTGTTAAGGCACGACATCTACTACGCAGGCGACACCGACCTGATTCCGGAGATGGAAAAAATTGGCTGTGATATTGCTCTGCTTCCGGTAGGGGGCGCTTTCACGATGAGCTACGATGAAGCCGCCGAGGCGGTCAAGCTGTTGCGGCCTCAATATGCCATTCCCATGCACTATGGACGCGAGATTCCAGGTAGCCGGGATGATGGACGGCGCTTCTGCCAATTGGTCAACAGTGGAGTTCAGGCACTGGAACTGCCGGTTGAAAACAGCAACTTTGTGAATGCCTTTTAAAAGCCAAGCGGGGCAGGCCCAAGTCAGCCCGCCCCGCCAAACAATATCCACCCTGTCCGCCTGAGAACTTCAGGCGGCTTTTTCTTCATCCGACCAGCGGAGAGGCTCTTCGTTGGCAGACAGTATAAGCGGACGCCCCTCGCCGCGGACAGCCTCAGCAGTGACAACCACCTTCCGGATGTCACTACGAGATGGTATCTCGAACATGACATCCAGCAGGCACATCTCAATGATTGAGCGCAGGCCCCGCGCACCAGTTTCCCGCTCAATAGCCAGTGAGGCCGCCGCATCCAGAGCCTCGTCAGTAAAGACCAGTTCAACGTTATCCAGTGCAAACATAGCCTTGTACTGGCGTACCAGTGCGTTCTTAGGCACAGTCAAGATGTTGACCAGCGCTTGATGATCCAGAGGATCAACGGCTACCACCACAGGCACCCGTCCCACAAACTCCGGGATCATCCCATAGACAGTCAGGTCGTCAGTGCTGATATGGTGTAGCAGATCGGCCTGGTCAAACTCACGCCGGCCAGCGGCCCCGCGAAAGCCGATAGTGCCCTTTGCGCCGATTCGCTTCGCCACTATGTCCTCAATGCCGTCAAATGTTCCACCACAGATAAACAGGATATTGGTAGTATTAAGCTGGATAAACTCCTGATGCGGATGCTTGCGCCCTCCCTGCGGTGGAACATTAGCGATTGTGCCTTCGATGATCTTGAGCAACGCCTGCTGGACACCTTCCCCGCTCACGTCACGCGTGATCGAGGGATTATCAGCACTCTTGCGGGCTATCTTGTCTATTTCGTCAATGTACACAACTCCGCGCTCAGCACGCTTCAGGTCAAAATCAGCGGCCTGTATCAGCCGAAGCAGGATATTTTCTACATCCTCTCCCACGTAACCAGCTTCAGTGAGAGCAGTAGCATCGGCGATGCAGAAGGGAACATCCAAGAAGCGGGCTAAGGTCTGGGCCAGCAAGGTCTTGCCGACACCGGTAGGGCCAACCAGCAGAATATTGCTCTTGTCAATCTCCACATCATCAAGCTTGCCCTGAGATTTGACGCGCTTGTAATGATTATAGACTGCTACAGACAATACCCGCTTGGCCCGCTCTTGACCGATAACATACTCATTTAAATGATCGTAAATCTGCTGAGGAGACGGTACCTCCTGCGCCAGAAACTTGTCCTCACGAGGGAAGCTAAGTTCCTCCTCTTCCAGTATTTCCCGGCAGAGGTCAACGCACTCGTCACAGATAAAGACGCCATCTGGACCAGAAATCAGGCGCCGGACCTCCCCTTGTGGCCTCCGACAGAAGGAGCATTGCTGGGGGGTGCCTTGCTCAGTCCGCATAATCACTTCTCCGGCTTAGATGGAGGGGTAAGTATGCCATCAATCAGGCCATATTCAACAGCTTGCTCAGGGGTCATGAAGATGTCGCGATCGGTATCTTCAGCGATCTTCTCGACGGGCTGTTTAGTATGGTAAGACAGGATTTCATTCAGGCGCTCACGCAGACGCAGAATCTCTTTAGCCTGAATCTCAATATCTGATGCCTGCCCCTGTGCCCCGCCCAGAGGCTGATGTAGATGCACAGTGGCATTGGGAAGTGCAAACCGACGGCCCGGAGTACCAGCGGTCAACAAGACCGTCCCGAAGCTGGCCGTGAAGCCAACCGCCACTGTACTGATGGGAGCACTGACCTGCTGCATGGTATCATAGATCGCCAAGCCGGCGTAGATTTGCCCTCCTGGCGAGTTGATAAACATCTGGATTTCTTTGTCCGGGTCTTCACGGTTGAGAAACAAGAGCTGGGCCACCACCAGATTAGCCACCTGATCGCTGATCGGTGTGCCCACGAAGACAATACGTTCCTTGAGTAGTAGTGAATAAATATCGTAGGCACGCTCACCACGCCCTGTGGTCTCGATCACCATCGGTATCAGGCTACTGGGAATAGACATACTAGAGTCGCTCCTCTCTAAAAGGCAACAGGCTGTTAAGCCTCTTCTTGATCAGATACAGTTTGTGATTTTTCTACCATCTGTTCTTCTGTTGCGCCAGTCGGCTCCCCGCTCTCGCTGTCAGAACCCGCTTCAGCCTCCTCAGCCGGAGGTGTATTCAAGTCGGGGGCTTCACCCCGCCCGATCAAGATCAGACGATCCAACACCCGCTGTGAGACCAGACGGGCCGCAATTGACCGCTGGCTTCGAGGAGACGAGAAGAAACGACGGGCTAGAGGGGCATCTGTTCCAAAGGAGAGTGCCATCGTCTCAATCTCGTCTTTGATCTCCTCGTCACTGACCGTTAACCCCTCTGCGGCCGCAACCTGAGCCAGAACTAATCCACGCACTAACCGCTCTCTAGCGGTCTCACGCAACTCGTCACGCAAGGCTTCTCTCGATAGATTTTTCGCACGCAGGTAGGCCTCCAGACTCAATCTGGCCTCTTGCAGGCGGTCTTCTAACCCCTCGATCATGCTGTCTATTTCCTCCTCCAGCATGATGGGAGGGTAATTCACCTTTACTACGTTCTCCTTGATCAGGTGATCCAACAACCGATCAATATACTGCTCACGAGCCTTCTCCTCAGCCTCACTCTCTAGCCGAGCGCGGACTTTAGCTCGCAGGTCAGCCAGATCAGCATAATCACCGACCTCTTTGGCGAACTCATCATCAAGAGCAGGAGCGTTATACTGATAGACTTTATTGCAAGTTACCTCGAAATGAACGGTCTTGCCGCGCACCTCTTGGTCCAGTTCCTCATCATCCGGCACAACAACATCAAAGCTACGCTGATCTCCCTCTGCCATGCCGACTACCCTCTCAGGAAAGCCGGGCACTGGAAAGGTCGCCTCCTCGCTGATCAAAACCTTGGTTGCTGTCTCCTTGATCAGGGGAGGTTGACCTTGCTCCTGCTCAGATTGTTCCTCATCAACCACAGTACCCACAATATCCAGCATGGCCGCATCGCCCATCTGGATGGGGCGCTCAACAGGGTCTAGGACGGCATGTTGGGCACGCAACGTTTCCAGCACCTCGTCCACCTGCTTCTCCGAGACCTCCTCAACCTCAAACGGGATGCGGACATCTCGGTAAGCGCCCAGATCAATTTCTGGGGGTAAAGGAACAGAAAAGGTCAGAACAAGGGGATCACGTGATACATCATCAAGTGTGCCGGGCGCATAAGGTTCAAGTTCAGTCTCTTCCAGCGCCTCTTTGTACACTTCTTGTACCATCCCATCAAGCGCTTCCTCAAAAATAGCCTCGTCACCGACCATCCGCTCAACGATGTGATAGGGGGCTCTGCCCTTTCGGAAGCCGGGGATGTTAATCTGCTGGGAAATCCGCCGTGCGGCCCCTTTCTTTTCCTTCTCCACCCTTTCGGGGTCAATTGTCACGATCAGTCTAGCCTGACGATCTTCAAGTATTTCTTTTTCTATCTTCAACGCCATGTGCATTGCCTTGGTTGAATCAAAGTTATTTTGGGATTATAGCATGGCTGGTAGGCCACTGCTATTTGGCCCCCAGAGAATGAAGGGCAGATAGTGCCCACACCTCTCTGATGCAGAGAAGACCACCTATCACAATTTGAGGCTCTACAGTGTAGAGCCTCTGGTCAAGTGGGGAAGGCGGGATTTGAACCCGCACGCCTTACGGCACATGATCCTAAGTCATGCTCGTCTGCCAGTTCCGACACTCCCCCAACACGCATGATTATAGCCCACAACTCTCTCGCCGCAACCCCACGTCCTGCAAAAAAGCATCGTGTACAATTAAGTTGAATAAACAGCCACAAAAGGATAAGCTTAACCATAATTGACGAGGTAAATTAGCTGTCTCATGAATGCCCAGCGCTGGCTTGCACTCGGAATATTTGCTCTGGCTGTACTCTGCATTGCTACCAGCAATCTCTGGCTTACCCGTCTGCGAGGAAATGACGAGCAGACTACCCCTACGCCATCTCCCCAGCCTACCCTAGCTATTGGCACAGAGGAGGCCACACCGCCCCCCGGTGCGCCAACCCGTGAACCGACTGCTACCCCCAATCCAATCATTGCTGAGCTGATTGCATTAGCGACCCAGCCCCTCGGCGTAGGGGACGAGCCTTTCATCACCATGGCAGGGGACTTCACCACTATAGACATCATGCATCAGGCACAGGGAACCGCCTCCATTTACCAGATGGGAGATGTACAACGTATCCTGCGGCTCGATCCCTTCACTGTCAGCAACGGCCCTGATTTACATGTCATACTCTCGCAACATGCCCAGCCGCGTACCAGTGCTGAAGCTCTGTTGCCAGATTATGTTGACCTGGGTATCCTGAGGAGCATCACTGGCGCTCAAAACTACCCCATCCCAGACAACACAGACCTGACCCGCTATCGTAGTGTGGTCATCTACAGCATGTCTCTGAACATGGTCTACAGCACAGCCACCCTGACAGAAGTTCGTGGACAACGCTAAATGACAGGCATCCCCCCCAATCAAATGGCCTCTTTACGGCTCTATTTTGATTGTGCTTCGGTCTCATACCAACAGGCCATTGAGCCAGCCTTTGGGCCACTGGCAGAGGGGCTGGTTCGTTACGCCCACCTGCACCCCAACGAGTCGGTGATCGATCTAGGCACTGGCAGTGGTCTAGTTGCACGTTGCGCGTTGCAACACGGGAGTGAAGTGATCGCGCTGGACCTCTCGCTGGCTATGCTCAAAGTAGCTCGTCAGCAGGGGCTGACACGATTATGTCAGGCAGATATGCACCACCTGCCGTTTCGCTCGGACAGTTTCGACGTAGTACTGGCATCATTTGCTTTCAACAGCACAGACCCAGCCCTGAGCCTGCGAGAGGTCTGGCGTATTCTGAGGCCGGGCGGCAGGCTGGTCATGCAGGAATGGGGAACTCCCGATCCGCTCAGCGAGCTGGTTACAGATACACTAGCCGAATATACACCCGAAGATGTTCCCCCTACCCTTGCCGCTATGCGCAGAGACATCTATACGTCTCTGCCATGGGATGAGCTTAAAGACTCGGAAGATTTACGCCTGGCGCTAAGGAGGGCGGGTTTCAGCCGGATCAAGGTGAATGTAGTTTCACCCTCTGTGAAGTTGCAAAGTACAGAGGTGTTCCTTCGTTACAAACTGGCATGGCCAATCCGCCGTGCAGAATTAGAGGCCATGCCAGAAGATATTCGTCAGCTATGCTTAAACGACCTACGAGAGAATATAGCCGCCCACTGCAACTCAGCAGGGCATTTGATCTGGCGGCCTAATATCGTCCGTCTGCGTGCCTTCAAGTAGAATGAGCCGGTCAGCTTGTGCCGTTAACCGAACTGGGCTTTTAACTCAGCACTCAGCGCTGTTGCTTGGGCACGCAACTCCTCAATCCGGCCAAGCCCCGCACCTGCTTCTCCGCGCATCGAGTGAGCCTGTTTCTGGTAGGCTAGCTTGGTAAGAATGTGGAAATAACGCCCTGTGCGCAGCCACAAGGCGGGGCCGCCCGTCAGCAGAGCTTGCAAGCGCACCCTTAAGCGCCGCCCAATCGAATAGGCCGCCTCGAATTGTGCATTGGTGAGCGTCTGACGGGCAACCTCATCCTTCAATTGCGTTATGATCCATTGGCGCTCTCGTCGTAACGCAAGAAGCATGATCACAAAGACAAACAGTACGCCGCCCCAGTCGGCTACAAGCGCCAGGCAGATCAGCCCCTCCATCTCAGAAGCGAGAAGCAGGCTGGTATTATGCAGACTGTGTGCCCCTATAGCCGCGATCAGCCCCAGCAGGGGAGCGGTATAACGCAGGAGGGCGCTGCGTGCGTGGCGGGCTACGCCAAAACCGATCCCTGTCAAGCTGGTGAACAAAGCATGATTCAGGCCAAACACAAACGCCCGCATCAGGATCAACGCACCTAGAGCCTCACCACTCATGAAATAGAGCACATTTTCTATAGCCGCAAAACCAAACCCGACCAGCGAGCCATAGATAATGCCGTCAAACAAACCATCAAACTCGTACCGCCAAAGCAAAAAGACAAGCAGAACACCTAGTCCCTTGAAAAGCTCCTCCGTGATCGGTGCAAGCACAGACACTGTCACAACATCAGCCAACTGTCCTCCCTGATCTAATAACATGAAGGGAACGCCAAACACTAACTGGGTAATCAGGGAGAGAATCGCCGCAGGCAAGAAACCCCATAAGAAGACAGCCAGCACAAGGCCTAACGGTTCTTTCTCATACCGATCCATCCAGTACAGGAAAAAGGGATAGATCAGCATAGGGATAATACCAGCAACAACTGCCACCATGAAGGTCATACTTCACCTGCCTGCCCAGCCTATTTAGGCCTGAGAGAAGGGAATAGCTGTTTTGCCAGCTTGGCATAGGTTGATCCGAAATGGATCCATGAAGGGCTGAGAGCCTCCTGCCGTGTGGCAGTCTGCAAGGCCTGCCGCAAACCCTGCGCATGGTTAGCAAATGGCTCGGCGAGCAGGGTAGCCATGCCATACTCACGTTTGACATGCGCATCACTGCCGCAGGTAAGCAACTTGCCATGTTCCTGCGCAAAGGCCAATGCCCGCTGGTTATCCTCATTGTGCAAACACCGCGAGTTGAACACTTCAATGGCATCTATCAGGTCAACGATCTCCAGCAAGTGTTCAAGTTTCCAAGCGCCTCGACGATACCGGTCAAAGGGGTGCGATACACCAATCAATGCCCCCTGACTTCGCAGGCGTTCTATCGTCTCCTGCGGAGTCAGCCCCGGCGGCACTTCGTCCTTGACGTACCATGCCAATAGTTCACCCTGTGTAGTCATGACCTCAATACCAGGGATGATCAGCATGGGATACAGACGGGCCGCCTGAAGTGCCCCCCTCGCCGTATTGTGATCCGTAATGGCTAGTTTATCTATTCCTCGCTCCCGGCAAATAGCTTGCAGGGCATCCAGCCGTAGCAAGGAATCCTTTGAATAGATGGTATGAGCATGTAATTCGATCTTCCAGCGATGTGTATCCATAGGTGACACCTGTCAGGTTAATTGGTGAAAAAGAATGCCCGCCCCCAAACGACTCGTTCACAGTCAAGAAGCTCCAGTCTTCCCATGACGGGCCGCAGAATGAGAAGCTGACATGCCACCCTCTCACCTCAAGCTTCCCTGCACTTGTCCCGCTCTCCAGTTTAGTATACTCTTAACAGGAGACGGGCGCATTGAGGATCGGGGGCGGCGCTACAGTGATGTTGCCCAGAGTGTTACAGTTCATCTCAAATAAGCTGTCAAGCTCCCGGACGCACAAGTGGCCTATCCGAATACGCTTGGTGATCTCCGTGCTGGCTGTTCAATTTATCATCCTCTCCGCTCTAGTGGGAATCACTATCCTGCTCCATCAACAGAATGGAATCCGGCTGTGGCCCCCATCAGATGACCAGAGCAGACCGCTGATCTTGTTGCAGTTCATCCTTATCGTACTAGCCTTCGGCGCACTGGCAAGTATCGTCTCACTGCTTGCCGGCACCCTGACAAGCCGGATCAACAGCCTTACCGCGCTAGTAGAAGGCCAAGTTGCCAGCAGTAGCCTCAACATTATGCTGGATGCCACCAATCAGACCGATGAGGTTGGGCGGCTGATCATGGCTCTGAACAAACTCAGCCTAGCTTATCAGAACACCTTAGAGGACCTAGGCCGGCGGGCTGATGAGATGGCTATGCTGAACTTAGTGGCCGCTACGATCAACCGCACCCTCGACTTACAGCAAGTCTTTGATACCTCTCTACGTGCGGCGGTCAAGTGTGTCAACTGGGATACCGGCGCCATCTACATGTGGGACGAGCGCATTGAGAGCCTGAACATGGTCAGCTATGTTGGCCTCTCAGAAGAAGCCGTGCGTAACCTGATCTCCTATAAGCCCGGCGAGGGAATAGTGGGGCAGGCGGCCAAGCGCCGCGAAACGATTGTGGTCGAGGATGTGCGCGAGAATGCCGAATATGCCATGCAGTATCAGCCCGAAATGCCCATCACTCAGGTCAGCATCCCTCTGGTAACCGTTCCCGGTCAGCTTCTAGGTGTGCTATTGGTTGGCAATTCGACCCAGACGATTTTGTCTAAGGAGGCTCTCAATCTTCTGGTGACAGTAGCTCACCAAATGGCCCTTGCAATTGATAAGGCCCAGCTCTATGCCAAAGTCAGCAAGCATGCCGAAGAACTGGAGTCCATCGTGGAAGCTCGCACCGAACAGCTTGCTCAGGCTATACAAGAGCTGTCTGTAGCATTGGAGCGCGCTCAGGAGGCAGATAAGGTTAAATCTTTACTGCTCTCTACCGTCTCCCATGAATTAAGGACCCCCTTAGCAACGATCAAGGGCAATACCTCCATGTTACTGGAGAACCATGCCGAGATCACACCTGACATGCTTGTTCAACACCTACAAGACATTGAGGAGGAAACTGATAAGCTGACCGAGTTGATCAGCAATCTATTGGAAATGAGCCGTATTGAAGCAGGCATACTACAGATCAATCCTGCTCCCATTGATCTGATAGATGTCCTGACCAATGCCGTTTCAACCGCTCAAGTACGCCTGTTGGATCACCCTCTGCACCTCAGTGTCCCTCAGAAGCTCCCCTACTGTCTCGGCGACCCTCGCCGCATTGAACAGGTCGTGGCCAACCTGCTAGACAACGCGGCCAAGTTCTCCGCCGCAGGCACCCCTATTGAGATCAGGGCTGAACAGCAGGGGCAGGAACTGGTTGTCTCTGTATCCGATCAGGGGGTGGGGATTGCACCTGAGCACCTAGATCAGATATTTGATCGCTTTTACCAGATCAAGACGGCACACAGCAGTGGCCGGCACGGCATTGGGTTGGGGTTAGCCATCTGCCGGGGACTGGTCGAAGCGCAGGGGGGGCGGATCTGGGCTGAGAGTGTAGTGGGGCAGGGTTCTACCTTTTACTTCAGCCTGCCAACCACCCTAGCAAGGGAAACGTTTGATCTAAAGGGAAACGAACATGAAGCGGACAAGTATTCTCGTCATAGATGACGAACCCAAGATTGTACGCTTTATCAAGACCTCATTGAGTCTAGCCGGCTACGATATACTGACAGCGGAGACGGGTCAGTCGGCACTTCAGACATTCGAGAATAACCGTCCTGATTTGATCATCCTTGATCTGGGACTACCCGACATGGACGGTCTTGAGGTGTTACGCGAGATCAGGTCCTACTCAACCGTCCCTATCATCATCCTGACAGCACGAGATGAGGAAAAAGACAAGGTCAAAGGGCTAGAGTTGGGTGCTGATGACTACCTCACCAAGCCATTTGGCACACCGGAGCTAAAAGCACGCATTCAGGCTGTATTACGCCGCGTTGAATGGTCTCCCCAGCCCAGCGATCTGGCCGAGTTCACCCTCCATGATCTGCACGTTGATTTCAAGCGGCGCAGGGTTTACGTTCACGGAGTGGAAGTTCACTTAACACCCACCGAGTACGATCTTCTGCGTCTGATGATCCAGCATGCAGGACAGGTGATGCTACACAGTGAACTGCTGAGCAGAGTATGGGGAGAAGAATACCGCAACGATCTGGCTATCTTACGTGTCAACATCTCGCGCCTGCGGCAAAAATTGGAGGAAGACCCCCGCGAGCCGCGCTACATCCTGACTGTGCCGGGGATCGGATACACATTGCCGACTGAATAAAACAGCGGGTAGCGCCCTGCCGCCCGCCTTCCTCCGTCAAACCGACCCATCATTCAAGACGCTATGACGAACAGCCCCGCCCCGCTAGGTATTGCCTCCGCCTCCTTCGACAGGTGAGTGGACAATACGCAACGTCATATGGAGAGCGCCAAGCTCAATAATGTCCCCATCTGAAAGCGGGAAGTCCCTTCCAGGCATCAACCTCTGCCCATTGACCCATGTGCCATTGGTGCTGTTCTGGTCAATCAGGTACAAGTTCCGCTCGCCGGGCCGGATAAGTGCATGGCGGCGTGAGACACCATGACGCATAGCCCCGTATGGCGCGAAGTCCAGATCGGGGCGGAAAGCACTCATAGGGTCGGTTCGTCCTAACACCGTGACCCGCCATACATCAAGCCCTACTGTGCTGGTCTGTGAGCCCGTCACATGAAAGAGCACACGCCATGCAGGACCTGCCCGCTCCGGCGTAACTTCCGGCGGCGGCGGGGAGGGCCTTGTCTCCTCCGAAGAGGGAGGAGACGGTATCTTTAACTCCTCTTCCCTAAGCGGCTCACGTGGCTGATTAAGTGGTTTTGTGACCACAGAGACGACCTCTCATCTAGTGAAATAGATGTGGTTTTTTACTCCATGCCGAGCTGGCCAAGACTAACTGCACCGCGCCCAAACTCTTTTCTGACCCTATTTGTACACTGAAATGACCAATTAGGCAAGAGAGGCAAACCTTACAAATCGCACACCTGATCATCCCGACCCACTATTGCCTTCCATCTGGCGGCCACAAGACACGCATCACCTCGGCATTATCAGGAAGTATCCGCCAAACATCCCTAAGCGGCTGTCCGGTAACCATACAACGCACCGCCGCCATAGGCAGGCCATGGGTCACCACGATAACAGTTCCGCCCGGATAAGAGACTGCAATATCGTAGAGCGAAGCGCTGACTCGCTCGGCCATCTGGACAATGCTCTCTGCCCCAACGATAGGATTGCTCACCGGGTCCTCATAGAAGCGGGCATGAGCCTCTCCCAGCTCTGCTCTGACCTCCTCATACAACCTGCCCTGCCAGCTTCCCATGTTTGTCTCACGTAATCGCGGGTCCATTCGAACAGGCAATCCTAAAAACCGACCAATGATCTGAGCGGTCTCCAATGCGCGGGCCAGATCACTCGTATACAATGCCTGAGCAGGGACACCCGCCAGCTTGCGGGCGACGGCAACCGCTTGAGCGCGCCCCTTGCTATTCAGGCTCGGCCCTGGTTTGATCTGTCCCTGATAACGATAGGCAATATTCCAGTCAGTTTGCCCGTGGCGAACAAGTAACAGCTCTGCCTGAATCAACCGCTCCCTGCCTCCAGCAAGTTAGACAACTGTCTTGTCAACATCCCAGGCGGGCTATTGAGCGGAAATAAGGAGATACGTCCGGTATCAAGCATAGCCTGAATATCAGGATCATTGCTCTGGCCATGACGCAACGCCAACGCCAGCTCATCAGCGAAGCGCCTGCTCCCCTCAATCACCACTACTTGTCCGCCCCTTTGCAGGTAAGATCGTACATCATGACGGGTAACCGCCCCACCGTTAATCAATACTTCCAGCTTAGGCCCCTCTCCAGCCAGCGTATGGGCAACAGCCGCCAGCGTACGGACCTCATCACCCCATTGATCCGCTTCTACCAACACAAACCCGCTGTGGTTGGCATCAAGTGGAGTACCTTCCTCCCCGCCCGGAAGATGATTTCCCCACGTAACCCTGCCGAGCGGCGCCACTCCTATCAAGGGGAAATCATTGCCCCGCGCGGCTCGGACCTCCCCCAATAAACGCATCGTCCCAGAAGCAGTCCCCCCATCCACTACCACAAGCCCATGAGAGGCCGCATAGGCGGCCAGCTCAGCCAGTAGCGGTCTCAATGCACCACGCAGTTCTTCCATTTCGGGCACATCGAGGCCGCCCGCTCCTCCCACCACTGCTATTGTACCGTTGCAAGGGGATATGGCCAGCACCTCGGCCAGCCCGGTCAGGTCTGCACCGGAGGCAACCTGAACAGCAGTAACACGCGCCCCGTTTGGAAACGCCAACACAAGGGTTCTGAACGGCATAGCCAGAGTTTAAATAGTAATGGTTTGGGGCGCAAATCGTGCTTGTCCCTCATCTCAATCCAGACTATGATGTTCACAAAAGCTTCCAGCCGCTATCGCAGGAGAATCTATCATGCCTGAAACGACGCTTGAACCAGGGTTGGCAGATGACCTGGAGGTGATTGAGTTACTTCAAGAGAGACGGCGTGGCCTGAGCAGGAGAGCAGGACAATATAAGCGTTGGTTCTCCCTTTCGCAATGGATAATTGTTATGTTAAGTGTAGTGGTCGTTGCATTAGGCGCCGCCCAGACAGGTTTGGGCGGCGGCAACGTTCCACTGATCATCGCTGAGGCAGTTCTTAGCGCCATTGTCGCCGCCATTGTGCTACTCGCACGCGAAATGGGTATCCAGCGGCGCTGGCTCTATTATCGCTACGCCTCCGAGCAGATGAAGAGTCAGTTCTCCCTGTTTCTAGGGCGGGTAGGTGAATACGGTGAGACCAACGACCCGCGCCAACTGTTACAGGACCGCCTGCTGGACATAGAAACCGAACTGAAACTGAAGATCAGAAAGCAGGGTGATTAAAGCATGGGCGAACAAGAACGTGCGCAACAACTGCTGGACTACTATTACAACCATCGCGTAAAGAACCAGCTTGACTTCTATGACAAGCGCACTGAAAAGCTGGATGCACGCGACCGTACACTCCGGATAGTGGCAGGCCTACTGATGATTGGCACGACACTGGCTTCCATTGGCCACATCTTTCAAGACAGTTGGTCCCCTACCCTCCAGCTACTCTGGAGCCTGCTTATGCTTTCCCTGCTACCGGCTCTCTCCACTGCCTTCCTCACACTCCGTAATGTTCACCAGTACGAGAAGACAATAGACCTCTTTCTCCAGTCCTATCAGGAGCTATGTGATCTTGCGAAGGAGTATGGCCGCCTTCGCTCTGACCCAGACCTGCCGAACAAGATCAAGACATACATTGAGCGGGTCGAGCAATGCCTGCTCAAAGAGCATGCCCAGTGGCTCACCAACCAACAGGAAATCCAGCCTGCTGATGTACCAGCATCACGCCATTAGGCTGTAGATACACGAGAACTCGGTATAGGCAGGATATACATCATCATGTGTGTCCTGCCTGCCCAAGTTCCTCAGCCCGATCTTTCTTCGCCCTGCCCTCGCCATTCGCCGGCAGTTTGACACCTTTTCTATTGCCAACTATAATGCCGCCAGAGCCTAACGACGTTTTGCCACTTCATGGAGAGGGCAGAGCTGTAATGTCAACTTACCTGCAACAAAGACTCGAAATCAAGAACCGCATCATCGGCGTACTCTTGCGTGATGCACGCCGAACCACAGGGCGGAGCACCACTGAGTGTGCAGACTTATTGGGGATTCCAGAGGAGCAGTATCAGGCCTTTGAACTGGGGCATCAAGCCCCTACCCTGCCCCAGTTGGAGGTGCTGGCCTATTACTTTGACGTGCCTATCACGCACTTCTGGGGCACGGAGACGCTGGATGCCACCTTCACCCGACGTCATCAAACAATCAGAGACCGTGTGCCTGAAATGCTCATGCTTCGCCAGCGCATTATTGGCCTCCGAGTCCGCGAGTTGCGTGAGAAGATCGGCTTGACTGTCGCTCAGGTTGCTGAGGAATCGGGTGTGCCGGCTGACCGGATTGAAGCCACTGAGTGGGGTCAGCTCGCCCTGCCTGTCAACGAACTAGAAGCAGTAGCCCAGGCATTGCGGGCTGGTGTCGAAGACCTTGTAGATAGTCACGGCCCAATTGGCAACTGGTTGCAGGCTCAAGAAGAGTTTGAGAAATTCGCCGAACTCCCTCCTGAGATGCGTGCTTTTATCCTAAAGCCCATTAACCGCAGTTATCTGGAATTAGCCATCAAGCTCAGCGAGATGGAAGTTGATCGGCTGAGAACCATCGCCGAGAGCATCTTGGAAATTACCTACTAAGCGAGCGGGAAGATAATGGCGGACGCCTCACATCTGAAGGAAGAAGGATTGCGTCTCTTCCACGACGGCGCCTACTCTGAGGCACTGGAGCATTTTGAGTTGGCACTCCAAGCCTTCCAAGAAGGAGGGCAGATACTGGAGGCCGCTGAGATGCTGAACAATATCGGGGTGATCCACCGGATGGAAGGCCGTCTGGGCGAAGCGGCTGATAAGCTGGAACAGGCCCGCATAGCCTTTGCAGAAGCCGGAGACCGTAATCGAGAGGCCCAGACGTTAGGAAATCTGGCTCCCATTTACAGCAGACAGGGGGACATTGAGAAGGCAATCGAGACCTATCGGCTGGCCGTCTCCATTTTTGCTGAGCTAAATGACAAGAATCGGCAGGGTGAAGTTCTGATGGCTCTGGGCCTCCTTCAATTTGATAAGGGACAGCGCACCGCCGGCCTGGCCTCCTATGAGAGCGGCTTAATGTTGATCAGCAACCCAACTCCCCGCCAGAAGCGTTTGCGTCAAATGCTCAAATTGAGGAAGTCCCTCCTAGGCGGTTGATCCTCTTACCAACGGTAACAAAAAGCGCCTCATGCACGGTGAGGCGCTTTTTCAATTCCAGTAGAACCCGCTGTTAATTCTCAGCCTGCTTCTTCGCTTCAGCAATAATTTGCTCAGCAATATGTGACGGGACCTGCTGATAATGAGAGAACTCAAGGGTATAAACACCACGTCCCTGAGTAAACGAGCGCAAATCATTGCTATACCGCTGTATCTCGGACAGAGGAGCTGTTGCAGTGATGACTGCCTTACCGCCAACTGTGTCTGTCCCCAGCACCTGCGCACGACGCGAAGTCAGATCGCCGATCACATCGCCCATGCTTGCCTCGGGCACTACTACCCGCATCTTCATGATGGGTTCAAGCAGTACAGGGCCAGCTCCCTGAAAGGCCAGCTTAAAGACCTCACGCCCGGCAATTTGGAAGGCAATGTCTTTCGAGTCAACGGGATGCTCCTTGCCATCGTAAACAACAGCTTTCACATCCACCACGGGATAGCCAGCTATGACCCCTGTCTCCAGAACGCTCTTGATACCCTTCTCAATTGAAGGGATAAATGAGCTGGAGATTGCACCGCCAAAAACCTCATTGGCATATTCAAAGCCAGCCCCCCGCTCTAGCGGCTCAACTCTCAAATGTACCTCTGCAAATTGCCCTGCACCGCCTGTCTGTTTCTTGTGGCGGTATTGAGCCGCGTTTACTTTAGTGATTGTCTCACGGTAGGGTACTTTGGGGAGCGCGGTCTCCAAGTGAACACCCAACTGAGCCGCTCGCTTAATCGCAACATCCACATGAACATCCCCCATGCCTTCCAGAACTGCCTCTTTGGTCGCTGGGTCCTGGCGCCATTCCAAAGTGGGGTCTTCGTCGCACAAGCGGGAAAGTATCGGCCCCATCTTAGCCGAGTCAGCCTGTGTCGCCGGCGTCACAGCTACGGCATAAACCGGCTTGGGGAACTCAGGCGGTGTGATGATAAGCGGACGTGCTTTGTCACCGATTGTGTCACAGGTTACTGTGCTACTCAACTTGGCCACTGCGCCAATGTCACCGGCGTGCATGGTATCAACCACGATTTGCTCCTTGCCGCGCATCACATACAGGGAGCCAAACCGTTCTTCTTGGTTGCGTGTGTGGTTATAATAGCGGCTGTCGGCCTTTAGCGAACCAGAAACAACGCGAAAATATGTCAACCGCCCGACAAACGGATCGGCTGTCGTCTTAAAAACATACAATGCCAGCGGGCCGGCATCATCAGCCGTGAGTTGTTCCTCGCCGCCTGCCCCCTGCGCAACGAACGGCTCACGTTCGGTCGGCGAAGGGGCGACCTTGATCAACAAGTCAATCAAGGCTTTGACAGCGATGTTGGCAGTGCCAGCAGTATATACCAGCGGGGTGAAGGCACGTTTAGCCAGCCCAACCTTAACACCACCCCATATCTCTTCATCCGTTAGCTCGCCTGCCTCAAAATACTTCTCAAGCAGTGCATCGTCTGATTCGGCAGCCGCCTCCATCAGGGCAAGGCGGGCTTCTTCCACTGCACCAGCCATATCAGCGGGAATAGCTTCCTCTTTCCCCTCAACGCCGCGCCGTGCCTTCATGGTCAGCAAGTCAACTACGCCCGCAAAAGTCCCTCTCTCCACAATCGGCAACTGAAGCGGGACAAAGCGCCCCTCAAATGAGCTATGCAACGCTTCCAGAACAGCCTCTGGGCGAGCCGTCTCGCGATCCATCTTGTTGATCACCACCAGCCGGGGCACATTCAGCTCGTCTGCAAACCCCCAGTAGATTTCCGTTCCAACTTCAACTCCCGCGCTGGCATCAACCAGAAGCAGGGCCAGATCAGCTACTCGGAGCGCATTCTTCACATCACCCTGAAAATCGGTATAGCCGGGGGTATCCAGAAAATTGAGTTTCAGTCCAGCCGCTTCAACCGGTATAAGTGATGTGCTAAGGGACAGTCCCCGCCTGATTTCTTCCTCGTCGTAGTCTGAAACGGTCGTCCCTTGCAGAACCTCACCCATACGGGTGGTCGCACCACTGTTAAAGAGGAGCGCCTCAACCAGTGAGGTTTTACCGGCGCCTTGGTGCGCTATGAGCGCAATATTGCGCAGAGACTCAGTCGTATAGACTTTCATAATGGGGTTGCCTCCAGGGATACTTGGTTACCTGTACTGTCGTGGGCCTCGCCCCGCCAGTTGCTCTACCTCTTCAATTGGTTTAGTGCTGTGGGTAGCAGACGGATTGTAAGACGCTTTAGCACTCTTGTCAACGTTGCCAGTACCTCTTCCTGCATTTATACTGGAAGAATACAGACCTATCTACCCTTACTTCCTAGCTAAACGGAGCTTAGTCATGCCATCTCTGCCCCCTGAACCATTCCGCATCAAGATGATCGAACCTCTCCGCCGTACCACCCGTGCCGAGCGGGAGCGTCTGCTACAAGAGGCCGGATATAACTTGTTCAAGTTGCGAGCAGAGGATGTATATATAGACCTGCTCACTGACAGCGGCACTAGTGCCATGAGCGATAGCCAGTGGGCCGGGATCATGCAGGGTGACGAGTCCTATGCAGGTGCACGAAACTTCTTTAACTTGCAGGACGCCATCAACAGCATTTTCGGCTTCAAGCACTTTGTGCCCACTCATCAGGGCCGCGCCGCTGAGAATATCCTGTGCTCGTTGCTCGTCAAGCCAGGATGTGTAGTCCCTAACAACACCCACTTTGACACGACCGAAGCCAACGTGCGCGCCGCAGGGGGAATACCCACCAACCTTGTTATTGACGAAGCCAAGGACCCCGCCAACCGCCATCCCTTTAAAGGCAACATGGACCTCGCCAAGCTGGAAAACTTCATTCGAGCAACGGGGCCAGAACGTATCCCCTTTGGCATGATCACTGTTACCAACAACGCTGGCGGCGGACAGCCTGTCTCGATGGAGAACATCAAGGGTGTAGCCGGGATATACCATCGCTACAACATTCCCTTTTTCATTGACGCCTGCCGTTATGCTGAAAATGTCTATTTCATCAAGCTCCGTGAACCGGGATACTCCAGCAAATCCACGCTGGAAATCGCCCGTGAGATGTTCAGTGTGGCAGACGGTTGTACCATGAGCGCCAAGAAGGACGCCCTGGTCAATATCGGCGGTTTCCTGTGCATGAATGATGACGACTTGTTTGAGCGCGTTAAACAAGCCCTCATCCTCCGCGAAGGATTCCCAACCTATGGTGGACTGGCAGGGCGTGATCTTGAGGCTATTGCGCGAGGTCTATGGGAAGGATTGGATGAAGAATACCTTTCCTACCGTCTGGCGCAGACCGCCTACTTAGGCGAGGGATTGCTTGCTCATGGAGTGCCGATCATCGAGCCGACCGGCGGCCATGCTGTTTACATAGATGCAGGGCGCTTCCTGCCTCACATCCCCGTCGAACAATATCCAGGACAGGCACTTTCTATCGAGATGTATCTTGAGGGCGGCATCCGGGCTGTAGAGCTAGGCAGTGTTGCGTTTGCCCATCCAGACCCTCAGACCGGGCAGATCATTCGTCCGCCGCTTGAGCTGGTACGTCTAGCGATCCCCCGCCGCGTCTATACCCGCAGTCACCTTGATTTTGTGATCGAGACAATGGCCGCTATAGCCAGCCGTAAGGACACGATAAGAGGGGTACGGATCGTCAAGGCCCCCGAACTGTTAAAGCACTTTACCGCCCAGTTTGAGATTGTCGAGTAAAAGAGCCGGTTGTAGCCTTGTCCGGAAGCGGTATACTCCACCCACTGCTATTAGCGGAAATCATCAAGATTCGCTATAGAAGGGAAGAACTCGTTAGTCAGTTGAGTGGTAAGGTGGTATGAGTCTTGGAAATCGCGGCAACTACCCCCGGCTTCGGAGCAATACAAGCCGCAAGCCGGTGAGCATAAGCAGTCTGAGCCGACCTCGTGGTTCAATATCCTCCTTGTCAGCGTATTCACGCCGACGGGGTAATTTTCAGGTCTTGGCTTGGAGTGCAATCACTGCCAGTCTAGGCTTACTGATACTGGTCATCACAGGCCCGCTCTGGTTGCCTGCTGTTCTGAGGCTGATCCCAGACCGTTACATTGCCGCCTATGCGCCAGAGTCCATCCGCGAAATGGTCTTTCAAGTTGATCCGCTGGCACAAGTCCCCACGACCTCTCCCGATCAGGACGCGGCAAATCTGTTGATCGAGCAGTTGTCCCCCACCGATACACCAACTCCTCTGCCTACGATCCCGCCGGCAGGCGGAGGCGGTTATATTCAGCCCACACCGTTGGCGGTTGAGCCAACGGCTACTGTTACTCCCGCTTTTGTGCCGCCGGCAGGCAACCGCGCCGCCGATGGCACAGGTAACGCCAACTTGGCTCAGGCCAGCGCCCTGCTGACAGGGTTCACACACACGTATCAGGGTTGGAATAACTGCGCCCCAGCAACTATTACCACCACGTTAAGCTACTGGGGTGTCCGGAGCACTCAGGCCGAAGCCGCCGCCTTCCTGAAACCTAACCCTGAGGATCGCAATGTACGGCCCGACGAACTTCAGGCATACGCTGAGAGTCTAGGTCTTCAAATGGAGGTACGAGTTAACGGCAATATAGAGCTGATCAAGCAGTTTATTTTGGCCGGCTATCCCGTCATGATTGAGAAGGGCTTCGACCCAGAGCCAGATCGGCTGGGCTGGATGGGGCATTATCTGGTGTTGATCGGTTTCTCAGATGCCGAGCGTGCTTTCGTGGCTATGGACTCCTATCTGGGGCCTAATCGCTCCTACCCCTACGATGACCTCGACCGATTCTGGCGGCAGTTTAACCGCGTTTACATGATCATTCACCGCCCCGATCAAGCTGTAGCTGTCGCCTCACTGATTGGCGAGAACATGAACGACAATACCATGTACACCAACGCGCTCTATATGGCCCAGTTCGAGTTGAGCCTGAACCGTAATGACGCTTTTGGATGGTTTAATCTAGGCAGTAATTTGGTTGCGCTAGGGCGCTATGAAGAAGCCGCTACTGCTTTTGACGAAGCCCGCAACCTTGGCCTGCCATGGCGCATCCTGTGGTATCAGTTTGGGCCGTATGAGGCTTATCTGCACGTGGGGCGCTACGAGGATGTGCTGACTCTGGCCGATGCCACTTTGGCAAACAACCCCTACTCCGAAGAGGCTTACTACTACAAAGGGCTGGTCTACGCCGCCCGCGGTCAGACTGATGCCGCACGCCGCCAGTTTGCACAGGCTCTCCGCTTTAATGCGCATTACGAAGAGGCCCAAATGCAACTGGATTTACTAGGCAACAACTAGAGCAAGTACCTGCTCCAAAATGGGGGCGGCAGTCGGACAGATTGCCGCCCCTAGCCACTGCCCGTAGCGCCAAGGGAATACCTATTATGAGCGAAACAGCCACAATCCCGCCACAATCAAGCCGCTCCGGCCAGATAGCCCGCTCTACTCTGACAGTGATGGGCGGGATCGCCGCCGCAACAATCGTTGGGTTGATACGGCAACGCATTGTCGCCGGGCAGTTCGGAACTAGCGCCGCTATGGATGCCTTCACCGCCGCTAACGGCCTCTCGGAACTGTTGTTCACCATGCTGGCGGGAGGGGCACTGGCTTTCGCCTTCATTCCGATTTATACCCGATTTCTGACCGAAGGAGATACTCATAGTGCCAACACCCTGCTCAGCCAAGTAACCAACACCATCTTCCTCCTGATCACGTTGGCATCACTAGTGATTGCGCTCCTTGCCCCAACGCTGGTGAGCGCCCCTTGGGGGATCGGGCCAAGTTTCCCGCCGGAGATTCAGGCCCTGACAGCCCAACTGATGCGTATACTCCTGCTCTCGACCATTATTTTTGCGGTCAGCAGTATCGTCACAGGTGCGTTGCATGCCCACCAGCACTTCCTACTCCCTGCTATCACACCTCTCATGTACAGCGGAGGTATCATCTTGGGGGCATTATTTCTCGCCCCAAAGATGGGTATCTTTGGTCTGGCATGGGGAGCCGTGCTTGGCTCGTTACTGCACCTGCTGGTACAGGTGCCCGGTCTGATCCTGTACAAGATCAGGTGGTTCCCCTCACTTGGATGGCGAAATCCAGCCCTGCACCGGGTAGCAATTCTGATGGCCCCCCGCGTGATAGACCTGCTGATGGCTCGTATCAGCATTGACTGGATCAACGCTAACCTCGGCTCTGGTCTGGGCGAGGGACGTGTGGCCGCCCTGCGCTATGCCTATCAGCTTATGAATATGCCATGGACATTGATCGGCACGGCCATTGGTATAGCCATCTTCCCAACAATGGCGGCACTGGCCGCCCAAAGGGATGTAAACGCACAGCGGAGCGCGCTAAGCGGGTCGCTTCGTGCCATTCTTACCCTGACCTTCCCTGCCGCCGCCGGATTGCTGGTGCTGGGCCGTCCATTGATCCGGCTACTCTTCGAGGGCGGGGAATTCACAACCCAGAGCACCGAGCTAGTGTATTATGCACTCCAATTCTACGTAATAGCACTGCTCAGCCAATCTATGCTGGAGGTAGTAGTGCGTGCTTTTGCCGCCCAGCAGGACACCCTGACGCCGCTGATCGTGTCCTTCTTCACCACGACACTCAATATTGGTCTGGCGATCTGGCTGTCACGCCCCCTGTCAGAGGGCGGCCTCGAACATGGAGGATTGGCTCTGGCCAATGGAATCGCCGTTGGTGTCGAGTCGCTGACAGGCCTGACAATCCTGCACTTCCGCTGGCGGGGGGTTGATGCTCGCCGCATTTTACTAGATGCAGGTAAGGCCGCGCTTTCGGCTGGAGGCATGTATGCGGCTGTGCTGGCCTTTCAGACGGTCCTCCAGCCGGGCACACTTGTGAATCTGGTTGGGGGCGGAATAATAGGAGTAGCGGCCTTTTGTGGGCTGGCACTCTTGCTGGGCATCCAAGAGATTCGTACTGTGCCGCTGGCTGTACTCCACCGCATGCGGCGCGCCCAATAGGCGAGTAGAGGTATTTGTGAACAGAAACAGCGTAGTGCAACGACTATTTTACTGGTACAGTTACCTTTTTGGCCAAGCTGGATGGGACACTGGTATTGTTCCCCCGGAAATTGCCGCCCTGATCGAGGACGAAAAACTTCCAGCCGGTCGAGTGATCGATCTGGGATGCGGAACAGGCACAACCTCGATCTACCTAGCCCAGCACGGATGGCAGGGGGTCGGGATCGATTACCTCCCCTACCCCATTTGGGTTGCCCGCCGCAAAGCACGGCAGGCGGGCGTATCCGAGCAACTGCATTTCATAGTGGGCGACGTGACCAAGTTAGACCGCCTGCCTCTTGGAACAGATTTCGATCTTGCGGTAGACATTGGTTGTGGACACAGTCTGCCAGCCCAAAGCCTCCCGACCTATGCCCGCTCGCTGGCCTGTCTCGTCCGCCCCGGCGGCCTGCTCATGCTCTATATGTTCAGGCCCTCACCTGAACATCCAGTAGGGCTTGAGCCGCAGGACGTTGAGGCACTCTTTGCTCCCTCATTCCGCCTGATCTGGAGCAATCTAGGAGAGGACTCTTCCGCCCGCGTCAACTCAGGCTGGTACCGCTTTGTGCGTGAGGGCAGACCCTGAATGCGGATTTTGTTCCTCTTCCTCGACGGCGTTGGGCTGGGCGAGGATGATCCCCAACACAACCCCTTTGCCGCAGTTGATCTTCCTACCTTGATGAGTTTCACGGAAGGCCGACGCTGGCTGCGTGACCTACCCACCATAACCAGCAGACGAGGTGTCTTTATCCCCACCGATGCCTGTCTCGGCATTGAGGGCAGGCCCCAAAGCGCCACCGGACAGGCCGCCATCCTGACTGGTTTGAACGTGCCCGCCATGCTTGGCTACCATTACGGCCCTCGGCCTAATCAGGCGATTGCCGAAGTCGTCCGGCAAGAGAACCTGATCCAGAAATTGGTAGAGCGCGGACTACATGTCGGATTCCCTACTGCTTTCCCACCCGCCTTCTTTGAGAATGTTGCACGCGGCAAACGTACGCTCTCAACCAATCAGCTTGCCATGCATACAGCCGGTGTACCTCTCCCTGACGCAACAGCATTGCTGAGGGGCCATGCCATGTCCGCTGATTTTACCGGCGAAGGCTGGCGCACTCAGCTTGGCTTCACGGATATTCCCGTGATGTCACCCTTTCAGGCCGGCCAGATGTTGGGCCGCCTAGCTAGACGGTATGACCTCACGTTCTTTGACCACTGGGTGACCGACTATCTCGGTCATCGGGGGACACTTCAGCAGGCTATTACCCTGCTGAAGGTGATAGATGAGGTGCTGGCCGGATTGCTTTCCGAATGGGAGGACACACAAGGTCTGATCATCCTGACCAGCGATCACGGCAACCTTGAGGATCTCAGCCACCGCCGTCACACCCGTAACCCCGTTCCCACTTTAATCATCGGCGAGGCAAGCCATACCTTTGCCAGAGGTCTTTCTGACTTGACCGGCTTCGCCGCCCCTATTCTGCATACATTGGACGGCAGGAAACAGTTGGCAAGTTTAGATTGATTCAATTACCATAGAAGGACGCAAAACGATTTTCATAGTGGTTCGAGAAAGCAGGCTGGTCATGTCAGAAGGAAGGATCAACAACCTCTCACGTGAGGAACGCCTGATTCTGCTTAAGCTCGCCCGCCAAGCGGTTGAAGCCGCCGCCGCAAACAAGCCACTTCCACGGGTAGAATTAGAGAAGCTCCCACCCCGCTTACGTGAGAACAGCGCCTGTTTTGTTACATTGCATAAACACGGTGAGCTACGCGGCTGTACAGGTATCTTGGTCGCCCAAGCTCCGCTTGCAACCGAGGTGGTCCGCACCGCCGAACAAACCGCGCTCCATGACCCCCGTTTCTACCCGGTACGCCCTGAAGAAGTCCCTCTGCTGGACATTGAAATCTCAATCCTTACCCCGCCCCAGCCGCTCCATGTCTCCAACCCGAATGACCTTCCCAAGTTAATCCGGCCCGGCATAGATGGAGTGACGCTCACCAAGGGGCCTTATCGGGCCACCTTCCTGCCACAGGTCTGGGATCATATTCCTGACCCCGTACATTTTCTGGATATGCTGTGCCAGAAGATGGGGTTGTACCCCCAAGCGTGGCGTTCGCCAGGGATGCAGGTCGAGGTCTATCAAGTGGAAGAGTTTTCAGAAAGCAGTATGGCGGTGGAAAAATGACCGCCGCCATACCACAAAGTTAGACTAGGGACTACTGCTCTGCGGGGATATACTGAAACCGCTGGGTTGCCTCATCGAAGAAGAAGCGCTCGCCCATTAGCCCAACCACTGTATGCTGACCGGGACGGGGTACATACTGGCCGGCAGGGTCAATGAAGCCTCCAGCATCGTAGCGGTAGTCGGTCACAAATTTCACTTCGATGTAGGTAGCCCAGCCAAGAGCCTGACGTTGTGCCTCCGTAAGGCTCTCGCGCCACACCTTGCCAAAACCACGCACTGGCTGGAGCAAGCCGGCTGGCGGAGTCAGGGTGGGGTCGAAGGCCGGCTCACTTGCAGACTGCCAAGTGTCGTCAAAAGTAAGCCACTCCCCTCCTGTGCCGTCCTCGTCAAAGATTGCGACCCATATCTCACCCGTGCCAAGCGCAAAGGTATGGCTCTGATTACACCGCTCTGCCTGCCCCTTACCAATCCAGATCATATAACCATGCTCAAAAGGCTGCTCCACTATCTCCGCCCGGCAGGTGAAAGGGGTCGGAAAAGCCTCAGGCGTGACCATCTCCTCTGCCTGAGGACTCACCGATGTCACCACCATCACGGCAGGTGTTTGAGTGGGAAGCTGTCCCCCCCTGCCCCCGCATGCAACCAGCATGGCAGTCGAGATCATCAAGAAGGGTAGGGATTTCCATAACCACGCAGTCCGCATTAGATCACTCTCCAATCCTTGAACCCACCTCAGAGCGGGATTGTAGCACCTGCCTCCCTTAACTGCCACCTCATGCCATCATGCTGATGATGTTTCCCTGAACAGGCAACATCTTTCCACAACGACTGCACTGTAAACCATTCGCTTGTTCGACCAGAGCCGTCATACGGCAACGAGGACAACGCAGTATTTCCGTCAAAGGTCGTCGTATCTCGTCAGACCTGCAACCAGCCCGCACAGCCCACACCAGGTCGTAATCTATCTGCCATGGCTGAATCTGAATATGTGTCAAGCCCAGCCGAGTCAGCAGGGCCGTAAACGCCTGAGGGCTGTGAGTTTTGCCAGGCAGTAGAGATGCTTCCAAGCCCCGCCGCCGTGTTGTCACAAGCACACCGCCTGGGCTTAGTACCCGTACTAACTCGGCCAACTGGCGTGGCGGTGCGGGGGTAAACTCCAGCATTTCGAGGCAGGTTATCGCATCGAAGATGTCATCCGGAAAGGGCAGATGGTTTGCATCGCACCAGATCAAAGTAAGGCGACTGCCATGGCCAGCAAGTTTTTCAGCGGCAACCTCCAACATGCGGCGGGAAGCATCGAGACCGATCACACGTCCTTGAAAGAGAGGTTGTCCCAGCAGGGTTAACGGTAACCGGCCTGTGCCGGTTGCCACATCGAGCACGAGAGGAGAGGACTTGTCCTGCAAGGACAGCATCAGGGGGCGCCCCAGAAAGATCGATTCCAGATCGGGATCGAATTCCTTGATGTCATCATAGCGGCGGGCCGTCAGATCGTAAAGAGAGGTAACGACCCGCCGGCCTAGATAAGCCCCTTCGGCTATCACAAGCTGCCAGTAGAGCAAAGCGCTTAATATCAGCGCACCGGCAATAAGCAGAACCCACAGGCTTACCGGTGACATACTTCAGAGGATACCCTGCTCACGAAGCCAGACCTCGCTACGATGTAGACCCTCTGCAAGCGGCACAGCAGGCCGCCATCCCAGCAGTTCCTTAGCTTTCCGATTGGAGACAAGGCCGCGTCCCATTACCATGTTGGCAATATACCTGAGGTTGATCCGCCGGACAAAGGGCGCCGCCAGAGACATCATTGCCCTAAAGGCCCAGCCCGGCAAACGGATAGCCCGTTGTGTCGGGATCATCTGCATGTAACCGCCTAAAAAATCAGCCATTGTCACTGGGCCGTCGTCCACACCGTTGAACACCTCTCCAACCGCGCGTGGATGCACAGCGCAGAGGAGCAGAAGGTCTATCAGATTATCAATGTAAATGGGGTAGGCCGTACCCCGCCCACCGTCTATCAGGGGGAGCAGTCGGGCTTTAGCCCACTGGGCCATCCGCACTGTCCAGCCGGGAGAGCCTGGCCCATAGACCATGCCAGGGCGTACAATCACGTAAGGCAAATTAGTTTGCAGGGCGACCTGACGCAAAGCTTCTTCAGCGCGGATCTTGCTGTCCCCATACGGATTGCCATATACCCGGAGAGGGATACTCTCATCCACATCGGCATCCCCATGCGGGCCATAAACTGCGACGCTGCTGACAAAGATAAACCGCTCCACCCCTGCCGATGCGCTGGCCTGAGCCAGATGGCGGGTTGCCGCTACATTAACTTTCTCAAAGGCAGACAGGGGGCACCCATGCAGCCACGCGGCGGCATGGATAACGATCTGAACACGATCTTGTAAGACAGCCTCCATGCGCGGGTAGTCGGTGATGTCGCCCTGCACTACCTCAATCCCCTGCCGGGCCATAGACGCCGCCTTGCCGGGTGTCCGTTCCAGCGCTAGAACTTGCGCCCCTTCCATATGGAGACGACGGGTCAGATGCCCTCCGATAAAACCGGTTGCCCCAGTGACAAGGACACGCTTACCAACTAATTCTTCCAGCATAGGAACTCCAACTATCTTGCCGCTCGGAAAGGTTCAGGGACGGTTGTATTCTTCCCGCTCATCCCGGTTTTCCTTACCATTTGACGGAGAAAGCCCAGAGTGCGGAGAGACAGAAGCAGGCAGGCTGTCATCGTCTGCCGCCTTTTCATGAAAATCTTTAACGAGCTGGAGGACGGGATAAGGGCTAGCCGGGATCGGAAGGGAGCGGGTTCGGGCAAAGTCTGTTCCCATCTCGCTGATGCTTACCCCCTGCCTGTCTATCGGCAAAATCCATGCTCGCGCGGTCACCTTGCCCGCGCTGTGCAGAGCACGCACCATTGCCGAAGCTACTCGGTCGTGATCAGAAGGCACAAATGCTATCAGGGCCGGCCCAGAGCCGCTAATAGCCACTGCCGCACCGTAACGCCTTGCCGCCCGCACGGCCTGTTCAAAGCCGGGTATTTCTTGGCTCCGCGCCGGCTCATGCAGGCGATCATGCATCGCACGGGCCAGCAGATCAAAGTCTCCTGTGGCCAGAGCATGCATCACTAACGCCGCCCGCCCCACATTGGAGACAGCATCAGCCAATGAAACTGAAGTTGGCAACATCACTCGTGCCCCATCAGATGGTAAGCGTGGCAAGACAACCACTACTTCCATTGGAGCAACAGGCACACCGGCATAAGACAGAAAGCTATTATCCATGTTGCTGACGACTAACCCGCCTAAGAGAGCAGCCGTGACAGCATTAGGGCGTCCCTCCATCTCAACCGCCAGCCGGAGTACCTCTTCTCGACTCAGAGGGCCGCCCAAGAGGACATTCGCCGCCACGATACCTCCCAGCAGGGCCGTTGCACTACTCCCCAGACCACAGCGTGGGGGGATGTTGCTCTCCAGACGGATGTACAGGCCGCTTGGAGCATAACCAACTCGGCGAAAAACGCAGGCAGCCGCCCGCACGATCAAATTGCTAGGATCGCGGGGCAGGCGATCTACCCCCTCGCCGTGTAGTTGAAATTCCAGCCCCTGCTCGATCTCGCCTACCTCGATCACGTTATGAAGGCCGAGAGCCAGCGCCATGCTGTCAAGACCTGGCCCTAGATTAGAGCTGGTAGCGGGAATAGTCACTCGTACCCGGTACATTCTATGAGCCTTCCGGCAATCACCGGAGAAGACGCAACTGACAGCCTGCCGGGTCAGTGACCCTCAGGCCACAGGTGTATGAAACTTTTGGATTGTCCCAAGTGTAGCGGGTGGATCACGTAACCGCAAACAAGGTTAGTCTGCTACCAGAGGCTGTTGTTCCTCATCAGATAAGGCGGGCATATTACGGTATTCAGGGCCGTGCATGGCCTCCATGCGCTTCTCGATGTATTCTACCAAACTACAACGTGCGTGAAGATGGGCAGGCATCATGCCTCCTTGTTGCCAGTCAGCCTGCCCCCAGGGTGAAACCAAGTCGGCATAAGCCCACGCCAGTGCCGCCATTAACCTATCCAAGTCCCCACCCCGCAGGCACACCCCCGCCGCTACCTTAGAGACGATCTCAGGGGTTATGCCCTTCAAACTGCTGACGCTCTCCGGCGACAGACACCCCGCCCAGCCCCGCCAGTACAGCCAGAAAAACGGCTCCATAGGTGGAGCCTCCACTCCACTTAGGAAGCGGTAAAGCAACAACATCAGATCATCCACATCGGCAAACGGCCAGTCAACTATCAGAACACGCTTCTCATGATTACGAATGTCGCCAACGGTGATCTGGAGAAAAGGTCTAGCCTGACCAGCCCTTACATGCTGAGTCAGCCTGCTGACCAATTCAGGATCAATCTGAAAAACCGACTCGATATCTACATGGGTTGGTCGAAGTTCCGGCATCTTAGAGCCAACCTTCCGTCCTCGTTCATTCCATCCTCTTAACTCCATTGTGTATATGAACCCTAATTGCTAGTTGAAGACGTTCATGCTGCACTCGTTAGAATGGAAGTATCCCAACAACCATACAACGAGGAGGCCGCATGAACGACACCTACATTGTAACAGTCTATGTGGGCCTTGATGACCTGTTGCAGGTTTTGCACTATCAGGACGACAAGCGAGCGGCGCTGAGTGCGGCAGAAATCCTGACGGTGGCGGTGGCAGTGGCCAAGTTCTTTCAAAACCACCACGAACGGGCGTTGTATCTGCTGGTGCAGTTGGGCTGCCTGCGGGCGTTCAGCGTGTCGCGCTTCAACCGGCGACTGCACGCTTTGAGCGAGCGGCTGTGGCAAATCGCCGAACTGATCGGTGACG
>Ga0209101_1000599_pt1 | contig 29325 bp, 23 predicted proteins | sample ConPoolayeCmetaG_FD_185481 | JGI IMG/M metagenome (GOLD analysis project Ga0209101, IMG submission 185481) | Hot spring microbial mat communities from California, USA to study Microbial Dark Matter (Phase II) - Cone Pool mat layer C metaG... ...
GGAGCCGGGTGGGGTGGGCGATTTCGGCCAGGGCCTTGTCGTAGTCGAACGGCTTGCCGTGCGCGTTGGCATGGCAGGCCGCGCACGTCTCCGCGGTGATTTTCCGCAGGCCCGCCGCGTGGGCCTGGACCTTGTCCTTCATCACGGCCTCGGCCGAGTACTCGCTGCCAGGCCCGTGGCACGCCTCGCAGCCAACCCCTTCGTGGACCGAGTAGCGTTCCAACACGCCCCCGGAAGGGTAGGAATACGCCGTGGCGTGGCACTTCAGGCAGGCCATGTTGGTTTGCGGGTCGCCGTCGATCTTCATTTCCTTGGCGATCTGGTAGCCGCGGGGCGTGCCCAGGTCGGCATAGGCCCGGGCGTGCTTGCTGTCGCGCCACTTGCTGAACTGGAAACCCGACTCGTACCCCGTGTGGCACTCGGCGCAGGCCGCCGTGCCCGTGTATTTCGGGCCTGAATGGGTTCCCGACGGCTTCGGCGTCGGCTCCGGTCCAGCAACCGTCGAAGTCTTCACTGCCTCGGAAATCCTCGGCGGCGGGGGCGGTTCGATACGTTTCTCGTACCAGTTCTCGGGCGTGGGATGGGCAATCTCATTCCAAGCCTTTTCCATGTCCAACGGCGGGCGTTTCAGCACGCGGGTGTGGGAACCCTTTTCCTTGTGGCACATCAGGCAGTGTTCCCGCGTGGGCATGATCAGACCGGCCTTGGCCGACGCCTCTGGGCTGGTCATGATCCGGGCGTCCATGTACTCGCTGCCCGGACCGTGACACTTCTCGCACGACACGCCCTCTTTCTCCGAAAAAGTCGGATCCTTCTCCCAATCCTCGGCCTCGGAGCCGGTGGCGTGACAGCCCAAACACATGGCCGACTTCTGCGGATCCATGGGAATGCCGCTGAGCACGGCGATTTGCTTGGCCTCGGGCTTGGAGAGGCTCGAGTACGCCGTGGCGTGCTTCGAAAGATACCACCGCGTGAACTGGTCGCCCATGTGCTTTCCCTCGTGGCACGGGGCGCAGGCCTGGGCGCCGACGTAAACCGGCTGCCGCCGCTGAGCGAAAAGGGGTTGGACCAGCGCTAGGAGCATCACGAGACCAAGGGGCGCGCGAAGCCGGATGGCCGCAAACGGCGGAAAAAACGAAGCAAGGACTGGAGAAAACATCGCCTTCGCTCCACTCAATCCGAAGGTTGGACGACCTGGAGGGACTGGTTGGCCGGAACGTCCTTGAGCACGGTGGTCTTTCCGTTCATCCAGCGGATTTCGACGCGATCGGCCCGCGCGGCCTTGCCGAGGCCAAAATGGACCCGGGGATCGAATTGCGAGAGGTATCCCTGGGTGGCCCCCATGTGGTGGAACTGCGTGACGCCGCCGGCGGTCACGCTCACCCTCGCCCCCACGGCGTTCGACTTTCCGTTCGGCAGCCTGGCGATCACGGTCAGCCAATGATTGCGGTTGCCGCCGTCGTTTCGCAACAGCCGGGGGGCATCGTTCAAGTTGTTCACCAGGATGTCGAGATCGCCGTCGTTGTCGTAGTCGCCGATGGCCACTCCGCGGCTGACGCACTTGCGATTCAAGCACTCGCCCGACTGCTTCGCCACGTCAACGAAGTGGCCTTTGCCGTCGTTGCGGACCAGAACGGCCTCTTCGATGTGTTCGTGATGGGCGTCGCCGTTGGCCTGGAAGATGTCCACGAAGCCGTCGTTGTCGTAATCGAACAGGGCGGCGCCCCAACCGGTGTATTGGCCGCAAATCACCGCCAGATTCATCGGATCGGTCATGTCCTCGAAGAAGGCGCCGCGGTTCAAGTGCAGGGAGCCATAACGGATGGCGGGGACGAAGACGTCGAGTCGTCCATCGTGGTCCACGTCGCCGACCACCGGTCCCATGGAGGCCACGTCCTGCCCGCCCTGCCCGAACGCCAACCCGCGGACCAGCCCTTCTTCCGCGAACTTCCCCCCGCCGAGATTGTGGAAGTAGAAATTGGCCGAGGCGTCGTTGGACACGTAGATGTCCAGTTTGCCGTCGTTGTCGAAATCGGCGATGGCGAGGCTCATGCCCCGGCCGTCCAGGTCGACGATTCCCGCCTCCTTGCTGACGTCGGTGAACGTGCCGTCGCCGTTGTTGCGGTAGAGGGCATCCGGTTGGGACTTGTAGCTCAACGGGCCGGGATAGCCCGCCGCCGGGTAGTAGGAGCGGAACTCGCCCTTGTCATATTCGAGATAATTGACCACGTAAACGTCAAGCTTGCCGTCGCCGTTGTAGTCGAACCAGCCCGCCGCCAGGCTCCAACGCGGATCGGCCAGCCCCGACGCTTTCGACACGTCGGTGAACGTGCCGTCGCCGTTGTTGCGATATAGTTCGTTGGGACCGTAGTTGAGCACGTACAGATCGAGATCGCCGTCGCCATCGTAATCGGCGGCCGAGCATCCGCTGCTGTAGTGCCTGCCGCCCACGCCGGCCTTTTCGGTCACGTCGGTGAACGTCCCGTCGCGGTTGTTCCGGTACAGCTTGTTGAAACATTTGCCGCGCAGCTTGCGGCCGGTGTGGTCGCTGACGTCCTCGTGATAGCGGCCGGTGACCAGAAAGATGTCCAGCCAGCCGTCGCCGTCGTAATCGAAGAACATGCAGCCCGAGCCGGTTCCCTCGACGATGTTGTCCATCTTCGAGTCGCCAACGCTATGAATGAAGTGGATGCCGGCCTTCTCGGTCACTTCGGTAAAGACCGGCAAGCCAGGCTCGTCCGCCGCGGCGAGCGCGATCGAAACGAAAAGGAAACTTGTGGTCGATGCGAACCATTTCATCGGAACGTTCTCGCGAAATCGGCGGAACCAAGCTCTGACAACACCGAAATACCGCTCCTTCCCAGAAACCCTCGATCCCGGCCGGTCCGACCGCGCGGGAAAAGGACTACTCGCCCTGCCAACGGGCCCCCAAGTCGATCCACCGCGCCAAGAGGTCGGTTTCTTCCGCGGAAAGCGCCGGCGCCTTGTCCGCGGGTATGGGTTTGATTGGCTGTTGGGCCGCGGGACCGTCCCAAGGACGCGACGTGTTGACGCCCACGACATGCCACACGAGCGGGCTGGTCCGAGCCTGGCCTGGATCGACGTATTTCCAGCGCGCCGCGCTTGTCCCGTTTTCCGTTGTCCGCGTCAAAAGCGCCGCGTACACGCCCTCCGCCCCGGCCGAACCGCCGTCCAGGCGTGGCGGGCTTCCATCCGCTCCGTGACACCCAACGCACTTCTTGGCGATGACCGGCATCACGTCGCGGCGGAAATCGACGGTTTGCCGACGATCCACCGGTGGGTGAAGCGGCACGGAATCGGCCTCCAAGGCGTTGGGCACGCGATTGATCGGCGTCAGTTCCGGATCCTCGTGACAGCCGATGCAACCCTGGGCGGCATGGTTGCGAGTCCAGATCCAACCGCAGCTCCGCAGGGCAAGCCCCCGTTCGTCCAACAACTGAAGCTGGATCGGCAGGTTGGCCGGGACTTCGATGTTGAACGACCCATCGGCGGCCACGGGCGCCTCGCCGAGAATCCGCCGTGCCGCGAGCTGCGGGACCGAGAGTCGGGCTGAAGGATCGCCCGCCGCTCGCGGGATCCCCTCCACGACCCGAACCTTCTTCACGCAGCCACGCGGCATCCAATTCGGATCCTTGAACTCGGTCTGGTAGACGTCGAGGCAATAGAACTTGCCCAACGGGTCTTCAGGCGTCAGGACGCTGGAACGGCCGTCAGGTTCCTCGCGGGACGCCACGACTTTGGCCTGAAGCCAATGGCAACCGGGTTCTTCAAGCACCACCTCAATCTGTTTGCTTTCCAGATCCAAGCTGCATACGGCGAACGGAGCGGAACCATCGGCGGGACGGCGCGAGACCAGGATGCGTCCGTCTGGCAGCGGCGACGGCGAGTGAAACAATCCCTCGGCGGCCTGGGTGATCGGGCGATACGAGTGCAACGGACGCCGCAACGACACGCAGGAAAGTTGCCCGGCCCCGTCCCATGCCACGGAGTCGGCCTCGACGAACACCGCCAACCCTCGCGTGGTGACGCACGCCATGTGCTTGATCCGCTGCCCGACCTCCCCACAGAACGGGGCGAAGTCGATGCCGTCGGTATTGACCCCCAACAAGGCGATTCGCCCCATCGGCCCGTGGTGCCAGCCGGATCGCTGCCAGGAGGCGAAGACCATCCGTCCATCGGGCATGACCGTCGGATCGTAGTCGCTGGACAGATTGTAAGTCAGCCGCTGGACGAAACTTCCGTCCAGTTTACAAGAATAGATCGCGCTGACCGCCCCGACGCCGCACTCGTTGACCGTACGTCCGTCGCTTTCGACGAAGGCGATTTGATGCCACGGGGACTCTTCCGTGATGGTATACAAGACCCCCAGATAGCACGGAGAACGACAATCCCCCTCGCGATTCGTAATCCGGCGGATCTCGCCGCTGGCGATGGTGGCCTCGTAAATCGCCCAACGATCGGACGCGTTTCGCTTGCCGGCAAAGAGGACTCGTTTTGCGTCAAACGAGATGTCGGGATCCGCGGAGCTATGAAACCCCGGTGCAAGCAACCGGCCCGGTTTGCCCGGACCTGAAAACAGAACCAAGCTCGCGCCGTCGCCCCAACACGCCCGAAGCGTTCCCGGCACACCGGTCTCAAGCTTCCCATTGCCATTCGCAAGCGGCAGCCGGGTCGCCACCAAGGAGACCGATGGCGCCTTTGGACTCGTCGTGGGAAGGGAGTCCGACGCAGCCGAGGCAACGAGGACCAGTTGGAACGCAACAGACAATGAGATAAAAACGGGACCTGATCCCCAGCGACGACTCAACCTTCCCCCAACTTGGCAGCAATACGGCCTCCTCCGGATGCGACCGTTCCAGCCGCCCGGGGCACCGTCACAGACCATTGAACACAACCCCTTATCATTTCTAGGATTACGATTATACAACGTGCGCCACCTGCGGAAATGCCGGAGAGGGCACGCTGAAACGCGATTGAAAAAGGCGATTCAGATCGGCACTTGAATCCAATGTGTAAGTACGAGTGTAAACAAAGTTGGTTCGAGTCGGCAATGATTTTTTGCAAAAGCGATTCAACGACCGCCTGGAGAGGGAGATCTAAGCCGCTTCGCGTTCAGTGCCGGTTGAAGCGCCTGTAGCAGATAATCCTTCAATGCCACCGCTCGACCTAGCCGATGCAATCATTATAGCAGACCGAAGTCTCGAATGAGGTCGCCGTGGCAGGCCCAGATTGCTGCGGCAGGGACCACGGGTCGAACGCAAGTTGCAAAAACTTTACCGGATGGGGGGTATCATGAGCCGCCGGATCGTTCTCGTGCTGCTTCTGGCAGCCGTCCTGACCGTCTTGACGTCCACGGCCGTCCAAGCCGAACAGGCCTTTGGACGTCAATGGGGCAGGGCCTATACGACTCAGGATTGGAACCGCTTTTACCACTACCCCTACGTTTACTACCCGCAGAACTTTTGGGGTAGGGACTACTATCGAAGTTCCGAAGACCTATATTTCCGTTACCCGCCCGAGATGCGGATCCCGGTCTACAACACCAAATGGATGAATTTCCTGCCCGAAGGGCAGCGTTACCACATGGGTCACCACTTTATCCTCGATGTGTTCTGAACCGAGGGAATCGCTAAGCGGGGGGCTTTGACAGATGAAGCCCCCCGTTAGTCGAGTCTTGGGTTTAATCGGGCCACAGGATTCACCCCCCCACCTCGCGGGAGATCGAGCGCGCAAGTCGACCGCACATCAGCAAAAAGATTTTAGGAAGCGATAGTAGATCTCCGCGGCCTTCTCCACTTGTTCCAGGGCGATCCATTCATCGGCCGTATGGGCCTGGGCAATGCAGCCAGGTCCGAACACCACGGTCGGAACCCCGGCAGCGGCGAAAGCTGCTGCGTCGGTTCCGTAAGGCACTCCGCTCCGCGTACTGCGAACCGCAACCTCGGCTGCCGCCGCCATCAGTCGCTTGGCCAGCGGTCCGTTAAGATCGTCGGGCAAGGCCCCCCCCACCATGAAGGGCGGCTCATGCTCCAGCACAGGACCAAGGCCTGTTTCCCGCTGGAGGTACTCGACCAGGTGGCGCTGCGCCGTCTGAGGGCCTTCGCCGGGCACGAGCCGGCGGTCGACCTCGATGGTGCAGGCGTCGGGCACGGTGTTCACGCTCACGCCGCCGGAAATCGTGCCCACGCTTATCGTGGCCGGTCCACACAACGGGTGCGAGGTTACGGTGCCCGCCAGGTCTTGGGCATAGCGCTCGATTGCCACCAAGGCTCGCGCCATGCGATAGATCGCGTTTTCGCTCGCGCTGGGAACCGCGCTGTGAGCCGCCCTGCCTCGCGCGCGACATCGCCAGCGCACCACCCCTTTGTGCGCGACAACGACCTGCAATTCCGTAGGCTCGGCGACGATGGCGTAATCCGGCCGGCGGGCGTGGGTTTGGGGCATGGAACCGGCTTTCGGCGGGCGGAGCAACGAGTCTGATCCTTCGGTCACGCCTTGAGTCTTGTCCGCATGGCTTGCGCCTCTCCAAGACTTGGCCAGTGCTTGGGCGCCGGTGAAGCCGTACTCTTCGTTGACCGTGAAGGCCAGGAGGATCGAAGGCATCGACTTGGGACTTTCGCCATGCAGCCTCGCCACGGCAACCAGCATGGCGGCCATTCCCCCCTTCACGTCGCAGGCCCCGCGTCCGTAAAGCCGACCCTGCCGAATCTCAGCGGCGAAGGGTGGAATCGTCATGCCATCCACGGGTACCGTGTCTTGGTGGGCTTCCAACAGGATGAGCGGCCTTTGGGAATCGCCCGACGGCCCCCCGATCAGGGCAAGGAGGTTATCGCGGTTCGGCTCGGCCGTTTGCCGAACCGCTGGGATGCCCCATCGATTCAGGAGCCGTTCGAGGTAGTCGGTCAATCGGGCCTCAGGCGGTTCCGCACCCTCTCGCGGCCTGCCCATTGGATTCACACTAGGTATGGACACCAGCTCGGCTAGTAGTTTTACAAGGTCTATCATGAACTCATACTTGGGGGTCAGGTGATAATCCACAGAAATGAGGGTTTTCTCAGGCTCGCTTAAAGGAGCGGCCGAAAACTGCAAGGCACGGTGAAACGCGATTTGGGGGGAACCAGTTGCAGGTCTGCTTCCATTCGGTTGGCCCGTTGCGCAAACACGGGCGGATGCCTGCCCAGCCCCAAGGCGAACCTCTCAACTTCTGACTAAAGCTGCTATTTTCCAGGAAACATTCAATCAATGTAAACGTTCCGCACTTCCGGAGCATCCCAGATTGACTCGGGCAAAGAAAATTACCCATTGTCCCTGGAGGTGGGGTTGAGTATTGAATCGCGTTAGACGATAATCAGCGTTGTGTGAGGGGTTCACCCCTCACCTTTTGCCCTTCGTAGGTCCCTGCCCCGCCTACGGAGGGCTGTTTTTTTGCGCCGGCTGTTCCTGATTGACCATTGTCAAACACACTCGTACAATTGATTACCTCAAAAGGGTTATTCGTGGTTCCGGATGACAGGTGTTCACTAGATTTGGAGGACGTTCAGGCAGCCGGGCATTGGACGATTGCATTGATCTTGTGCCGATAACGGACCAAGCTAAGGTGGTTCGGTTAAACGAAACTCGCCGTCTTTGCACGCGAATACTTTAAGGGATTTAGTGGCCGACTGGTAGGTTGGCAATGTATCCGGGCATCCTTCCGATTTTACTTCTGATTTTGCTGACGCTGGTGCTTGGCTGCGTGTTAGCAAGCATCGGGGTATTGCTCAGCCCCCGTAGGCCAGGCCGGGTTAAGCAAATGCCCTACGAGAGCGGTATGGATCCCGTCCATGATACACGGCGGCGATTCGACGTTCGCTTCCACCTGTTGGCGATTGCCTTTCTCGTGTTCGACGTGGAGATGTTGTTTTTGTATCCTTGGGCGGTCTTGATTGGATCGAGGACGGCGGGTCAAGCGGGGGCGGCGACGGACGCGGGAGCGTCGGCGCCATTGGCGTTCTGGGGAGGCATGGTCTTCATCGCCTTGTTGACGCTTGGCTTCGTCTATGATTGGAAAAAAGGGATCTTTCGGTGGCGGTAGATTTGCCTGACAACGTCGTCATCACCAAGCTTGATGAACTCGTGAGCTGGTGCCGCAAGAACAGCCTCTGGCCGATGCCCTTTGCGACCGCTTGCTGCGGGATCGAACTGATGGCCACCGGCGCCAGCCGCCACGACGTGGCCCGTTTCGGCGCCGAGGTGTTCCGCTTCAGTCCGCGGCAGTGCGACTTGATGATTGTCGCGGGCCGGGTCGTGATGAAGATGTTGCCCGTGCTCCAGCGGATCTGGCTCCAGATGCACGAGCCGAAGTGGTGCATCTCGATGGGGGCGTGCGCCTCGACGGGCGGGGTCTTCGATACCTACAGCGTGGTTCAGGGCATCGATCGCTTCATTCCCGTCGATATGTACGTTCCCGGCTGCCCTCCTCGGCCCGAACAACTTATCCAGGCGATCATTGACCTCCAGGAGAAAATTCAGCGTGAAGGGACCGCCTTTGGTCGAGAGTTCAGCGACCCCAAACGCCAAGAGCCGGTGATGGCGCTGCGGGAAGAGGGACGGGGAGCGAAGAAAGGTTGAGTATCGAACGGCTATCCGACGATGAACCGAGGCGGCCAGTTTACCCGAAGCAGTCGTCGCATCTTCTTGACGGCACAGGCCGTTGGCGCGATGCGCTCTTGCCGGGTGACGTTTTTCCCCCCGGGTTTTCCTTGCTGCATCCATGGTCATGACGGACCCAGCTAAGATAGCGGCTCTCAAAGAAGCGTTCCCCGATCTGTTGGTGAGCGAGTTTCGCGGCCAAACGCGGGTCGTGGTTTCCCGCGCGGCCGTGTACGAAGTGCTGGAGAAATTGAAGCAGCAGTTCGGTTTCGATCTGCTGGTCGACGTGACGTGCGTGGATTACCTTTATTATCGGGGGGCCACGGATCGGTTTGGCCTGGTTTATTTGTTGGCGAACACCGAGACCAACGAGCGGATCACGGTGCGGTGCTTCGTGAACGATCCCGACCCGGTGGTCCCTTCGGTCGTTCCACTGTGGCAAGGCGCGAATTGGTTGGAGCGCGAGGTCTGGGATTTGTTCGGCATTCGTTTCGAGGGGCATCCGGACCTGCGACGCATCGTTTTGCCCGAGGAATTTACCGCCCACCCGCTTCGCAAAGACTATCCCCTCCAAGGGCTTGGCGAGAGACACAACTTTCCCGTGATTACGCGAGCCGAGCACTGACATGCCTCTGACCCGAACGACGCTGAGCGAAAGTTTGCCGCCGGGCGCGCCCCAGGAGTATTTGTGGACGATGAATTTCGGCCCACAGCACCCGGCCACGCACACCACGCTGCGGCTGCTGTTGACGTTGGAGGGCGAGCGGGTGGTGGACGCCGTTCCGGACATCGGCTACCTCCACTCGGGCTTCGAGAAGATCGGCGAGCATCTGGATTTCAACCAGTACGTCACCGTGACGGACCGGATGAACTACATCTCGCCGATGGCCAACAACGTGGCCTGGCACCTGGCGGTCGAGAAGCTGCTGGGAATCGAGGTTCCGCCGCGATGCCAGTATCTCCGGGTGATCATCGCCGAGTTGGCCCGCATCAGCGACCATTTGCTTTGCAACGGCGCGGCGGGACTGGACACGGGCGCGTTCACCTTCTTCATTTACGCCTTCAACCCTCGCGAGCAGATTTATTCGATCTTCGAGGCCTTGTGCGGCGCGCGGTTTACGAATAGTTACACGCGGGTGGGGGGCCTGATGCACGATGCTTCGCCCAAGGCCATCGAAATGATCCGCGAGTTTGTGCGCGGATTGCCCACGGTGCTCGACGACATGGAACGACTGTTGAATCGCAACCGGATCTTCGTCGACCGCACCAAGGGGATCGGCGTGTTGACCAAGGAGGAGGCGATCAACCGCAGCGTCAGCGGGCCGATTGCCCGGGCAAGCGGCGTGACCCGCGACCTCCGCAAGGACGAGCCGTACCTGGCCTACCGCGACTTCGATTTCAAGGTGTGTTGCGCTACGGCGGGCGACTGCTACGCCCGGTTTTTGGTCCGCATGGCGGAGATGCGAGAGAGCCTGAAAATTGTGCAACAAGCGGTGGAAAACCTTCCCGCCGGACCGGTCAACGTGGGCATCGACCAGCGGGTGGCCCTGCCCGACAAACGTCAGGTATTCACCACCATCGAGGGTCTGATTTCCCACTTCGAGTTGACGATGAGCAACCGGGGTTTCACGGTTCCGTGTGAAGAAGTGTATTCGGCGATTGAATCGCCGAACGGCGAATTGGGGTTTTACATCGTGGGGGACGGGACGCATACCGCTTATCGAGCGCGGTGCCGGCCCCCTTCGTTTGTCCATTTCGCCCTCTTTCCACACTTGATCCGCGGTCACACGCTGAGCGACGTGGTGGCCGTGCTGAGCAGCTTGAACATCATCGCGGCGGAGCTTGATCGATGAAGCACGAGGCTTCGGCGTCTGGCGAGGGCGGGGCGGCTGCGGCGGAACCGGTTTTGACGCCGACCATGGTTGCCGGCATCCAGGCGTATTTTTCGCGCTATCCGAATCGCCGGGCGGTGATCTTGCCCGCCTTCCACGTAGTGAACGAGCACCTGGGTTTCGTCCCGCGCCAAGCCGTGATCGAAATCGCCCAGTTGCTCGAGCTGCCACCGGCGGAAGTCTACGACACATTGTCATTCTACGGGCTTTTCAAGCAAGATCGGCCGCAAGGGCGCGTGCGGGTATGGGTATGCCGGTCGATCAGTTGCGCCGCCCGGGGAGGCGAAGAAATCCTCGATTACCTGTGCCACCGGCTGGGCATCCGGCCGGGTGAGACGACGGCGGACGGGCGGGTGAGCCTGGACTACGCGGAATGCCTCGGGGCGTGTGATTTCGCCCCGGCCATGTTGGCCAACGACGTGTTGTGGAAGGACTTGACCAAGGACAAGATCGACGCTTTTTTGGAGACGCTGGCCGAGGAGGGCGAATCCTCGCCCGACGCGACATAGGCCGCCGAAGCCGAGGCCAGCGTCGGCTGCCATGGGTCATCGAGTTCTGCCCCAGCGGCCCACAAGACATCAACCCCCGAACCGCTGATTTTGAATCTCCGTGCCTGAATACGAACCAGTTCTTTTGGCCAACCTCGGCAAAGAGGGGATCGAGACGCTCGAGGGCTACGAGGCCCACGGGGGCTACCGCACCCTGCGCCGGGTGTTGAAGGAGCATTCGCCGGCCGAGGTGGCGGCGATGGTTCGGGCAAGCGGCCTGCGGGGACGTGGCGGCGCCGGGTTCCTTACGGGTTTGAAATGGTCGTTCCTGCCCGAAAACCATCCCGGCCCGCGGTACCTCTGCGTCAACGCCGACGAGAGCGAGCCGGGCACCTTCAGCAACCGCGTGCTCATGGAGGGGGACCCGCACCAGGTGATCGAAGGCACCATCCTGAGTTGCTACGCGACTCGGTCGAGCACGGCCTACATCTATCTGCGATACGAATATCCGCTCAGCTTCCGTCGCCTGCAAGCCGCCATTGACGAGTGCTACGCGGCCGGTCTGTTGGGCAAGAACATCCTCGGCCACGACTTTTCGCTGGACATGTATATTCACCGCGGGGCCGCGGCGTATGTTTGTGGTGAAGAGACGGGCTTGATCGAGAGCCTGGAGGGGAAGAGGGCGTGGCCGCGAATCAAGCCGCCGTTCCCCGCCGTGGAAGGGCTTTTCCGAAAACCCACGGTCGTCAACAATGTGGAAACGCTGGCCTGCGTGAAACATATCCTCGACCGCGGCGTGGATTGGTTCCGCTCGATCGGGGTGCCGCCCAAGCCCAACGATCCCCGCGATCCGGGCAGCCTGGGACCGAAGCTTTATTGTGTCAGCGGGCACGTGAACCGGCCGGGTTGCTACGAGGGGCCGCTGGGGCTTCCCTGCCGGGAAGTGATCGAGCGGTTCGGCGGCGGCGTGTGGAAGAACCGCAAGGCCAAGGCGGCGGTGCCCGGCGGCCTGAGCACCGGCCTCTTGGCCGCCGAAGAATTGGACACCCCGTTGGATTTCGACGGACCGGTTCGGGCGGGTTGCCTCGGCCTGGGCACGGCCGGCGTGATCGTGTTCGATGAAACCTACAGCATGATCGACTTCTTGCACAACAGTTGCCGCTTCTTCGCTCACGAAAGTTGCGGCCAGTGCACCCCCTGCCGCGAAGGAACCCACTGGGCCTTGAGCATGGTCGAGCGAATCAAGGCCGGCCGCGGCCGTCTCAAGGACTTGGATTTGCTGCTGGAGATCGCCGACTCGATCGGGATCACGCCCGGTACGACGATCTGCGGTCTGGCCGACGGCGCGGCCTGGCCGATCAAGACCGCCATCGGCAAGTTCCGCGCGGAGTTCGAGGATTTCATCCGCCGCACCAACCCGCAAGGCTACATGGCGACGGAACCAGTCCCGGCCCTGGTTGAAAACGCGGCGCAAGCCCCGGCCTCCGGTCCGCGGTCGAGCAAAGGCAAGTCGGAGTCGTTCGCCGCGAATTCCTGATTTTTCATCCCAGGTGTTCCTGTTATATCCGCGATGCCCACTGCCCTGATTGATGGCCGCGAGTTGCAATTCGGCGAGGACGAGCGTCTCAACGGGATTGAGGCGGCCCGCCGGCTCGGGATCGAAATCCCTCACTACTGCTGGCATCCCGGGCTGTCGGTGGTCGGCAGTTGCCGCATGTGCCTGGTGGAGGTGGGGATGCGGGACCCGAAGACCGGCCAGATCACCATGCTGCCTCGTCTGGCGCCGGCCTGCAACACGCCGGTCCGCGACGGCGTCGTGCTGGTGACCGACAGCGAAAAGGTGCAGCGTGCCCGGGCCATGGTCGAGGAAGACCTGTTGTTGCGTCATCCGATCGATTGCCCCATCTGCGACAAGGCCGGTGAATGCCGGTTGCAGGATTATCATTTCCAGTACGGCCAGGACCAGCGGCGGGCCGACATCCGACCGTTCACCAGTCGCCGCCGGGACGTGGGCGACGAGATCACGCTCTTTGTCGACCGCTGCATCATGTGCAGCCGCTGCGTGCGGTTCTGCCGCGAGATCAGCGGCACGAGCGAGCTTCTGGTCGTCCACCGCGGCACGCACGAGGAAATCGACGTCCTCCCGCAATTCCCGCTGAAAAACAAGCTGTCGGGCAACGTGGTGGACCTTTGCCCCGTCGGGGCGTTGTGCGATAAGGACTTCCTTTATCGCCAGCGGGTATGGTATCTGAAGTCGCACCCTGGCGTTTGCACCGGCTGCGCCATGGGCTGCTCGACCTGGATCGACGAAAACCAGGATCGCGTGTGGCGCATCCGCCCGCGCGAGAATCATCTCGTCAACCGATGGTGGATTTGCAACGACGGGCGATATGATTATCCGCACGTGCACAGTGACCAACGGTTACTTTGTCCTCGGCAGCGCGTGGGCGGCCGTTGGATCGATCGCGATTGGAGCGGCTTGGTCCCGGAGCTGGACGAACGGTTCCGCCGCGCTGGCCGGGTCGGCGTCGTGCTGTCGCCGTTCTTGACCGTCGAGGAAGCCTATTTGCTCGCGACCTATGCTCGCCGCGTCGATCCCGAGGCCGCCGTCATCCTGGGTCACCTGCCCGTCGTGGGCCAGGACGAACGATTCCCTGGCGGATTCACGATCGCCGCGGAAAAGTGCCCGAACCGCCGCGGCGTGGAAGCGATCGTTGCCCGTTGGATGGGCCGCGCGGCGGCGTGGGATGTGTTTTTGAACGAGCTTCCCTCGCTGGGAATCCGCGGTCTTTGGGTAACCGGCGGCTACAAGCGGCCGTGGATCGAGGCGTCCGTGGCCGAACGGCTCGCGGGCCTGGAATTGCTCGTCGTGCAGGACCTTTTCGCTTCGCCGTTGAGCGAGCGGGCCGACTACGTCCTCCCGGCGGCCGCTTTCCCAGAACGCGACGGCTCGTACGTGAATCGCCACGACCATTTGCAGTCGGTCCGCTGGGCGATTCGGCCCCCTCGCGGGGTCCGGCCCGAGGGAAGCGTGTTCTGGGAGTTGCTTGGCCGGCCCGGTCTCTACGATGCCCAAAAGACGCTCAGCGACGTGGCCGCCGAGATTGGTTATTTCCACGTGGCCGCTGGGCCGATCCCCGAGGTGGGCGTGAACCTGAAGGTGAATCTGTTGGCTTAGAGGTGGCGCACGCTTTCCGCGTTGTACCAAATGATCCCGACGGTTCCGAAACGGACTCCATGATCCCATGACGCGTGAAATCCTTGAGGCCTTGATCAAGATCGTGGTTTTGCTGGGCGGGCTGATGACGGCGGCCGCCTACCTGGTGCTTGCCGAGCGCCGCGTGGCCGCGTGGGTTCAGGACCGGCGCGGGCCGAACCGCGTGGGAATCCCGCTGACGCGAATCCGCTTGTTCGGTCTGGGCCAGCCGATCGCCGACGGCGTGAAGTTCTTGTTCAAGGAAGACGTCACCCCCGCTCACGTCGACAAGGCGCTGTACTGGATTTCGCCCATCGTGCTGTTCACGGCCGCGGTGGGGATTTACGCCGTGATTCCCTTCGGCAGCGTGCTGCCGTCGAGCGTGGGTCTGGAGGGGCGGCCGATCCGCCTCGTGATCGCCCCCGGGATCGACGTGGGGATGATCTACGTCTTCGCGCTGAGCGGCATCGCGGGTTATGGAGTGCTCCTGGGCAGTTGGGCGAGCAACAACAAGTACAGTTTTCTGGGTGGGCTGCGGAGCGCGGCGCAATTGATCTCCTACGAGTTGCCGCTCGGGCTCGGGCTGTTGGGCGTGGTGCTCATGTCTGGCTCGCTCCGCTTGGAGGACATCATCGTCTCCCAGGCCCGAAGCGGCGTGTGGAACGTCTTTGTTCAACCCCTGGGGTTCCTCGTTTTCGCCGTGGCCGCCTTCGCCGAGGCCGAGCGATTGCCCTTCGATTTGCCCGAGTGCGAGCAGGAACTGGTGGGCGGCTACCATACGGAATACTCGGGAATGAAGCTGATGCTTTACTTGGTGGCCGAGTTCATTCACATGGTGACGGCCTCGTTTTTGATGGCGATTCTGTTCCTCGGCGGATGGCACTTTTGGGGGCTGACCGGCTGGGAAGAAACCGTCGGCCTGCCCACGGCGCTGGCAAGGATCGCGGTGCTGATGACCAAGGTCCTCGGCCTGATCTTCTTCTTCATGCTCGCCCGTTGGAGCTGGCCAAGATTCCGCTTCGATCAACTGATGAACATTGCCTGGAAGGTGATGGTGCCCTGGGGAATCGTCAACGTCGTGGTCGTGGCCTTCTGGATCGAGTACGGCGACCGGCTGGCGGCCGCGGCCGGCATGGCGAACAGGGCGCTGATGGCGGTGGTCGGACTGTTGGCCTTGTTCTTTTCATCGCTAATCGTCACCTGGGCCGATCCAACCGCCGCCGACAACCGGCCGGTGGTCTGGGCGGCCAACGAACCGGCCGCCGCCATGGGAGATGACGCAAGATGAAACCAGACGATCAGGACGTTCAGTGGATTTCTGAGCCAGAACTTGGATATTCTGGCAGGTCCTACGTGCGGTTGTTCGCCGAGGGCCTGACCACGACGCTGAAGCACTTGCTGGGGCCAAAGCAGACGATCGAGAGTCCCGAGCAGCGCTACGAGCCGCCCGACCCGCTCTTGTACCGCGGCGTGCACCGGCTGAACCGCGACGAGCACGGGCGGGTGAAGTGCGTGGCGTGTTTCCTTTGCGCGACGGCCTGCCCGGCTCATTGCATCGACATCGTGGCCGCGGAAAGCCCCTGGCCCGACCGCGAGAAATATCCGGAGAGCTTCACAATCGACGAGCTGCGCTGTATTTTTTGCGGCATGTGCGAAGAGGCCTGTCCGGTCGACGCGATCGAATTGACGAGCCTTTACGACCTGTCGGGCAAGAGTCGCGAGGAAATGATCTTCGACAAGGAAAAACTCTTGAGCGTCTACGACCAGACCAAGGACGCGGAGCCGATGCGCTCGCGGAGGGAGCCATGAGATGACGGATCTGCGCTGGCTGGTGTTGATCGGTTCGGCGTTGGGCGGGGCGGGCGTGTGGTTGGCGCTGCCGCGTGGTCGGTCGAGTGGTCGAGCCTTGGGAAACGTGGTTGGGTTGACGGGCCTGGGGGTCCTGGCGGCGGCGTTGCCAGGCATGGCCGATGCGTTGTCGCAAGCGGTGTTCTGGGTCCTGGCGGGCGTCACGATTCTCTCCGCGGCCGCCGCCATGACCTTCCGCAACCCGGTTTATTGCGCAATCTGGTTCGGGCTTTCCCTGGCCGGGACCGCTGGCCTGTTCTTTTTTCAGGGGGCGCAATTTCTCGCCGTGGCCACGATTGTAGTCTATGCCGGGGCAATCCTGGTGACCTTCCTTTTTATCCTCATGTTGGCGCAGCCGTCGGGTCGGGCTCATTACGACCGGGTAAGCTGGGAAGGCCTGGTGTCGGCCGCAAGCGGGGCGGTCCTTGTCGGCGTGTTGGCGACCACCGTCACAAGCGTGCTGGTCTCGCCCGAGGCCCGCCGCGACGCGCAAAGGATATCCCAGCAGGATCGCGAACGGATCATCCTCGCCGACGCCCACGTAAAGCAAATCGGCAGCCGTCTGTTTTCGCGATATTTGGTGGCCGTCGAACTGGCGGGCGTCTTGCTGCTGGCGGCCCTCGTGGGCGCCGCGGTGATCGTCGGTCGCGCCCGAGGACCGATCGCCGCTCCCGCCAGATCCTTCGCGTCCCCCTGGACCGAACAAGAATCGGGGTTGCAAGGGGAGCCACCTCGATCGGGAGCCACGCATGGTTGACGGCGAACTCGCGCTGCTGAACGGATACTTGGTGGTCGGGGCCGCACTGGTCGGCCTGGGGTTGGTCGGCTTTATCAGTCGCCGCAACCTGATCACCATGTTTCTTGCCGCGGAGCTGATGCTCCAAGGGGTGTCGCTGAGTCTGATCGCGTGCGGCCGCTACCATAACGATTTCGGCGGTCAAATGCTGGTCCACGTCATCATTGCCGTGGCGGCGGCGGAGGCGGCGATCGCCCTGGCGGTGGTGTTGATGCTCTTCCAACGGGTAGGCAGTCTGGACGTGGCCCTGTGGCAACGGCTCCGGGAGGCGAACCAGCCTCCTTACATGGACCGGGAATTGCCCGAGGAACCGCCCGAGCAAATCCCGAGCTGGCCCAAGCTCCCGCCGGCTGGCGTCCGCCCCAACATCCCTCGCGAGGAACTCGATTTTCGGCCCCATGTTTAGCATTCCCTTGCTCATCATCCTGATTCCGGCCTTGCCGTTGGCGGCCACCCTCGTGACCGCGGCACTGGGGCCGCGGGTGTTGCGGGGGCGGAGCCATCTGCCCGTGGTCGTGGCCCTCGGTTTGGCGTTCCTCGCCAGCGCGGCACTGGTGGTTGAAGTTGATCGGGAATGCTCCGGCCAAGCGGGTGGCGAGCGGATCGCCACGCTTTGGACTTGGGCCGCCGTGCCGGGCGACGGCCAAGGCAGTGGAAGTCTTTCGCACGTTAAAACCGATGGCGCTGGGCCGGATGGTCCGCGGGAGCCTGGCATGAAGCAGACTCCCGCGCTTGCCTCGCCAAGGGATTTCCGCGTCGAGATCGCGCTCCGCGCCGACCCGCTCTCCGCCGTGATGCTCGTCACCGTCACCTTCGTCGCGCTTTGGGTGGCGGTCTATTCGATTGGCTACATGCACGGCGATCCGGGCTACTGGCGGTTCTTCACCTACATCGGCCTGTTCGTCTTCTCGATGACCATGCTGGTCTCGGCCAGCAACTTCCTGCTCCTTTATGTCTTTTGGGAGGCGGTGGGCCTGTGCAGTTACCTGTTGATCGGTTTCTGGTACCACAAGCCCGAGGCCGCCGCGGCCGGCAAGAAGGCGTTTCTGGTGAATCGGGTTGGGGATTTCGGCTTCGCCCTCGGCGTCTTTCTCATCTGGACGACCTATGGCAGCCTCGATTTCCACGACGCGGCGAGCGGGTTCGGGGTGCTGGGCCAGCATCGCTTGGAGTCCGGCGCGTTCGTGGGAGGGACGGCGGGCACGGCCATCTGCCTGTTGTTGTTCTTGGGCGCGTGCGGCAAAAGCGCGCAGTTGCCGCTTTTCGTCTGGCTGCCCGACGCCATGGAAGGCCCCACGCCCGTCAGCGCCTTGATCCACGCCGCGACCATGGTGACCGCCGGCGTCTACATGGTGGTCCGCTGCTCGCCCTTGTTCGCCGCCTCGACCGATGCCCTGGAGGTGGTCGCGGTCATTGGCGGGCTGACGGCCCTGGTCGGAGCGATCATCGCCGCCAGTCAAAACGATCTTAAGCGAATCCTCGCCTACTCGACGATCAGCCAGTTGGGCTACATGTTCCTCGGGCTTGGGGCCGGGGGGGCGGCGGGCAACACGGCCGGGATGTTTCACCTCGTGACCCACGCCTTTTTCAAAGGGCTGTTGTTCCTCGCGGCGGGAAGCGTGATGCACGCGATGGGCGGAGTGATCGACATCCGCCGCCTCGGCGGCCTGCGTCGCCTCATGCCCGTCACCTGCTGGACCTTTTTGATCGGATGCCTCGCCTTGGCGGGCCTGTTTCCCTTGGCCGGGTTTTGGAGCAAGGACGCCATCCTTGCCGCGGTCCACGAGCGGGCGGGGGAAGCGGGCGGGGCCGGGCCTTACGCCACGCTTTACTGGCTGGGCCTCGTCACCGCGGGCGTGACCGCGTTCTATTCGCTCCGCGCGTTTTTCCTCGTGTTTTTCGGCCCTGAGCGAATCCCTCCCGAGGCCGGCGGACACGCCCACGAGTCGCCCCGCTCCATGACCGCGCCGCTGGCCGTCCTGGCCGCGGCCAGCGTCGTGGCGGGCGCGTGGTTGGAGATTTCGGGCAGTCTCGCGCGGTTTTTGGCCCTGACGCCGTCGCTTGCCGGGCCGGGTTCGGCGGAGCACGGAACGGGCGGTGGCGGGCACCTCGCCGTGGCCGTTTGGAGCACCGCCGCCGCGGTCGCGGGAATCGCCCTGGCCTGGCTCATGTACGTCCGCTCGCCCGAGGTCCGTCGCCGCGCGGTCGCGGCCATGGACGCGGTGGGCTTGTACCGTTTGTCGGCCGAGAAGTTCTACCTCGACGAGATTTACCAGATGCTCATCGTTTGGCCACTGGAGGGCGTGGCCCGGCTGGCCGCCTGGTTCGACCGTTGGGTGATCGACGGCCTGGTGGACCTGGTGGGGGCGGTCCCAGGCGCCGTGGGAACCCTCCTCCGGCCGGTCCAGGCGGGCTTCCTCCCCTTGTATGCCTTGGTCATGCTCCTGGGGTTGTTGCTCTTGCTGGGGACTTTACTGGTTTCGTGAGGCTTCGTGGTGGATTCGATGGCGCCGCTGCTCTTGGCGACGATTTTCCTTCCGACGGTTGGGGCTTTCCTGGCCGCGGCGAGCGGCCAACGCGCCCGCCAAAGCGCGCTGGTGACCTCGCTGTTCGTGCTGGCCATGAGCGCGATCCTGGTCGTGGGGTTTCCCGGCGGGGCGGAACCATTCGCCGTTTTCGATCTGCCCTGGTTCGGCGGGTCGGACGGCCCGGTGGATATTCGACTCAGCCTGGGCCTGGACGGCCTTAGCCTCTGGCTTTTCGCCCTCAGCGCGCTTTTGACCGTGGTCGCGATACTGGTCAGTTGGGAAGCCATCGACGAACGGCCGGGCACTTTCCACGCCCTGTTGCTTCTGCTCGAAACCGGGATGCTCGGCGTGTTCGCGGCCCGCGACGTCATCCTCTTCTTCATCTTCTTCGAGTTCACCTTGGTCCCGCTCTTTTTCCTGATCGGCTACTGGGGGAGCGAGGATCGGCGTCGGGCGGCGATCAAGTTCTTTCTCTTCACCATGGCCGGAAGCGTGCTGACGTTTCTGGGGCTGATCGCGATCGTGCTCTGGGATTACGGCCACGGGGGCGGACGGGCCACGTTTTCCATCGCCGAGTTGACCCGCCACCTCGCCGAACGGCCCATGGACCGCTCGACTCAATTGGCCGTGTTCCTGGGCCTGTTCGCCGGTTTCGCGATCAAGGTCCCCTTGGTCCCGCTTCATACCTGGCTGCCTTTGGCCCATGTCCAAGCCCCGACCGCCGGGAGCGTCTTGCTGGCCGGCATCCTCTTGAAGGTGGGCACGTACGGCTTCGTGCGTTTCGCCCTGCCCATGACGCCTGATGCCGTCGTGTTCTTCATGCCTTGGTTGCTGTGGCTCTGCGTGGCGGGGATCGTGTACGGGGCGTTGGTCGCCCTGGCCCAGCAAGACATCAAACGCCTGATCGCTTATTCCAGCGTGAGCCATTTAGGGTTCTGCATGTTGGGCGTGTTTGCCTTGAACCGCCTGGGGATCGAGGGCGGGGTGCTCCAGATGGTCAACCACGGGCTGGCGACCGGCGGGCTTTTTGCCGTGGTGGGCATGATCTACGAACGGTTCCACACGCGAAAAATCGATGACCTCGGCGGACTCGCCCGCCAGTTCCCCCGGCTGGCGACCTTCATGGTCATCCTCACCCTATCGAGCATTGGCTTGCCGGGACTGAATGGGTTCGTGGGCGAGTTTCTCCTGCTGTTGGGCATGTTCCAACGCGCGTGGACCGACGCCCCAGTTGCGCTGGCCGCTCAGTATCGCGTGATTTCCGTTGTTGCCGTCACTGGCGTGGTGCTCGGGGCATGGTACATGCTCCATTTGGTGCAACGGGTGTTTTTCGGGCCGTGGCGGATTCCGGCGGGCCATGTGGAAAAAAATCCCAAGCTCACGGATTTGTCGCTCCGCGAATCCTCCGCTTTGGGGCTGCTGGTCGTTTTCATTTTCTGGATCGGACTCCAACCGCGGTTCTTCCTCGATTGCATGAGCCCCACGCTGGGAAAAATCCTTGACCCGGCCTCGCGGGCCTACGCGCGGCATTTGCGGGCGGACCGCGGAGCGAATCAGGTCGCTTCCGAGCGGACTTCGCGAGCCGATCCGGACAGCCCTGGCCGACAAGGCGATGCCTCGAATCCGCTCGTCCCGGCCCGTATCGAGCCATCGGAGACGCCGACGGTGGTTTTACTCGATCCTCTTTCCTCCCCCAACTCCCCGCCCGCGGCTGCAAGACGAGGATCCACGCATGTCCGCTGAAACCATCGCGATGTTCGCCGCGGAGATCGTCGTCGTGGGGACGGCCATCGCCATCTACCTGGGCGGGAGCTTCGTCCCTCGCCCGCGGCTCTGGCGTTGGGTGGCCGTGGGTGGCCTGGTAGCCGCCGCGGTGATCCTGACCGAGGCCCCGGCCGGGCGGGTCGGCGATGCGCCGCTGGAGGTCGACGGCCTTTCCCACTATCTGCGATGGATTGCCTTGGCGTCGGGGCTTCTGCTGGTAACCCTCGGCACGGGCCCAATCGCCGGGCCGAGCACGGCGGAATATCTCGGGTCGTTGCTGTTGGCGACGGCCGGGGCCATGCTCGTCGCCAGCACCCGAGACCTCGTGCTTTTGTTCGTGACGCTGGAAATGGTTTCCATTCCCACGTATATCCTCCTGTATCTGGGCCGGGGCGATTCCGCCAGCCAGGAGGCGGCGGCCAAGTATTTCTATCTGAGCGTCTTCGCCTCCGCGCTGTTGCTGTACGGTTTCACCTTTCTTTACGCGGCCGCCGGTTCGATGGACTTGGGCGAAATCCACGCGAGGCTCGGCGCGCTCCACTTCGCGGACGGGGCCTTCGGCGCGTTCGCGAAGATCGCCCTGGCGCTGATCCTTGCCGGACTGGGATTCCGGTTGGCGGCGGCGCCGTTCCACTTTTACGCGGCCGACGTCTATCAGGGCGCCAGCCATCAGAACGCCGCCCTGCTCTCCATCCTCCCGAAGATCATCGCCCTGGCGGCCTTGGTCCGCGTGGTGGCCGTCGCGATGGGCGGTCTGGAGGCGTATGCCTGGCCCGCCCTGCTGGCGATCTCCCTGGTCACGATGACCTGGGGCAACGTGGTGGCCTTGTGGCAGGACCACGTGCGCCGCCTGTTGGCCTATTCCTCGATCGCCCACGCGGGATACATGCTGATCGGTTTGGCGGCCTTCCTGGGGGCGGAACCAAGCAGCCAAGCTGCCTGGGACGGCCTGGGCGCCATGCTGTTCTATCTTTTGACCTACGGGGTGGCCACGATCGGCGCCTTCGCCGCCTTGGCCGTCTTCGGCACTCCAAACCGGCAATTGGACGAAGTGGAGCAGTTGGCCGGACTGGCCTGGACGCCGGGCAGGGTGCGGCGTGCGATGGCTTGGCTGTTGGCGGCGTTCCTGTTGAGTCTGACGGGCATTCCGCCGCTTGCTGGCTTTTGGGGGAAGTTGGCGATTTTCGCCAGCGCGTTGGATGTGGGGCCCGCCGAGGCCCGGCCGTGGTTCATCGCCCTGGCGGTGGCCGGCGTGGTGAATTCGGCCATTGGGGCGGCGTACTATCTTCGGGTGATTGGGGTGATGTTCTTCCGACCGCCCTCGGCCCCGCCTACCGTTGGCGACCGCATCGCCGGCCCCGTGGCCGCCGCCTGGGCCTGCGCCTTGGTGACCGTGGTCCTGGTGGGCCTCTTTCCCGGCCCTTGGCTTGGCTGGGCGAATCGGTCAAGCTCTGCCGCCGCAGCCGCCAGGCAGCAACACGAGCAAACCGGCCCACAAGCGAACCTCGTTCGGCCATGGCCGGGCCAGTGCCTTGGCGCGCTCCTTCCGTCGGCGACTCCATCCCAATAACCCGTGGTTACCATTTTCGGCTCGTGCCATGGCTCGCGGACGACTTGGAGCACTGGAGCTGGCTCGACTGCTCGACGCGGCGGCGCAACCGATCTACGTTTTGGACGAGGAACGTCGGATCGTCTTTTGCAACCAGCCCTGCCTGGATTGGTTGGGATGCCAGGCGGAAGAGTTGCAGGGCCAGCAGTGCGTTTACGGATCGAGCCATGAGGGGGGCGTCGCGTCGCTGGCCGCCGGGCTTTGCCCTCCGCCCGAGGCGTGGTCCGGACAGGAGCGGCGGGGCGTCGTGGGCGCGACGCTGCGCGATGGCCGGCTGAGTCGCCGCGGCGCGCGATTCATCCCCTTGTCGAGCGGCGGCGAAATCCCGTTCATTCTGGCGCTCGTCGAGACCGAGGAACTTGCCGAACCCGCCGAGGCGTTGAAGACCTTCTGCCCCACCGAGGCCGCGGAACTTCACGAGCGGCTGCGCGGGTTCCGGCATGAGCGGGCCGAGCAATACCGGCTGGACCGTTTCGTGGGCGACAGCCCGGCCATCCGCTTGGCACGCTCGCGGATGGAAGTGGCGGCGGCGAGTCGGGCGAGCGTGCTGATCGTCGGGCCGCCGGGAAGCGGGCGGCAGCACGCGGCCCATGTCATCCACTACGCTGCCCACGGCGAGGCAAGCGGACCGCTCGTCCCTTTGTCGTGCGCGGTCCTCGCGGCGGATCTGATCGCCTCGACGCTCGCGGCCATCGCCTCGCAACGCTTCCCTGCCGAAGCGCGGGGGCGAGCCACCCTGCTGTTGAACGACGTCGATGAGTTGCCCCCGGAGTCCCAAGCCGAGATAGGCAGGCTTCTCGCCAGCAAGGGCATTCCGTTGCGGATCGTGGCCACGGCCCGGCAGGACCTTGGCGATTTGGCCCGCCAGGGGATGTTTCGCGAGGACCTCGCGGGGCTTTTGAGCACCGTGGTGATCCACCTGCCCCCGCTCGTTGAACGCCGCGGCGACGTGCCGCTGCTGGCCCAGTGGTTCGTCGAGGAGGCGAACGCCCGTGGCGACAAGCAACTTGCCGGATTGTCGAGCGAGGCGTTGGACTGTCTGGATGCGTATTCGTGGCCGGGCAACGTCGAGGAACTGGGGCAGGTGATCCAGGAGGCCCACCGCCGGGCGGAAGGTCCGGAGATCACCTTGGGCGATCTGCCGGAGCGGATCCATCTTGCCCTCGCCGCCGCCGCCCATCCCCGCCGCCCCGAGGAAACCATCGTCCTCGACGAATTCCTCGGCCGCGTCGAGCGCGAACTCTTGACCCGCGCCCTGCGGCGCGCTAAAGGTAACAAGACCAAGGCCGCCCGACTCCTTGGCATGACGCGGCCGAAGTTTTACCGCCGCCTCGTGCAACTCGGGCTGGAAGAACCGGGGAGCTAGCCTGGGCGGAGGCGTCGCCTCTTGAGGAAGGGCCATGGCAAGCGCCCCGGCGATGGACGTCGCCAGAACGGCCTCGGCTCTTGACGTGCTCGTTTCTCGATCAGGAACCCGACCATGTCGCCTATCAAGCTTGTTTTCGCCGAAATCGCCTATCGCAAGCTCAATTTCTCGCTCAGCCTGTTGGCCGTGGGGATCGCGGTGGCGCTGTTCGTGGCCGGGCCGATGCTCGTCGATGCCTACCAGCAGGAGACCCAGGCCCAGGTGGACCAGTGGCAGTCGCGCATCGGCGAGTTGGAGGAGCAGGTTGCGTCGATGCGGGCGGGGATGGCGCGGGTGGAGAAGGAAACGGCCGCGGAATTGGCCCGGCTGGAGGACGAAACCCGCCGCCTGATGCGCGACATGGGCTTCAATCTCATGATTACGCACCGCGACACGAATATGAGCGACTTTTGGGCCGCGGACTTCGCCGCCGCCGACATGCCGCAGGAGTACGTCGACCGCCTGGCCGCCAATCCACGGCTTACCTTGGTCGCCCACCTCGTGGCCACGCTCCAGCAGAGAATCTCCTGGGAAAACCGCAAGGTGCTCCTGGTCGGCTATTTGCCGGAGACGCCGCAAGCCCACTCGGGAGAGAAGCAGCCCATGGGCTACCAGATCAAGCCGGGCACGGTTCTTCTGGGCCACGAGTTGGGGATCGGCAGGAAGCCGGGCGAGACGATCAAGGTCTTGGATCAGCCATTCGAGATCGCCCGGATCCTCCCCGAACAGGGCAGCAAGGAGGACATCACCATCGCCATGCACTTGTCCGACGCCCAAAGGCTCTTGAACAAGCCGGGTCGGATCAATCAGATCATGGCCCTGAGTTGCCGCTGTTCGCACGCGGACCTGCCGAAAATCCGCAAACAACTCGCCGAGGTCCTCCCCGAAACCCAAGTCACTGAATTCCGCTCGATCGCCGTTGCCCGGGCGGAGCAGCGCGGCGCGGTCGCGGCCAAGAAGCAGGAAATCCTCGCCCACATGCGGAAAAACCTCGCCGAACGCGAGAAAATCCTCGCCGAACGCAAGCAAATCCTCGCCGACATGGAAGCCTCTCGCGACCGGGTCCTACAGATCATCGAGACCCTGGCCGAAGTGCTCACGCCCCTGGTGGCGCTGGTTTCGGCGGTCTGGGTCGGCCTGCTCGCGCTGAGCAACGTCCGCCAACGAAGGGCCGAAATCGGCGTCCTGCGGGCGATCGGAAAGGGATCAGCCATGATCGCCACGCTCATCATGGGCAAGGCGGTGTTGCTGGGCCTCCTCGGCGGGGCGGCCGGATTCCTGGTCGGAACGCTCCTGGCCCAGTCGCTCGGCCAACGCGCCTTCGACGTGCCCGCCGAACGCCTGGCCGCGGGCCCCGACGCCCTCTTGGTCGCCTTGCTCGGCGCGCCCGTCATCTCGGTCCTGGCAAGCTACCTGCCGATGCTGACCGCCTTGGGCCAAGATCCGGCGGTTGCCCTGCGGGCGGAGTAGCCGCGATCTCCCGATTATTCTCTTACGGCGGAACTTGTCCGCGCCGTGCGCGCACTTTGTTCAATATGGTAGAAGGTCAGTCATTGTTTTCCCAGAACTCTGGGACTTTGTCTGGGTTGTGCATGTGTACGACTTTCTGCTTTCGGCCGCGGGCCACGTTGTGGGAAAACGGCCAAGGCCAAGGCCCTTTTGGCGGGCCTTCTCGCTGTGGCGGCATTGGGTGCGATTCCTTTGCGAAGGCCCGTTGACGCGGCCTCTCGCCCTGGCCGCCTTAGGGAATCGGCCAATCCAAAGGCCCCTTGACGGGCCTTCTCGCTCTGGCGGCATTGGGTCTGATTCCTTTGCGAAGGCCCGTTGATGGGGCCTCTAGCCCTGGCCGCGTTAGAGAATCGGCCAATCCAAAGGCCCGTTGACGGGCCTTGTCCGCCGTAGGCGGTCTTCGGCCCGGCGTTTCACGCCGGGTAACGGTGTCGATCCATCTCTGAACCTCAAGCCCCGTTGACGGGGCTTCTCGGTGCGCTCGTAAATTGCGGGCGGGACGCCCGCGCTCCCGGATTCGCGGACGGCCTTCAGGCCACTTCCTCTGTGGAGCGCGGGCATCTTGCCCGCATTGGTCATTGCGGGCGAGACGCCCGCGCTCCGTGTTTTGCGGGCGAGACGTTCGCGCTGCGTGATTTGTACCAGCGAGAAGGCCCGTCAACGGGCCTCGGGCCGTGTCGTTGCCCTGCGAATACCCGGCATGAATGCCGGGCCGAAGACCGCCTGCGGCGGCAAACGCCCGTCAACGGGCGTCGTCGCTGTGGCGGCGTTGAGGCCGATTCCTCTTTGGAGCGCGGGCATCTTGCCCGCTTTTGTGTTTGCGGGCGAGACCCCCGCGCTCCGGGCTTGGCGGGCGGGACGCCCGCGCTCCCAGATTCGCGGGCGGCGTTGAGGCCGATTCCTCTTTGGAGCGCGGGCATCTTGCCCGCATTTGTCGTTGCGGGCGAGACGCCCGCGCTCCCAGATTCGCGGGCGGCATTGAGGCCGATTCCTCTTTGGAGCGCGGGCATCTTGCCCGCATTTGTCATGGCGGGCGAGACGCCCGCGCTCCCTGTTTTGCGGGCGGGACGCCCGCGCTCCGTGTTTTGCCCCCAGCGAGAAGGCCCGTGGGCGGGCGTCGTCGCACAACCTCTTGCCCGCGATCTTTTCCCCGCGATCCTCGGCCCCTCCGGGTTCCCGTGGGCGATCTGCAAACTCTTGTCCGGCATTTTCGTCCCGGGGGACGTTTGACGGAAGCCGATCGATTCATCGCTGGGGTGGGGATGCGCACAAAAACAGCTTTAGAGCCTATCCTGAAAGTTCATCTCCCTCCGGGGACGGAACAGGGCAAGGGCAAACTCGCATCAAGATGGGCCTCAAAGACTCGTCACGATTTTAGCCACCCTCACCCCCGGCCCCTCTCCCGCAAGCGGGAGAGGGGAGGTTGTAGGATAGGCTCTTAGTCCCCGAGGGACGCCCGAACGGCAAGCGGCGCGACCCGTTGGTGTGTCCCATGGGGATTTCTGCCCGCCCTGCCCGCATGTTGCACGATGGCGGTTAACTATCCGGTTGCAGGCGCGGCCCGCGCTGGGAACCAACAAACGGTTCGACCAACGGTTCCCGACGGTTGTGCATCCCGTACAAACCGTGCGGCCCGGCACGCCGGCATCCACCAGTTCCGTCCGTTGGACGTCAAACCACCGAACCATCAGCTCCTCTTTTTCCCCTGAAATGCAGTCCGAGTAACGGTTTGCGGCCGAAGCACCGAAAGCGGAACTCCATCACGGTGCGGGAAAAACACGACGCCACCTAAAAGGTGTATGTAAGCAGCACCATAAGTAGAACAACAAATGGGCCATGGGATAGAAGTGATGAATGGCCGCGGGGTGGGGCTTGCAGGCGCGGCTCTTGCGTCTTAGCTTTATGGTAGAAATAGGGCAAAGAGACGGGTCTTTGCCTCGTCGTAGGCAGTGATATGGTTTCGTGTGGTCGTGATCGCGCGAGCTTGCAGGGTGGTCCTGCCCAAGCTTCGACGGTCGTGGTTAAGCAACGAAGGGTGATGCCAATGAAGAGACTGCTCGCATTGATGGTGGTCGTCGCCGTGGCCGTGTGCATCGGCTGCGGCAAGGAGGCCCCCAAGAAATCGAAGACTCCGGTCAAGGAGACTCCGCCGCCGGTCATGAAGGGTCCGGAGAAGCCCGCGGAACCCGCTCCGTCGGCTGAGAAGAAGGACGCCGCGCCACCCGCCGAGAAGAAAGCGGCCGCGCCGGAGGAAAAGAAGGACGCTCCGCCGCCTGCCCCGGAAAAGAAGGACGCTCCGCCAGAAGAAAAGAAGGACGCCCCTCCACCAGCCCCAGAAAAGAAGTAACCCAACCCCATCGCCCGGCGGAGGCCGCGGGCATTGCCTTAAGCCCAGCCGGGAAATGTTGGGAGTTTGTTTGAGGCTACGAAGGGAAGGCCGCCTTCCAAGCGGTCTTCCCTTTTTCATTTTCATTGGGTTTGATCCTGGTTTCGTTGGTGGTTTGCTCCGCCTGGAGAATGCCGCCGGACGCGCAGGGGAGGCTGTGTGCCGGACAATACGAGCAATCACCACGTCCGCCCCCGTCCGGTTCGACAACGTGCAGGCGGCGGACTTGGACCGTCGTCTCCACGCCGGTGGCGTCGTAGGCGACGGTCTGCGAAAGGGGTTCATTCTCCACCGCCACCAACACGTACCACAGCGATCCGGCCTGATCCATGCTCTGCTGGTTCAGTCCGGAAACAACGGCCAGGGCCCGCTCGTAGCTCAGCGGAACAGGTTGGGTGTGTCCCTGGGCACGCCAGACGCATCGGGGCACGTCCAGCGGGGACCGCGGCTCCCAGCCCCCAGGCCACCAAATCGCTGCGACCCGATAGCTCATCGGCGTACATAGCCGGGCATTCGGCCACGTGAGGCCGGGCGAACCAGGCTCGACCACCACCGCCCACAGCGGTGAGCAGTCTCGACGGGCCTTTGCGTTGAACTCGCAAGCCGTCCGCACCGCCGCGAACAATCCGTCATTTTGCGCCAGGACCTCACGGACCTCGCCCGGCCGCGGCGGAACGTCATCCAGCGACGCGCCACGAAATCCCTCGGGTCGGTCCACTACCCAGACCTCATACTGCGCCATAAACGAACCCTCTGCAAAAAAAATGCGCCGTTGCTGCCCTACCCAAATATCGCCGGTCCTTTTGAAAAAAGAAAGTCTTTGGGAAATGATGTTTGTTGAAAGACGACCTTGGGCAACACTACCGGACCCAACCGCAGTGTGTCTACGCGAGGAGGTCCGGCATCGCAGTAAAGGGCGAGAGATTTTCGGAGGACTGGAAAATCCCGGAGCGTTTGTGGGAGCGGACGGAATCGCTGCTCCCCAACTTGGCAACGAAGATGCCGCCTGCTCGGCGTGTGCGTTGATGCCCAGCAGCCCGTTCTCCGTGTGCTTCGTGGCCTACAGCGATTGTTTCCACTTGAGCGACGGCTTGGTTCGAGGGTTCCCGGTCCCAGAGTCATTGATTGGTGACAAGAAGCTTATCGAGTTGGGCAGCGGCCCAATGGACGCGCTGCGAAGTGACCTAGGACTTTAATCGAGACGACAGGCAAGGTAGCAAGTTGGCGAACAAGGTAGCAAGTTGGCGAAGTC
>Ga0209101_1000600_pt1 | contig 29320 bp, 22 predicted proteins | sample ConPoolayeCmetaG_FD_185481 | JGI IMG/M metagenome (GOLD analysis project Ga0209101, IMG submission 185481) | Hot spring microbial mat communities from California, USA to study Microbial Dark Matter (Phase II) - Cone Pool mat layer C metaG... ...
CGTGAAATGGGGCTGCATCATTACCCTCCTCACATTGAAAGTTCTGGGAAGAGAGTATACCACACAGTTAACCTCGTGAAATCGGGAACGGAATTGAAACCCCTGATTTTTGCGCAAAATCAGGGTCATAGATAATCGCCTGGGCGGCAACATCAAGGCCCGTGAGCCGGAAGTCTACGCCGGGGATTTCGCCTCGCCGGAGCAGATCATCCCGCCGGAAGGGGTGACAAACGAAGCCGGTGAACCGATCCCCTGGGAAGCCTGTATCACATTGAACAATAACTGGGGCTACGCAGCGTGGGACAAGAACTGGAAGTCGCCCAAAACGGTCGTGCGCGCGCTGGTCGAGTGTGTCTCCAAGGGCGGCAACCTGCTGCTCAATGTCGGCCCCACCGCCAGGGGCGAGATCCCCCCCGAATGTCTGTGTATCCTGGCGCAGGTGGGCGAGTGGATGCACCGCAACGGCGACAGCATCTACGGTTGCGGCAACGCCGGCCTGCCCAAGCCGGAGTGGGGGCGTTTCACACGGCGCGGCGACCGTCTCTACGCCCACGTGTTGGACCGCGGCATCGGCCCGATCAACCTGCGCGGTATGCACAACCGTATCGCTTGCGCCCGTCTCCTGGCCGACGATTCCGAGATGCGGATCGACCGGCCATGGAATACAATTGAATATCCAGATGATGCGTTTATCACTTTCCCCACCGCCGAGCTGCCGGATGAATGGGATACGGTGGTGGAGTTGGTGGTTAGGGAGTAGGAGGAAAAGATGGCAAATGTAAATAGTCTCAAGGTGATCCCCCCCCACAACCGGCTGGTGGGCGAGATGCCGAAAATCGGCATCCGCCCCACCATTGACGGGCGTCTGGGTGGGGTAAGGGAGTCGCTGGAGGGTCAAACGATGGCACTGGCCCAGGCTGTGGCACGGTTCCTTACAGATAACCTGCGCCACCACAACGGCCTGCCGGTTGAATGCGTCATTGCTGATACGTGCATCGGCGGCGTGGCCGAGGCGGCCCGGACCGCTGAGAAGTTCGCCCGTGAAGGAGTGGGGATGTCGCTCACGGTGACGCCCTGTTGGTGCTACAGCTCGGAAACGATGGATATGGACCCATATATACCGAAGGCAGTGTGGGGCTTCAACGGCACCGAGCGGCCTGGCGCCGTCTACCTGGCGGCCGTGCTGGCCGCTCACAATCAGAAAGGGCTGCCCGCCTTCAGCATCTACGGACGCGATGTGCAGGACGCCGGCGACACCTCGATCCCTCCCGATGTGCAGGAGAAACTGCTCCGCTTCGCCCGCGCCGGGCTGGCCGTGGCCCGTATGCGTGGCAAGTCATATCTCTCGATGGGCGGTGTCTCGATGGGCATCGCCGGTTCGATCGTGGACCATGCCTTTTTCGAGAGTTACCTGGGCATGCGCGTTGAGTCGGTAGATATGAGCGAGTTTGTCCGCCGCTTTGAGGAGGGCATCTACGATCCTGATGAGTTCACGCGCGCTATCGCCTGGGTCAGGGAGAACTGCAAAGAGGGGCGGGACTATAACCCGCCGGAAAAGCAGCGCAGCCGCGAGCAAAAGGACAGGGATTGGGAACTCTCGGTCAAAATGGCGCTGATCGCCCGTGACCTGATGGTGGGCAACCCGCGCCTGGCAGAGCTTGGCTTTGGCGAGGAGGCGCTCGGACATAACGCCATCGCTGCCGGCTTTCAGGGGCAGCGCCAGTGGACCGACCACTTCCCCAACGGCGATTTTATGGAAGCCATCCTCAACTCCTCCTTCGACTGGAACGGCATACGCGAGCCGTACATTCTGGCCACGGAGAACGATGCCCTGAACGGTGTCTGTATGCTGTTCGGCCATCTGTTGACCGGCACGGCTCAGGTCTTCGCCGACGTGCGTACCTACTGGAGCCCGGAGGCGATCCAGCGGGTGACCGGCTATAAACCGACCGGACTGGCCGAGGGTGGAATTCTACACCTGATCAATTCCGGTCCTGCGGCCCTCGATGGCACCGGCAGGCAGACAAAGGATGGCCAACCCGCCATCAAGCCGTTCTGGGAGATCACACCGGAGGAGGTAGCGCGCTGTCTTGACGCGACCACATGGCATGCTGCCATCGTTGAGTACTTCCGCGGCGGTGGCTGGTCAACCAGCTTCGTCACCAGCGGTGGGATGCCGGTGACCATGAGCCGCCTCAATCTGGTCAAGGGGCTGGGGCCGGCGCTCCAGATCGCCGAGGGCTACATCGCGGAACTGCCGGAGGAAGTGCACCGTGCACTTGATGAACGCACCAACCCCACCTGGCCGACCACCTGGTTCGTCCCCATCCTGACCGGGAGCGGGCCGTTCCGGGACGTGTACTCGGTGATGTACCATTGGGGGGCCAACCACGGCGCTTTCAGCTATGGCCACATCGGCGCCGACCTCATCACGCTGGCCTCAATGCTGCGTATCCCCGTGTACATGCACAACGTGCCCGAAGAGAAGATTTTCCGGCCCAGTGCCTGGAACGCTTTCGGAACGAAGGACCTGGAAGGGGCTGACTTCCGTGCCTGCGCCAACTTCGGGCCACTCTACGGCAAATACGCGTGAATGATGTCGGGGCTGCTACATCCTGAAAGGGCCATGTTCGTCGCAGCCCACCCTGACGACATTGAGTTCGTCGTCGCGGGCACGGCAGCCAAATGGGCACGGGCAGGCACCAGGGTGCGCTATGTGATCGTCACCAGCGGCGACGCCGGCACTCACAGACCCGACCTGACCCGTGCGGAGCTGGCACGCATCCGCGAAACCGAGCAGCTCGCTGCTGCCCGCATCGTCGGCGTGGATGCGGAGGACATTATCTTTCTGCGCTACCACGATTGCGAGGTGGAGCCGACACTGGCTCTGCGCCGTGATCTGGTGCGCGAGATACGTCGCTTCAGGCCGGATGTGGTGGTGTGCTTCGATCCCACCGAGCTTTTCATCGGAGATGGTTATATCAATCATCCCGATCACCGGGCCGTAGGCCAGGCGACTCTCGATGCCGTTGCGCCGACGGCCGCCATGCCTCTCGTCTTTCCCGACTTGCTGGCTGAGGGGCTGGCGCCGCATCGGGTGCAAGAAGTGTTTGTGGCCACCGGCTCCCATGCCAACACCTGGATTGACATAACTGAGACGATCGAGTTGAAGATCGAGGCTTTACGGCAACATGCCAGCCAGTTCCCCGACGGTTGGGACCCGGCGGATATGCTCCGCGCCCGTGCCGCTGAAAGCGGCAAGGTCGCTGGCGTCCCTTATGCCGAGGGCTTCAGGCGCATCGTCCTGGTACGTGAATGATGGGCCGTCGCGCGCCCGGTGCTATGGCTGACGTACCGCCCACGCTGTGGCCGGTCTCTGACCGAGCCACCCAACGCGGTTATCTGGCCGGATTACGGCGTCCACTTCCCGACGTCGGGCGCGGTCTGGAGACCGGCCCGAGCCGGGGCACTGGGTAGCTACGCTGAAAGTCCATTCGACGGGCGCAAGGCCAATGTGGGACGTCCTTTCCAGGCTGCCGACAGGCTGAAAACCCAACAAACACTCCAGATGAAATGAGGGATAAACATGTCTCAACTACGTGGCTTTCTGGCGCTTGATCTGGGGGCGGAAAGCGGACGGGCAATCCTGGGACAATTCGACGGCAGGCAACTCCGCCTTCGTGAGTTGCATCGCTTCTCAAACGGTCCGGTCCGCCTGCCCGATGGCCTGCATTGGGATGTGTTGCGGCTGTGGAGTGAGATCAAAACCGGGCTGGGCCTGGCCGTACAGGAGCAGGGGGACGGTCTGGCCGGTGTGGGGCTGGACACGTGGGGCGTGGATTTCGCTCTGCTGGATCGGGACGGAGTCCTGATCGGCAACCCATATCACTACCGCGATAGCCGCACCGATGGCATGCTTGAGGAGGCTTTCCGCCGCGTGCCTCGTGAGGAGATCTTTGCCCAGACTGGCATTCAGTTCATGCAACTGAACAGTCTCTATCAATTGCTCTCGATGGTCGTCCGCCGTTCTCCTGCTCTGGAGATCGCCGCAACCTTTCTGACCATGCCTGACCTGTTTAACTACTGGCTCAGTGGGCGTCGGGTGTGCGAGTTCAGCATCGCCACGACCACACAGTGCTACAATCCACGCACAGGCGATTGGGCCAGGCCTCTGCTCGAGCGACTGGGCATCCCCTCTCATATCTTCCCCCAGATCATCCCGCCTGCAACTGTGCTTGGCGAACTGCTACCTGAGGTGGCGGAAGAGGTGGGATGCGGTGGGCTTCCGGTCATTGCTCCGGCCTGTCACGATACCGGCAGCGCGGTGGCCGCCGTGCCGGCTGCGAACGAGGACTTTGTCTACATCAGCTCCGGCACCTGGTCGCTGATGGGCGCGGAAGTGAAGGAGCCGATCATCAACGAGCAAAGCCTGGCCTTCGACCTGACTAACGAGGGAGGAGTGGGGGGCACTTTCCGTTTCCTGAAAAACATTATGGGGCTGTGGCTGGTACAGGAGTGTCGGCGGACGTGGGCACGCGAGGGGGAGGAGTTATCGTATGATGAGCTTACCGCCCTGGCCGCCGGTGCTCCGCCGCTCCGCTCATTCGTTGACCCGGATGCCCCCGTTTTCCTCAAGCCTGGTGACATGCCCGCCCGCATACGCGCTTTTTGTGCGCAAACCGGGCAGCCTGTTCCGCAGAGCAAGGGCGAGCTCATCCGCTGCGCTCTGGAGAGTCTGGCGCTCAAGTACCGCTGGGTGCTGGAGCGGCTGGAAGAGATTATGGGTCGCCGTCTGGAGCCTATCCACATCGTAGGGGGTGGTACGCGCAACCGGCTGCTCAACCAGTTCGCGGCCGATGCCACCGGCCGTCAGGTGATCACGGGCCCGGTTGAGGCCACGGCGGCGGGGAATATTATCACGCAGATGATGGCACTGGGGCATATCGCGTCGTTAAGAGAGGGGCGGCAGATTATCCGGGACTCGTTCGAAGTGACCACTTACGAGCCAGGCGTCCTGGGCGGTTGGGATGATGCTTACGAGCGCTTCCTGGACGTTACCGGATTGCCGGGCTCCCGGTAGCTAAGTGCCCATCCGAAAAACGTAACCGACGCATCCCTATGCGTCGGTATAAGCGGCATAGGGATGCCGCCAGTACGGTTTTTCGGATAGGCACTAAAGAGGTGCGGCTGGCCAAGTAGTACAGGTCGTCACGCACAGTCAGAAGCCTGTCCGGACGGGCAGGAAAGCCCGTCCCGGAAAGCCTGTCCAATATTACTCGAGTTGCATCTTCATCCCTGATTCTCTGCGCCGCCGTTGCGTCGCAGGATCATTATAGTGCGGTCATCTGAGGGCGGTGTATCACCGACAAAGGCGTCCACTGAGCTTTCGATCGCTTCCAGCATAGCCTGGGCAGAGCTGCCGTTGGCTGCCTTTACAGTGGCCCACAGACGCTCTTCACCATAGGACTCCACAGGCTCACCGCCCTCAGAAGTAAAAGCCTCGGTAATGCCATCGGTGTAGAAGATCACATAATCACCGGGGTTCAGCAATATCCGGTGCTCCTGGATACGGATTCCCTCAAGCACTCCGAGGGCCATTCCGCCTTTACGCAACTGCTCCAGCTCTCCTGTGCGGGTCTTTAAGAGAAGCGGGAGGTTGTGGCCAGCATTGGCGTAAACCAGCTCGCCGGTCTCCAGCGAGACGGTTGCGTACACGGCGGTGACGAACATACCGGACTGAGCATCCGGGACGAGCAGGTCGTTGACGCGAGCCAGGGTGCTCGCAGGTGTGGACTCCTCCAGTGCAGCGGCACGTATCAGTGTGCGGGTGAGGGCCATAAAGAGCGCCGCCGGCATGCCCTTGTCTGCCACGTCGGCGATCACCAGCCCCAGTTTTCCCCCCGGCAGCTCAAAGAAGTCGTAAAAGTCACCAGCCACCTGGCGAGCAGCCCGCCAGCTAAAAGCCAGTTCCCAACCCACCAGCAGTGGTGATTGAGCAGGCATGAAAGCCTGTTGTATTTCGTGGGCCAGTTGTAGCTCGAGCTCCAGTCGTTCGCGCTCAGCCATCCCCCGGCGCAGCAGCTCGCCCTGGATCGCCAGCGCGGTCTGGTGGGCGATGCCGGCGATGATCTCCATGCGCCGCGCCTCCTTCCCACGGCCCAAAGGATGGGGTGAACCGGCCTGCTCCATAATCAGCATGGCGCCGAGCAGGTTCCCCTGCAATGCCAGTGGTAATGCCAGCAATCCGGCGTGTTCTTTCTCCAGCAGACGGGCAAGCTCTGGGGGCACGGCAATGTTTGCGTCACTGACCTGACAGGTAGCGGGAACAAGCTGTTCACGAACAAAGTCGAGGAGCGGAAACTCACCCGGGGCGTACTGCTGCCCCGAAGATGCGAGGTTACCGCTCCATTCTCTAAGTGGGCCGAAGCCGTAAGCGCTGGCCAGACGAAAGGCTGAGCGCTCTATGTCCCACAGGAAAATGGCACATCCCTTTCCTCCGGCCAGGATTGGCGTGATCCGGGCGATGGTTTCCAGCACGTCACTCAGTGTATTTTGATTGGCCACCGACTGGGCCACCTGCAGCAAGGCCGTTGAGACATATGCTTCTTCCTGTTGTGCCTCTCTCAGCCTGGCATTTTCGATAGCAGTTGCCGTCTGCATGGCTATGCCCTGAATGATCGCCAGGCGTTCGTCATAGAGTGCAATGCCAGGCCCCTCCGGCCTGAACCAGTCACCCTGATAATCTACCAGCATAGCCCCTATGACATTGTCTTGAGAAAGTAATGGGAGCAGAAGTGCCGATTCAAAGCCCAGGTCCCATATCGTCAGGTCCGGTAGTCTGGAATCGCTCACGGTGTCGTAAATGAACACCGGTGCTTTATGTTGGCGCAGTTCCTCGAAGACAGGTTGATGGGCAGGCGTCACGGCCCAGGTAAAGAAGTTCTCATCCTGGAGCGGGTTCAGGCCGTATGCAGCCGCGGGGACGAATTTCTCCGCGTGCTCTTCCCACAGCAGAATAGCGCACCGCTCCACGCCTACCAGCGGCGGAAGCAGACGGGTCACAGTGTCCAGTACCTGATCGAGGGTGGTAAGAGAGTTGGTGGCCTCGGCCACCTGGAGCATCACCGTAGAGATGCGGGCCAGCTCCTGGGCCTCTTGATAAAGCCGGGTGTTCTCGATGGCGATGGCAGCATAGCTGGCGAAAGCGGCTGTGATCAGACGGGACTCGGCTCCGTAGCGACCAGAGGTACGGTGGACAAGGGTCAACACTCCCAGGCATCGCTCGCCGGCAAGCATGGGCGCTGCAATAGCTGAATAATCAGGCGGGAATCCCAGGACCATCCCCAGGGGTTCGGGCGGTGAGTCAGGGGTGCGGATAATTGGCTGCCCGGCCGACAAAGCCTGGCCCGGCAGTGAATCACTGCCAGGCGAGTCAATGAGACACATTTCGGCGGTATAGCCGTGTACTGCGGAGAGGCATAAGGAGTCGTTATTCAGCAGCCAGATGGCGGCAGCGTCAAAGGGGAGAATACGTTCCAACCCGGCGAGGATGGCATCAAATTTACGCTCCAGGCTCACATCTGCCAGGAGATAGCCGGCCATTTCCCGCAGACTGTCCGCTACCTGGCGCCGCCACTGCTCAGAGCGATACAGGCTGGCGTTCCTGATCGCAGCGGCGATACTGTCGGCGAGGGTTTCGAGCAGACGGCGGTCCTCTTCATTGAATGCACCGGGCTGCTCGCTCCTCACGTCAAGCACGCCCAGCACTTTCTCGCCAAAGACCAGCGGGATGGCCAGCTCAGCCCGCGTCCGGGTCGGCACGGGGTCGAAGCCGGGTGTTCTTTCTTCCTCCAACAGATCGTTGGCAAGCACTGTGTTTCCGTGGCGGGCTACCCATGGCACGATGCCGGCACCGTCCAGACTGAATGCCAGTTCTCCAGCCCGGGGGAGCTGTGGAACCGGGCCGATACCTGCCCGGTAAACGATCTGTCTGCGGGCATAATCTATGGTGAACAGGCAGACATAGGGGTAAGCAAACCTTTCATGGATCAGCCTTACCACACCTTCAAGGAGGCGCTCAATATCCAGAATAGAGGTGATGGCCCGGCTGACCTCAGCTATGGCTGAGAGCTGCCCTGTACGTTGCTCCAGGAAGTTCTGCAGTCTGGCCTGCTCGATGACCATAGCCACATCATTTGCCAGGGCGCGCAGAAGGGACAGGCTGGCTTCGTCGAAGGCGTGAGAATGCTCACTTTGGACATCCAGTACCCCGATCAGGCGGTCACCGATTCTGAGCGGCAGGGCGATTTCGGAACCCGCTGCTGGCAGCATATACTCGCGGCCCGTACCATTCGCCACAAGCTCTGTCCCCAGTTGTGCAACCCGCCCGATGAGTCCCTCGCCTAGCTGCACCTGGTGTGCTGCCAATAGCCCGGGTTGGACAGCTTTATCCGCGCTGCCCACCAGGCTCAGGGAGTCCCGGTCGGGGTGCAGGGCAAAGATGGCCACGTGATCACAGCCCAAGGCGCGGAGGAGTAAATCCGCTATGTGGTGAGCGAGTTCCTTCAGGCTGGTGCTCTCTGCTACCTGAGCGCTGATCTGTTGTGCCAGTTCCAGGTACCGGGCGCAGTGCTCCACAAAAGCAGCCCGGCGGGCAGCGTAGAGAGCAGTGGATACATGCGTGGCCAGCTCATTAAGCAAATTGAGTGCGCGCCGGTCGAAAGGAGGGCCGTTGGGCCGCCTGACCTCCAGCGCTCCCAGTGTGATTATCCCCCCCGGTGTCTGGATGGACAGAGGGAGTGTGACGGACATGGAGCTGTCGGCGGACGGGGTAGCACCGGAGACATTTACCATCGCTGCTGAAGGCACCTCCGCCGCGTCAGTATGGCCTTTCTTCCACTGGCATGGCTGCTCCCAGAGCGCTTCGTCCAGCCATATATCGGCTTCCCCCGCCACCAGTCGGGTTACCGTCTCGAGGATGGCAGCCTTCTGAGCTGGAAGTTGCGGCCGGGTCATTAGCTTTTGTTCCAGAAGGAGGATTTGCCGGTATATGGCATCCCGCTGTGACCTGCTACTCAATGCGAGGGCTCCTCCGTTTAACCATGGTCAGGATGTTGCCCGCGTCTGGAGTGAATTCGAAGCGGACCTCGTCCATCATTTTGCGCATGAAGTGGAGGCCCAGTCCTCCTACTGCACAATGCCTGATGTCCGGATTGGGATCGGGTTGTGGCACAAGCGTTGGATCAAACGGGCGACCCCGATCGCGCAAAATGATCGTCAGTTCATCCGTGTCAACACGGCATGTGCACTCGATCTCGCCGATGTCCTCACCACCATAGGCATGCTCTATAATGTTGGAGCAGGCCTCGTCTACTGCAAGTTGTACGGCACAGATGGCATCCTCATCAAGCCCTGCCTCTCTGGCAGCGCGGGTGACAAACGCGGAAATCTCGCTCAGGCTGGCAAACCGCCCTGGGAAAGTGTGTGTCTGAGAAGTCTCTTTACACATTGGGCAAAGCTTATTGTCCCCCAGCCTGCCCATCCAGGCCTATCTCGCTGGCCACACCTTTCATCGCCTCGAGAACTATGTTGACATGCTCCCACAACTCCACACCCAGCGCTTCAGCAGCATGCTCAATCTCCTCGCGGTTGACCGCTGCTGCGAAAGCGCGATCCTTCCACTTCTTGCGCACCGATTTCAGCTCTACCTCACGGATGTCTCTGGATGGCCGAACCAGCGTCACAGCGACCAGCAGGCCCGTAAGCTCGTCCACGGCATACAGCGCTTTGGCCAGGCGCGTATCGCGGGGGACACCGGTATCTCCGTGCGAGAGAACAGCGTTGACAATTTCGTCTGAATAACCCTTTTCCCGCAGAATACGCGCGCCAGCATAGGGGTGCTCGTCTGGAAAACGGTCGTAGTCGAAATCGTGCACCAGACCGATGGCACCCCATAGCTCCTCGTCTTCACCAAAATGGCGGGCGTAGGCGCGCATGGCGGCCTCCACGGCCAGCATGTGCCGGATATGATTCTCCGAACTGCCATATTCCTGGATCAATGCCCAGGCCTCTGCACGGGTGATGGTGCTTTTCATCTTTTACCTCCGATGTAACTACTCAGCGGTGACCAGAAGTCACACTTTTTGGACCACAGGCCATCGGTCGCGCTGCGCTGACCTGCTCCTTGCCGCACCGCCGGGCAGTGTCGGCGCAGGGACGGTCCGGAGGATCGTACCAATAGACGTGGCTGGAGGGAGCGATTTAGCGTCATCCAGCGTGCAAACCATCCCAGGTGGCCTGCTCCGATATTATCAGGACTTACGCACTTGACTTCCTGCCGGTATGCCAGCTATGTGGGACGGCCTTTCCAGGCCGTCCAGACAGGCTGGAAAGCCTGTCCCGTCCAGACAGGCTGGAAAGCCTGTCCCGTCCAGACAGGCTGGAAAGCCTGTCCCGTCCAGACAGGCTGGAAAGCCTGTCCCACAAACCAATCCAATCACAACTGCGTAACTCCTGATTATTATACCATTCCCTGCAGAATTAACACACCTGTGGTGACCTGATCCGGTCGTCTGACCGCGCCAGGTCTCGACCCGGGCAGTATAAGTTGAGAGTATGCCGGATATGCCCGCCGGATCCGCGACCTGTGCAGCGCGGTGAGATGGCACAGTGGATCAATCGGCCTGGACCAGGCGCGGTCGGAGACCAGCCGCAGCCGCCCATAGCCTGATCTCGCTCTCGTGCAAAAAAGGCGCACACCCACCGAGGTCTCCGTAGGACAACTGCGAGCAGTTGTCCTACAACCTTTGATGCCCGCCGGCTTCCACTTGACACATCGGCTAATTTGTGGTATCCTCTTATCGAAGCGCTTCGATAACCCTGTCCCAGAGAGCAAACCCTAACCCGGACAAGCCGGAACCAAGAGGTTTAACTGCCGAGTTCGCAGGGGGTAGGAAGTAGGAAGCAGGCGCTCGACGGTGAATTTTCTTGCCCAATGGGCAAGAATTTCACCGGTAAGGGGATGGTTCATAATTGGTTGACACTCTGAGCTACGCGTCGAATGCCGCCCGATTGAAATCGGCCTCTTTGGGCGCTGCGCGCCGGGCGTCGGCCGACGCCGACGCGCTGGTCGGCGCAGGCCGACCAAAGGCCTGCGGCCCTACAGGATGACTTTCAGTCAGCGTTGCAGGCGGTCGATTTTCGAGGCAGCCCAAAGTGTAAACCAATTTCGAGGAGAAAATGAACCATCCCCCGGTAAGATACTAAGTACCTATCCGAAAAACATAACCGACGCATCCCTATGCGTCGGTATAAGCGGCATAGGGATGCCGCTTGTACGGTTTTTCGGATAGGCTCTAAATTCTGAGATGTGCTATGCCTACAATGTTGGATGTGGCCAGGCGAGCCGGCGTTGCCCTCAGCACGGTCTCCTACGCGCTCAACGGCAAGCGCCCCATCTCCGAAGAAACCCGGCAACGCATTTTCGCGGCGATGGAGGAACTGGGATATCGCCCCCATATCCTGGCACGCGGCCTGGCCAGCAAACGCAGCCGGATCATTGGCCTGCTCTTCCCCGTTTCTGAACGCGGCCTGGGCATTACTGAACTCGAGTTCGTCACCGGTGCAGCCGATGCCGCCCGGGAACACGGTTATCACCTGGTGCTATGGCCGTCTGAGAAGCAAGACCTGAGCGAACTGCAGCAGTTGATCCAGCCAGGGCTGCTGGACGGCGTGATTGTTATGGAAGTGTGCCTGATTGATGAACGTATCAACTTCCTACGCGAAATTGGTTTTCCCTTCAGCATGATCGGACGCACCGCCAACACGGACGGCATTGGCTACATAGATATTGACTTCGAGCAGACTGTGCAGGCGGCAATTGACCATCTCTCTGGACTGGGACATACGCACATCGCTTTTCTGAACCAGTCCCGGTCGGTGTTCAACGCAGGCTATGGTCCGGCCGTGCGGGCGCAGGCCAGCTTCGAGCAGGTGATGCGGGCTGCCGGATTGCATGGAATCACAAGATTCTGTCACGCCACACCACAGGCCGGATACGAAGTGTTCAACAAATTGTTGGCAGGATGTCCCGATTTGACCGCCATCGTGGCTATGAACGACCGCGCCGTGCCCGGCATCGTACAGGCTATCGCCGACCGGGGCTGGTGCATTCCAGACGACTTTTCGCTGGTTGCCATCGTCTCATCGGCGCGCATGGCCGAGATGATGGTACCCCCGTTGACGACAGCAGAAGCGCCGGCAATAGAACTGGGTCGGCTGGGGGCAGAGCGATTGATCCGGCAACTCGAGTCACAGGAACCGGATACGACGCAAGAGGTGGTGCCGTGTCGCCTCGTCGTGCGCGGCAGTTCCGGCCCCTGCCGCCGAAGTGGGGAAAGCAGGTGGTGAGCATCGGGGTGACGTCATCTTAAAGCGCACATTGACCAGAGTAATCACCACAGGGAGCATAAAATAGACCACATTACCAAAATGGAGGATACAAAGATGAAATTCCTTGATGGATACTGGCGAGTGCGAGAAGGTGTGCAGGCTTTCTATGCAGCGCAGGCATACGACGTGCAGACCGCGCCCGATTCACTCACCGTCTATGCGCCGACGCGCCGTATCGGCCACCGCGCCGATACGCTCGGCGGCCCGCTGTTGACGATCGAGTTCTCATCACCGATGCCGGATGTGATCCGCGTGCGGCTCACTCATTTAGCCGGCCAGCAGCCTCGAGCGCCGCATTTCGAGCTATCCGAACAGGCAACGGCCGTCACCGTCACTGCTGACGAAGATACGGCCACCCTGACCAGCGGCCGGCTGTCTGTGCGCATCCCGCGCGGAGAGACCTGGCGGGTCGAATTCATCGCCGGGGGCCGCCTCGTCACGGCGAGCGAGCAGCGCGGGATGGGGATCGCCCTGGAAGGCGGGAACCACTACATTCACGAGCAACTCTCGCTGGGCGTAGGGGAGTGCGTGTACGGCCTCGGCGAGCGCTTCACGGCCTTCGTCAAAAACGGCCAGACCGTGGACATCTGGAACCGGGACGGCGGCGCCAGCACAGAACAGGCGTACAAGAACATCCCCTTCTACCTGACCAATCGCGGATACGGGGTTTTCGTCAACCACCCCGAGGAAGTCTCCTTCGAGGTGGCCTCCGAGAGGACCTCGCGCGTCCAGTTCAGCGTGGCCGGTCAGTCTCTGGAATACTTTGTGATCTACGGCCCCACACCCAAGGAGGTGCTCGAAAAGTACACCGCGCTGACGGGACGGCCCGCGTTGCCGCCGCCCTGGTCGTTTGGCCTGTGGCTCACCACCTCCTTCGTCACCTCATACGACGAAGAGACGGTGACAAGTTTCATCCAGGGCATGGCGGACCGCGATCTGCCGCTGCACGTCTTTCACTTCGACTGCTTCTGGATGCGGGAGTTCAACTGGTGCGATTTCGAATGGGACAGGCGGGTCTTCCCCGACCCCGCGGGGATGCTCAGACGGCTCAAGGAGCGCGGCCTGCACATCTGCGTCTGGATCAACCCCTACATCGCCCAGCGCTCCCCTCTGTTCGCCGAGGGGATGCAGAAAGGCTACCTGCTGAAGAAACCGAACGGCGAGGTCTGGCAGACGGATGGCTGGCAGCCCGGCATGGGGATCGTGGATTTCACCAATCCGGCGGCGCGACAATGGTTCGGCGACAGGTTGCGCGCGCTGGTGGATATGGGGGTAGATTGTTTCAAGACCGACTTTGGTGAGTGCATTCCGACCGATGTGGTCTATCACGACGGCTCGGACCCGGTCAGGATGCACAACTATTACACTTACCTCTACAACGAAACCGTCTTTGAGGTGTTGCGGGAACGGCGTGGCGCTGGCGAGGCGGTGCTTTTCGCCCGCTCGGCGACCGCCGGCAGCCAAAAGTTCCCGGTCCATTGGGGCGGGGATAACGAATCCACGTTCGAGTCTATGGCGGAAACCCTGCGCGGCGGGCTGTCGCTCGGCCTGTCCGGCTTTGGCTTCTGGAGCCACGACATCGGCGGCTTTGTCGGCACCCCGCCAGCAGACGTGTACAAGCGCTGGATCGCCTTCGGCCTGCTCTCCTCCCACAGCCGCCTCCACGGCAACGCCTCGTACCGCGTCCCCTGGCTGTTCGACGAGGAAGCGGTTGACGTGCTGCGGCTGTTCACCAAACTCAAGTGCCGGCTGATGCCCTATTTGTACGCGCAGGCGCTCGAAGCTGTGCGCAAAGGAACGCCGGTGATGCGCGCGATGCTGCTCGAATTCCCGGACGACCCCACCTGTGATTATCTGGATCGCCAGTATATGTTGGGGGATGCGCTGCTGGTCGCGCCGATATTTTCGTCCGACGGTGATGTCACCTACTATCTCCCCGCAGGGCGGTGGACGAACTTTTTCACGGGCGAGGTCAAAGTGGGGCCTGGCTGGATGCGCGAGACGCACGGGTTCCTGAGCCTCCCGCTGATGGTGCGGCCCAATTCCGTAGTCGCCATAGGCGCGTGCGAGGACCGTCCCGACTATGATTACGGCGATGGCGTCACCCTCCAGGTATACGAAATGGCCAATGGCGGGCACGCCACTGCTGTCATCCCCTCCCTGTCGGGCAGCGTGGACGCCACGTTTGAGGTCAGGCGTCAGGGCGCTACCCTCACCGTAGAGTGCCGGGGAACGGCCCGGCGATGGCAGGTTCTGCTGGTGAACATCACATCGGTAGGATCTGTCGAAGGGGGGACGGCATGCAAGAGTCCACAGGGTGTGCTGGTGAAGCCGGCAGGGGATAAAGATCGTATCCAGGTCCGTTTGTAAGACCTGGTAGAGATTTAGCGTCTTCCTACCCGCTGTGCCCGCCGGACCACAGTCCGGCGGGCCTGCGGCAGGCCGGCAGCGCGGGTTATGACCCGCGCCGCGCGCCAAGAGATCGGCCGGAGCGTCGCACCTCAGAGTCAGTTATGCGAATAAGCCTGTAGGTCGTCGCCTGACGGCCCTATTCCACTATTACCCTTCACGCGATCGCACTCCCCGCTTTGACGGGCATTCCCACGCCACGGATGTTATGGCCGATGGCGACCGACTCGCTGAGATAGAGCGCCACTCGCTTTTGACTGGCGCAAGAGGAAGTACTTCCCCGCCCGCTCCAGAGTGGCAAATCAGTCTCCCACCAGAGGATGGCTCATTTCCGCCGTGTCCGCCGTGAAATTGGTTCACGCTGGAGTTACGCGGCTGACCCGGCGGGCTTACCACAAAGGCACCAGGACACGAAGAGTTACCCGGAAAACCTTTGTGGTGAGGACTGGTAATTACCTGCCCGGCTGCCTGCCGCCGTGTGCCGATTGGAAATCGAGCTTATACGGGCGCCTGCGGCGCCGGGCGTCGGCCTGCGCCGACGCGCAGGCCGACCATAGGCCACGGTAGTAGGGGCGCAGCGCGCTACGCCCCCTACCGCGCCCCTACCAGACGGGGAGCAGCTCAGAGCGCAGCTCTGGGGCATAAGTATCAATGATCTGGGGAGTAATCGCGTTGGCCCGCACGACGTCGGCATAGAGGGAAGCGCTGGGGCGTGGTCGGCGGCGTTGTGTGGCCGGGTCCAGCTCGATCAGGCCGAAGCGGAGGGTCCACCCCTCTGCCCATTCAAAATTATCCACCAGAGTCCAGTGATAGTACCCCATCACCGGATCACAGAGCTGAATGGCACGCCACACCTGATGCAGATGGGTGAGAATGTAACGGGGGCGCTGATCATCGTCGCTATCCGGTATGCCGTTCTCGGTTATATAGATAGGCAGTTCCAGGCGGGCCAGCCGCCTGATACAGCGGAAAATGCCATGAGGGTAGAACTCACCGTAGCCGCCGTCGAGCAATTCAGCCCCTTCGCTACGCTGGCGACGAGTGAACATTGCCTGGGCCTGCGAGCGGTCGAAGGTCACCGTATCACGCGTATAGTAGTTCAGGCCGATCCAGTCGAGGGTACGGCGCAGGCCAGGAGCCAATCCGAATCCCAGAGGTGGCTTCCAGACCCCACTCACCAGCGCGCTCAGGATAGCCTGGTTGAAAATCGTGTCTGCATTCCGGGCCACACGCCGATCAAGCAACGAGTGCGGATTCAGAGGGTCCAAGACGCGCATATGGTGAGCGAATCCGACGCGGGCATCCGTCTGAACGGCGTGGATTTGCCGGTAGGCTGCAGCATGACCCCTGAGCATATTGCGCATCACGCGCAGCGCGGCCTTGAAGTCGGATTTGCCGGGTGGGAACTTCCCTTCCAGGTAGCCGAAGAAGGCGTAGACATTTGGCTCATTGATGGTACACCACAGGTTACAGTAGCGGCCCAGCGACTCGACCACGCGGCGCACAAAACGTGCAAATAGTGAGATCGTCTCTGTCGCTTCCCAGCCGCCACGCTCTGCCAGCCAGCGTGGATTACTGAAGTGGTGGAGGGTGACCATCGGCTCGATGCCGCGCTCGCGAAGCCCCTGGAGTATCCGGGCGTACCGTGCCAGCGCCTGCTCATCGAAGACGCCCGGGCGTGGTTCAATACGCGACCATTCCACCGAGAGGCGCAGTGCGTTCAGCCCCATAGCGGCGGCACGGTCCAGGTCGGCCTCGGCGTTACGCCACCAGTCGCATGCCAGCCCGGAGGTGTGGCCCTCTTTGATACGCCCGGGCTCCTGTTCCCAGGCCCACCAATCGCTATTAACGTTATCGCCCTCGACCTGATGAGCGGCAGTGGCAACTCCCCATTTGAAGTCGGCCGGGAAGTGGAAGGTGGCCTCCGGCCTTGGGTGCGTGATTGGGACCGCAGGCGCTCTGAGAGCTGGACGTGTCGGCTGTTCGGGTGTGGGCTGGGGAGTTGCTATGGCAGGAGCTGCTGTCTGTGGTGGAGTGACGCCGGGCTGCTCCACAATGATCTGCCCCAGCGAGCACCTGGCGGCCTCTTCAGCCGCTTCTTTCGCAGCAGATGGTAAAGTGATCGGCACGGTCCCACCGGTCATGCTTTCCCACTGCAGGCCTGTTGACGCTTTGCCTTCCTCCATCCAATCCAGGTCCATATCCTCGAAGGGATCGTGGCCCAGGACTTCGATGGAAAGCGCGCCCTCTTCCCGGTTCAACCATTCGGTATCCAGGCCCTCAAAGGGGTCATGGCCGAGAAGCCGTTCGTGTTCCTGACTTTCAGCAGGAGTTACCTTCCTGGTTTTAGCCATCCTGCATCACCCTTTCGACCAGTCTATGGTAGTCGGCCGCTGCCGAGCTGCGCGGAGAGTATTCGTAAATGGTTTTATGATGACTGGGAGCCTCGACCAATTTCACATTGGCGCGGATGGGGTGGGTCACCCGCTCGGCGAAGTGATATTGCAGCAATCCCAATACCTCGCGGTCCTGGCGTATCTGACGGGAGTAGATGGTCGGCACTATCAGGTACAGGTGTACCCGATGGCCGGGTATCCGGCTCAGATTACGCAGTGTGCCGAGCACCTGCCGCACACCCACCAGGCCCAGGTAGTTGGTTGACACGGGCACGATCAGTTCCTGCACGTACTGGAGTCCGCTTTCGCTGAGGATGCTTGCCGAAGGTGAGAAGTCCAGGATCACGTATTCGTAGAGGTTATCCAGTCCCTGCATCTTCTGAGAGAGCATCTGCCGGGCCAGTCTGTTATCACCCAGGCGCCACATTTCCCCTTCCGCGTGGAGCAGGCTGCTATCGCTGGCAATCAGGTCCAGGTTCTCCCGTGCCCTGACGATACAGGAGCGGGTATCAACCTGCCCTAACAGTAAATGGGCCAGCGAATAGGTATAGCGCACGCCCAGGCAGGTCGCCAGGCTTCCCTGAGGATCCAGGTCCACGCAGAGCACGCGCGCTCCGCGCAGAGCCAGTCCTGCTCCCAGGTTGATCACCGTGGTGGTCTTGGCTGTGCCACCCTTGTAGTTCAGTACTCCGATGCGCCTGCCCATGTCCCCTCACCCTCCTCGCCTTCAATACGGAGACGCGTGGTTTAATTGTACAGCGGCTCGAGCAGAGAGGCAAGACCGGCCCCAGTGTAGGACAACTGCTCGCAGTTGTCCTACAAGACCGCACCCGACTTAGTGCCTATCCGAAAAACGTAACCGACGCATCCCTATGCGTCGGTATAAGCGGCATAGGGATGCCGCTTGTACGGTTTTTCGGATAGGCTCTTAGTCATGAATGGCCCAGGGCAGGCAGATAGGGCGTGGTGGTCAGCTTGGCGCCTCGAAGGGGCGGAATCCCCACCCCCGGACTTCCTCCGCTGCACTGACGATCACGAAAGCCCTGGGATCAACCTGGTATACGATCCGCTCCAGGTGGGGCACCTGCACATCGGTCACAGCGCAGAGCAGCACATCGCGAGCTTCACTTGTGTACATACCGATCCCCTTCAGCGCGGTAACCCCTCGTCCGAGTTCGGTCAGGATTTGCAGTGCTATCTCCTTCCCGTACGCTGTGATAACGGTCGCCAGCCGCTCCCGGGGGCGTCGCTGTGGTGTCAGCGGACCGAGCACACGCTGCAGTCTTTTTCCCAGCCAGCGGGCAGGGAACTCTTCCTGTAGCCAGGCAAGGCGCAAGAGCACTGCTGCTGAGAGCAGCAGCAGGGTGGCATACGTCAGTCCTACCCCGGCCATCACCCACAGCCCGGGCAAGAGCCAGAAGCCGGCCCGCCCGGTGAGCACGGAGAGATTGGACGCTATCACCGGATGTATGGCCAGTTTAAGTATCCAGCTCAGAAGCAGCAGTGTGGTCAGCCACACATAGTTACGCTGAAAACGCCGCCCCAATGCCTCCAGGCGGCTGATGGGAAATGATGGCTGCACCAGGCTCTGCGCCAGGTGGTCGGCCCAGTCCGAGGAGGCGCCGCGTGGTGAGGCGAGTATGGCAGCGAAGAAATCGGTCTCTATGAAGCGTGCCCGATAAGACCAGAGAGCGTAGTACTGGTAGCGGCGCGCTTCTATGTACAGGAAGATAAGCACCAACAACAGTACCAGCAAGAGCACGAAGTGGGGATTCTGGGGAGCGCCGAACGCAAAAGTGAGTCCCGCCGCCACAGTAACCACTGCCCAGTTGGTGGTGGTATCCAGCCGCGTGCGCCAGGTGTTGCACCGGCTGACCTCAGCTCGATAGAAGTGAGCCATCGCGGTGATGAACTGGGCCATGTCCAGACTCTGGCCACGGAAAGTCCATGTCAGACCTTCTGTGAGCCCGTTCCGATCAGAGTGCATTGGTTTTCCTCACCACAGCGCGGGAGGCTATTTTCCCGCCCTGACTTCTGCCACGAAACGCGCGACCGCCCGGCGTATGAACTCTTCGTCCAGCATGCCTAGCGGGGAGGGGGTTTCCAGAATACGGCGTGGTACGCGCAGCGCTGCCGGGTCGAATCCCTCGCGCAACTTGAAGGCGTACTTGCGTCGCAGGGTATCCTGTCCCAGGCTGCTCAGTTCATCTGCCGTCAGCTCAAAACCTGCCGCTGCCAGTGAGCGGAGCACTGCCTCCGGTGTATACACGCCTCTGGCGAAGAAACAGACGCTCAGGCTGCCCAGCACCTGCCGCCAGCGTTCCTCTGAAAGGAGTGCCTGTGCCACTCCCTCGGGCGTGGGAGTGATTCCTTCAGCAGCCATTTTCTGGTCGAGGGCGTAGCCAGCGCTATCGAGGTGGCTGTGCCTGGCTCCGGTAAGATAGGTCAGGTGGGCTCCGGGGCCGGTGTGATAGCCGGGCATCTCATTGCCCGCAAAGGCAAGCGCGAAATCGGTGCCGCCGTAGAGCGATGCGGCATACTCCACTCCCCGTGCAAGGGAGCGATAGAAATCGCCTGACTGCGAGACGATGCGGCGTACCGCTTCAATGTAGGCAGAGTAGTCACCCCAGCGGAGCGTGAGACCTCCGGTCTCCGCATGAGAGATAAGTCCCTTTTCCTGCGCCTCCGTGGCCCACGCCAGCACGACGCCGGTGCTCATGGCGTCCAGTCCGAGTATCTCTGCCTCATCCAGCAACATGAACATGCCCTGGACATCGGAGCCGCCCAGCATACTGCCCAGCGCGTAGATCGGTTCATGGTCATAGCTCAACATGGATGTCTTATAGAAGTAGGTCTCCCTGGGATGGGGAATGCGCAGGGCAGCCAGGTGGATGCACGCTACCGGACAGTGGGCACAGGCCAGGCGTCGCCCCAGGTATTCCCTCGCCAGCCGTTCCCCAGAGATGGCTTCTGCGCCCTCGAAACGGGCCTGTTGCAGGTTACGTGTAGGGAGGGCGCCGATCTCGTTCAGCGGGAGCACGTTCAACGCCGTCCCCAGTTCGTGATACTTCTGCATCAGAGGCGAGCCGGTAGCGGCCTTGAAAATGGCATCGTAGGCTTCCCGGTAGGCCTTCCGGTCTTTGACCGGCAGGGAGCGTCGGCCGGAGATGACCAGTGCTTTCAGCCGCTTGCTGCCGAAGACGGCTCCCAGCCCGAGCCTTCCGAAGTGGCGGTATGTTTCTGCAATGACGCAGGCGTAGGTAACACCTCGTTCTCCGGCCCGGCCGATACGCATGATCGTGCGGAGGCCCGAAGCCGGGGTATGGTCGCGCAGAACGCTCCCTACAGTGTAACTTGAGCGCACTCCCCATAATGCTGCTCCATCGCGGAACTGGACATTGTCCCCATCAATGACCAGGTAGACCGGCGAAGGGCTGAGTCCTCTGATGACGATCGCTCCATACCCGGCCAGGCGCAGGGATACAGCACTCCGTCCTCCACAGTGACTTTCGCCCAGGTTACCCGTATGCGGGGACTTGAACATCGCTATCGTCTTGGATGCCATGGGGAAAAGGCCAGCCAGAGGTCCAACTGCAAGGATGATCGGGTTCTCCGGCCCCAGTGGATCAGCGCCGGACGGGCATTCCTCTTCCAGCAAACGGATCGCCACGCCTGTCCCGCCCAGGCATTTCTCGAAAAGCTCACGCCGCTCCTCGACCCAGAATCTGCGGCGCGAGAGGTCCACGTATAGCACTCTGGCAAGCGGGTTATCTTTGAGCATCGGCTACCTCCTGGACGAGTTCTTCGAGGGCCAGCACGTCATACGGGCAGTAGGTGGCACAGTAACCACAGTAGACGCAAATTTGTGGTTTACTCTGCGCGCCGTCCCAAAAGACCGCACCGAAAGGGCAGGCTGCGGCGCAATTGCCACAGCCGATGCACAGTTCGTGGCGCAGGCGCACACCGCCCCCGCTGCGCGGCGTCAGCGCATCGGTGGGGCATACGCGCGCGCAGGGGGGATCGGAGCAGGCGCGACAGACGATGACAACGAATCCCCTGCGCATTCCGCCCTGTGAGCGGACCCCGATGCAGGAGGCTGCAAGTCCCCCCTCTCCCAGTCTGCGGGCGCATGCAAACATACAGGACTGGCAACCCACACAGCGGTCCACATCAATCACGGAAAGTCGCTTTGACATCGTGTCCTCCCTAATTCCTCTGATCGTGGCCAGGTATTTGCGCGTGATGAGATAATTCGACTGTGAAAATCGCCCTTTTTGGCGCTTCGCGCCAGGTGTCGGCCTGCACCTGGTACGGGCGCAGCGGCCGGGTAGGGGCGCACGGGTAACAGGGGCGCAGCGCCGCTGCGCCTCTACGTGGCCTTTGTCAGATAATTTCCCAACCAGCGGTGTACCAGTCCCCCCAATATGGCGGCCTGTACCAACAATCCACCGGCAGCCGAGATCGCCAGTCCATTATAGCCTGATACAGAGATGAGGGCAAGGTTGCCGATCAGGCGCAGGAAAGTCTGTACACTGTTGACGGCCAGCACGGTCCACATGCTGCGTTGAGCGTAGACCACCCGCCACAGAGGCTGGCACAGGGCATCGGCCAGCACGGCCAGGGCGTACCAGGGCAATACATTGCTGACCGCTGTGGTGGCCGCTGCGTCAAAAGCGCCACGCTCGAGGAGTACCTGCACGAGGGGAACGCGCAGGAGGATCAGGCCAAGCGTTGCCGGCAACCCCACGACCATCGTGAACCGGAGCGCTCCGGCCAGGCCTGCCCGGGCACCGGATATATCACCGGCAGCGAGCTGCTCCGCCAGGCGCGGAAACAGCGCGGTCGAGACGGCCAGTCCGCTCAACTGGCCCACAGCCAGTGCCAGGTGATAGGCATAATTCAGGGCTGCGGCGCTGCCCGCCCCCAGCGTTGTGGCCATGGCGCGGTCTATGAACAGGATCAGGTGGTGCACGGCATAGCCGGCTCCCAACGGCACAAGCAGACGCGCGACATCCCTCACTCCGGGAGGATGCCGGGCAGATGCGCCGGCAGTGTGCATTGCAGAGACCGGAAAGGAGCGCCGCCGCAGGAGGATCAGTTGAAACACAAGCGCTGCCGCCGCTCCCAGCGTCACGCCCCATCCTGCACGGCCCAGCGGAGCAGCGAGAGGCGCAAGAAGTAACGTGCCGATGAAGGTGAGGTTGTATACGGCGGTCGCCAGCGCCGGGCGTACGAAGCGGCGGTAGACCTGGAGGACGGCTCCCGTCAGCGTGGATAGCCCCATCAGCCCGATGGCCGGCAGCATCAACCGCGTCGTCCAGACCGCCTGGGTGCGTTCGGCGGGCGCAAAGCCCGGCGCCAGCCAGCGCAGGTAGAGCGGCGCCCCCACACCGGCCGCCAGGGTAAACGCGAGCAAGGCTGCCAACAGCGCGCCTGCCATCCGCAGGGCGAAACGCCGGGCCGCTGCTTCGCCGTGCTGCTGCCGGCATTCGGCAAAGAGCGGGATAAAGGCCGGTGGGAGGATGATGGGGAGCGCGATGGACACAAACTCGGGCACGGCAAAGGCGACCAGGTAAATGTCGGCGATGCGGCCGGCGCCCAACTGATATGCGATGGCTGCCTGGCGCAGGAACCCGGTGATGGTCGCCGCCGCCAGACCTGCCATCACAATGAACGTCGCCTGATAATCCTCTCGCTGCATCCCAGTCCTGTGCTCAATGGCGCTGACGACAGGCTGGAAAGCCTGTCCCACAGGCTGGAAAGCCTGTCCCACAGGCTGGAAAGCCTGTCCCACAGGCTGGAAAGCCTGTCCCACAGGCTGGAAAGCCTGTTCCACGGGCCTCTCCGGCGTCGGGCTGCGCCTCGTACACGCCTGCGGCGGCCCGCGTCCTGTCGTCTAACCAGGCAAACACAATGTATTTTCCCTGCCGGGTTACGAAGGAGGACGGGACGACCAGTCGCGCGATTCCTCTCTCGTCAGTGGTCGTCGTCAGAACGAGCGTTTCGCCCACGCTGCCGGTGAGGTTGCCATAAGCCAGGTAAGACGGCTTGGGTGCAAAATTGGTCCGCAGCAGACCGTAATGGGCCTCCATTGCCTGGTTCGCTGCCGAGCCGTCCTGATAGTAATCGCGCAGGCTCCACCAAAAGACGCGCTGCACCTGGGGGAAGGCGGCGCAGGTTTCATAGACCAGGCGCACAGCCTGCGCCTGCGTCTCCTCATCCACGTAGGATGACGATCCGGGGGGCAGGTGGGGCACAGCGCCATACCCGGTCTCGGTGATCCAGAGCGGCTTGTCGGCATCCCCGAACCGCTCCATAACCCGGGCGATGGCTTCCAGCCGCTCCCGATACCAGGCTGCGTCCGGTGTGCCGGGTGGATAAATATGCACGTTGAGCGTATCAAAGAATGGCCGTCCGCCGTCAGCGGCGTTGCCGTCTCCGTTGGGGTCGTATAGCCGCTCCAACGCGGTCACAATGTCCCCTTTGCCGGCCGCCCAAAAGACATCGGCCAGACCGCCGTTCAGGACGTTACAGTTCGGATCGGCAGCATGGGCCCCTTCGTAGCCGGCGCGCAACAACTGGATATACTCCTCCAGGCTGCCGATCCAGAACTGGCCGGGCTGCGGCGCTTCCCCGACACCGCTTACGTTCGGCTCGTTCCAGATGATCCAGTCGGTGATCCCATACCCATCGGCAGTAAGCCGCGATTGTCCGTAGGGTTTGTAGCGATTGACGACGGCGTAGACAAAGTCGCGGTAATCATGGTAACCGACCGGCGGCGCGCGGTGGTAATCGAGGGGAGCAAAGGGCGCGCTCGAAGCCCAGCGGGGCGTGTAGAGCAGCATGGGCACCAGGCGCAGGCCGTAGTGTCGGGCCAGCGCCACAATTTCATCCGTCTCTTCCCAGACGTAGCGCCCCTTTTCCGGCTCGATGCGCCGCCAGTCGAAATCCAGGCCGATGAAATGTGCCCCGGAGGCAGCCGCCAGCGCAATCTCTATGGCCCGATCCTCCGCCGGTAGCCACGAGAGTTGCACGCCCGAAAGTCCAAAGAACTCGGGGGCAAGGCCAGCTACCTGAGGCTGACCTCCTCCCGGCGCCAGCACGGTGAGCGTGAGGGGTGCGGCAGCGCGCGGCGGGGTGGTGTGGAGTATCAACTCCACCTCCTTGCCGGGTCGCCATGAAGGGCTTTCGATGCGGAGGGCAGGCGCGGTGGCTTGCGCACGGCCGATACAACCCGTCAGCACACCGACCGCTGCGCCGGCCAGAAGCATTGCCGTCAGCAACGGGAGCCAGGGGTGAGGAAAGCGGAGGACGGTGTTCCGCATCGGCGTCGGGTCCTCAAGGCCAGATGGGCCGCTCCAGGCGCGGCGCACCCCAGCCGGCCCAGTCGTAGCGGCTGTCGCCGGCCGGCCCCGGGCCGGTGACCAGGATGATGCGCACGATTTTGCCGCCGAACGGTGAGAGATCAACCCGTATGGGCAGCCAGTAGCGGTCCGCCTGGTGGTGCTTGGGGTCCACGTAGCGGCTGTAGAGCAGGTGGATGCCGGTCTCGTCCTCGACGTAGACGGAAAACGTGACGCCGTCCCCTTCCGCCGTCCAGGCTTCCGGCGCCACGGCGAGATCGGCCCGCAGTGCAGCATGCGGCGCGATCCTGACCGGGTAGACCAGCGCGGTGCTGCCGGAGGGGGCAGGATGCACAAAGAGCACTTGCTGCTCGCGGCCCAGGATTTCCCAGCGCTCGATTTTGAGCAGCGCCGGGTCCACCAGCCGCCTGGTGACCTCCAGGTTGGCGATAAAGTCATACTCGGTGCGTTGGGGCAATATGGCGGGGCGGAGCATCCACACCGAGAGCCAGAGGTAGAGGGCCAGCGCGGCTGTCAGGCCCGTCAGGCTGAGCAGGTGCAGATAGCGATGGGAGCGCACACTGTGCCAGGCGCGTGTAAATGCCAGTCCCCACAGTGTGAACACGGTGGCTGTAACCAGCGTGAAAAGGAGAAGGGTGCGCCCTTCAACTTCCGCCAGCAAGGCTGCCAGCGCCAGAGACAGGGCAACAGCAAAGATAATGGGGGGCTTGTGCATCACCATGAGGAAGCGGCAAAAGGAGGGAAGCGGCATGCGACAGATTATGCGGGACCGGGACGCCGACAACACTCGCTGCCAGTTGCCGCAAGTTTGCCGTCGTCAGCCGTCTCGGGCCAATTGCTCCAGAAAGTCGGCAAAGGCCAGGAGTTCGAGCCGGGTTTGTTCAAAGATGGGACGCAGGTTTTGCACCAGGCGCTCAATGCGCTCAGGATCAAAGTTGAAGGCATAGACATTACGCACTACATGTCGAAAGCGCATGTATTCATCTATGGCTCTCACGGTCTCTACCGACAACACGCGCGGGCGTACCCCTGGTGGCGCTACACTCATTTGTTGCAACAGATCACGGTGCCATTCGCCGCCGGCTGGCACACTCTGATCCACACTGACCGCGATGTAGCGGAAGATGCGTTCCAGCCCGGCGTAAAAGTCATGCAGGCTCAACGCTGCCGAATCGAGATACAGGTCCTGATCGTCGGGATGCCGCCTTGCAGCAGCCAGGGCCCGTTCCGCCCGCGCCACAATCCGCTCCAATTCGGTCAACTCCTGGCGGACGCGTCCGGTCACCAGTGCGTAGCGCTCGATCACAACTCTACTCCTTCCTGCTCGATGACCGACAACAGCAAAGGACGACAGGCTCCCACGTCTACCAGGTTGACCTCGACCTCTGCATCTATATCCATTACCGCACCGATGGCTCGAAAGGTATCCTCAGGAGGAATACCCCAGGCAGCAATGTCAACGTCAGACCAGCGGGTGAAGCAGTCTCTGCGCACCAGTGAGCCGAATACGACCACCCGTGTAGCGCCAAATTGCTCCTTCAGCAGCCTCGCTGCACGCCGCGCTGCCTGCCAGGCCCGCTCCTGTAACTGCGCCAGCTCTTGCCGTTCCCGTTCCTGCCGCCGCCGTGCAGCAGCCCGGTACACGGCCATTTCTTCCGGGCTTATCCTCAACACAGTGGACACGTGTTTCCTCCTGCATTGCCTGCGCAGAGCACAGATGCACAGGGCTGCTTGATTTTGTCACATGCTCCACATCCATACCGCCTGGACGGTACAAGCAGGGCACAGAGTGACAGGTCCGTTCAAGGGGTTGCGGAGCGCGGCATCGGGCACTCAAGCGACCCAGGCAGCCAGTGCCTCATCCCACAGGAAACTCTGTCCATCCTGCAGTACGACCACCTTGTGCTGGCGGGCCTCATCCTCCGCGCCGAGGGTGACCCGTTCGCCGGCCACCACCGGCACCGCACGATAGCCAGCCTGCCGGAGCAGTTCCGCCCGCCGCCGCGCCCGCGTCACATCCTCTTCGTCTACCACCGACGAGACCTCAACGGCCAGCAACACCTCCGGCCCCTGAGCCAGGTGACGGGGCTGCCCGCTCACCACAAGGTCCAGCAACAGCACATCCTTAAAACCTTCCGGTGAAAGGCGGGCCTCCAGCTCATCTTCAAGAGCAGGTAGTGACACCACTCGCACCCGGCGCAGCAGAGGTCCAAAGTAGGCGGCGGCTTTGTTATGGTAGGTCAGCTCCAACACCTTTCCTTTCAGACCACCCAGATCGTCCACGATCTTTTGCTGAGACGCGACCAACTGACGCACCTGTTCGGTCAGCGCTGCCACCGTTTCTTCCAACCGGCTCAGGCGCTCCTCGGTGCGCCGTTGTGCCTCGGCCAGCTCCTCGACTCGCTGCTCGGTGCGCCGCTGCGCTTCGGCCAGCGCTGCCACCGTCTCTTCCAGCCGGCTCAGGCGCTCCTCGCTGCGCCGCTGCGCCTCGGCCAACTCCTCGACCCGTTGCTCGGTGCGCCGCTGTGCCTCGGCCAGCGCTGCCACCGTCTCTTCCAGCCGGCTCAAGCGCTCTTCCACGCTGCTCAGGCGCTCCTCACTACGCCGCTGTGCTTCGGCCAACGCTGCCACCGTCTCTTCCAGCCGGCTCAGGCGCTCCTCGCTGCGTCGCTGCGCTTTGGCAAGTTCGGCGACGATCTGTTTCAATTCGCTGAAATCCTCGCGCGTTACGCCGGCCGCCTGCACCTGCGCCACCACTTTGTCCAGCACGTTCAGCAGCGTCTTGACGGTGCGCGCGTCAAAGACCTCCTGCAACTCGGCCTGTAATGCCTGCCGGTCAATCAATACCAGCTTGCTTTGCATCCTGCACCTCCCGTCCCCGGCGATTCCCTCCGGACCTGTCTTGAAGGCATGCGTTTGCTCCCCGCCACCAGGCGCTCCGAGAGAGGATATGCAGGCGGGGTCATTTCGATTCTATCACACTTTGGCGCTCCGTCAAAGCGGGCATAGTCAGGCCTTACGGCTCCAGCAGCCTGGGCTGTCCCCAGCCGGCCCAGTCGTAGCGGTAATCGCCGGCCGGGCCGGTGGAGGTCTCGAAGACGAGCGTCACCGTCTGCCCGGCGTAGGCGCTCAGGTCTACGGTGTGGGGATGCCAGCGCCGGTCGGCTTTGTTGTGTGTCGGGTCAATGTAGGTGGAAAAAACCTGCCGTGCGCCCTGCTCAGATACGACGTAGACGGCGAAGGCGACGCCGTCGCCAGGCAGCAGCCCGATACACAGCCATTTCTTCCGGGCTGATCCTGAATACAGGTGGACGCTCAAGCGACCCAGGCAGCCAGTGCCTCATCCCACAGGAAACTCCGTCCATCCTGCAGTACGACCACCTTGTGCTGGCGTGCCTCATCTTCCGCGCCCAGGGTGACCCGCTCGCCGGCCACCACCGGCACCGCACGATAGCCGGCCTGCCGGAGCAGTTCCGCCCGTCGCCGTGCCCGCGTCACATCCTCCTCATCTACCACCGACGAGACCTCAACGGCCAGCAACACCTCCGGCCCCTGAGCCAGGTGACGGGGCTGTCCGCTCACCACAAGGTCCAGCAACAGCACATCCTTAAAACCTTCTGGCGAAAGGCGGGCCTCCAGCTCATCTTCAAGAGCAGGTAGTGACACCACTCGCACCCGGCGCAGCAGAGGTCCAAAGTAGGCGCCGGCTTTGTTGTGGTAGGTCAGCTCCAACACCTTTCCTTTCAGACCACCCAGATCGTCCACGATCTTTTGCTGAGACGCAACCAACTGACGTACCTGCTCGGCCAGCGCTGCCACCGTCTCTTCCAACCGGCTCAGGCGCTCCTCGCTGCGCCGCTGTGCCTCGGCCAGCGCTGCCACCGTCTCTTCCAGCCGACTCAGGCGCTCCTCGCTGCGCCACTGTGCCTCGGCCAGCGCTGCCACCGTCTCTTCCAGCCGGCTCAAGCGCTCTTCCACGCTGCTCAGGCGCTCCTCACTGCGCCGCTGCGCCTCGGCCAGTGCTGCCACCGTCTCTTCCAGCCGACTCAGGCGCTCCTCGCTGCGCCGCTGCGCTTCGGCCAGCTCAGCGACCCGCTGCCCGGTATGCCGCTGTGCTTCGGCCAACGCTGCCACCGTCTCTTCCAGCCGGCTCAGGCGCTCTTCGCTGCGCCGCTGCGCCTCGGCAAGTTCCGCGACGATCTGTTTCAGTTCGCTGAAATCCTCGCGCGTCACGCCGGCCGCGTGCACCTGAGCCACCACTTTGTCCAGCACGTTCAGCAGCGTCTTGACGGTGCGCGCGTCAAAGACCTCCTGCAACTCGGCCTGTAATGCCTGCCGGTCAATCAATACCAGCTTGCTTTGCATCCTGCACCTCCCGTCCCCGGCGATTCCCTCCGGACCTGCCCTGAAGGCACGCGTTTGCTCCCCGCCACCAGGCGCTCCGAGAGAGGATATGCAGGCGGGGTCATTTCGATTCTACCACACTTTGGCGCTCCGTCAAAGCGGGCATAGTCATAGGTGTTCGAAGCAGAAAAAGTCGTCCGCATCAACCCCCAGATCGAGCAAAGCTTAACAAATCCTTATATGGTACAATAGGGCATCTCAACCTGCAGGAGGTGCCCTATGTTCACTGTTCATCACGAAACGAGCGACCTCGGAGGACAATCTTCAGAGGCCGCCCGGTTCATCCAGGCGCAGGCT
>Ga0209101_1000601_pt1 | contig 29217 bp, 25 predicted proteins | sample ConPoolayeCmetaG_FD_185481 | JGI IMG/M metagenome (GOLD analysis project Ga0209101, IMG submission 185481) | Hot spring microbial mat communities from California, USA to study Microbial Dark Matter (Phase II) - Cone Pool mat layer C metaG... ...
GACGTCGTGCCAATCCCCAGCCTGTTATTCGCAGCGTCCCAGTACAACTGGCCGTCGTCATAGCTCAACGTATTGCTACCGCTCCAATAAGCAATATGACCAGCACTACCACTACCGCCGACCATGGAAGCGACCAAAGAATCAATCTGCCCCTTCCTGTAATACCGCTTGTCGTGGTCTGGATTCACCCCATGTATGTCAGGCATTTCGCTCGTATGTACAAACCCGCGATTACTTTCGACAACTTGAATCTTATCTATTTTCTCGTTTAATTGGCGGAACAGCGACCACACCCTCCTGAACGTATTGGTCAGCTTACCAATAAACGTGACCTGCGTATCAACAGGACTAAATATGTCTGGTTGCCCGAGATTCACAGCTACCCCGTATATGGCAGATATGCCCTGCCAGCAAAATTTTTCATGTTATCAAAGTAATGTTCCATCGCCGCCGCACTTATCACAGTATTATATACACGCACGTCAAAGGCCGCCCCAGCAACAAGCGTAAGCGCCGCCGGTATCGCACCACTAAAACTTCTCAAATACCACGTTATCCCACTCTCAGTCATCGTACCGTACGTCACAAGCGTAATACCAGTGATGACATACTCCGTCTTTGACCACAACATTACCGTACCGCTGGATATAGCCGCATTCTCAAGACCCACTGCACTGGTTATGCTCATTGCAGAACCATCAATGCCATCCGGCCCGCGAATCGCCGTTACAGCCCCACTCAACGTCTTGCCGTCATACCTGTTCTTTAATAGCGTATCACCACGGCTCAACCACACAACCGGCGTAGCAAACTCGGCCTCATGTGCCGCCTCGCCCATCGCCCCAATAGACGGCATCTTATTAACGTCCGAAACTTTATATATGCTCTCCGTGCGGATAACACGGTAATTGCTCTTGTTCGTTGAAATCTTTTGCTGAAGTGTGTTTCCCTTTACCTTCCTATCATGTACATACTCGCTCGTAAGCGGAATGTTTGTCATTGTACTTGAGGCTACAGCCTTACCGTCCGCATACAGAGTAGATGAAAACTCCTGCCCCGTCAATAACCCGTTTGCGTCAAATCCGCTTGCGCCCCGATTCTCAACCCTGACAGGCCTCGTATGTAGCCGCGATTGCTCGTGCCATATATCATAGCCGATTTTTTCTCCGTAATGGTCGGGCAGTAAGCACTCAGTGCCAATATCTGTACCGCTCCCGCTTACGTTCGGGTCAACCTTGTCCTTATATTGTGCCGTCATCCCGCTATTGGCTGGCCCCTCATGCGTGTTTATCACATACGGTAGCCCAGACGCTTCATCCATTACAACAAGCAACGTTTTCCCGTTATCGTCAACCAGTTTGAACACGCTGGCTTGAGATGCAGGCCACACCCAATCCCCATCACGGACTTCGTCCCACCCAAAACCCTGTGAATCATTAAACCCATAATGAAAGCACTTTTTATGGTCAGACCATGCAAGGCCACGAAGCGTTGTAAGGGAATCAAACACACCCTTATAACGTCCCTCCCCGTAAGTACTGTTGCCGTACCTGTTTATGATTGCCATAAACCTATTGTGCCGTCTTTTGGCCTTCGATCTGTTTCTTAAGCTCGCTTATTTCAGTGTCTTTCTTTGCTATTTCAGACTGCAAGTTATTTATTTCGTCAATAAGTCGCACCATCTGTTCAACAGCCCACCTGATGCCATCGCTAAAGCGAGATTGCATGTCTAAACCCCATCGCTCCGGCGTAATTGTTCGCGCTTGTTGCTGTGCCTCTTGCATATTATACGCCTCCTGCTTGTTGATTATGTGCTGAACCTTACAGTCAAAATCCACAAATATTTTGTATCCAGCACGCGCTGCCTTTAAGCAAAACGATACGTCCTCGCCAGCTTGAACACAGTGTTGCACGCCATAATCACTATATCTTATATCCTCGTGATAAAACCACGGAAACTCAAGTGTCTCAAGAACCTCTCGCTTCAACAGCAAAAAGCCCGCCCCGCACCAACGAACCTCTTTAAGGCCAGTCTCGTTTAACACTATCCCTTCATCAATATTACCTGCAACAATTTTCCATCCGCCGGCAACCGCACGGCCTGGATTTGACCTGGACTCATACGCGCCTGAAACTATCGGCAAGTCACGCTTAATAAGTATTTCAAGTTGTTCTGGCGTGAAACCTATATCGCTATCAAGCATCAAGTAATGCGTATACTGCGGCTCAAGGGCAGGTTTTACGCGAGAGTTCGGGCCGTTTAGTATTGCCGTGTTCCTGCCCTGCCCTATATAAGTTGCCTCAGCCATAACGTGGAAGAAATCAATTTTACCACGCAAGGCTTCAATACTTTGCCTTGTGGCCGAACTCAACCCGCAATAATGAACAGTACATATTTTTAATTTCACGTGAGCTGCACCTTTACGTGGTCGCCAGAACTACGACGAAACACCAAATAAATTTTATTGGAATCACCAGTGTTTTTCCAAAAACAGAAAAAGTTATCGTAAGTTAGCGTAGGCTGAGTCGTCTGCGAGTACAGTTTTATTGCTAAATGCCCAGAAGCGTCAACTCTTACATCATTGCTATTTAAGCAAAGCATATTGTATTGCGACGCATATATGGTTGCGCTCGCCGGATAAGTGCTGTTTTTCAGAGATAGCTTTTCGTCTGCCGTAAATGTCGCCGAATTAACCGCCGTAGACGCGCCACTATTCGTGACATAGATACGCAGTTCAGACGGATATGCTCCAGAACTCCAATCGTCAGCCGCATATCCTGCAACCCACGCTCCATATTCCCAATATGGGTCTGATACAGCCCCACCCATAAACTGCATTCTCCCAAGCTCATCGCCGCTGTCTATTTCTGTGGCAGATGCCGTCTTCCTAATAGCACAATAACGCGGAGCGCCGGATAACCGCAAAGTCGCGACGCCTGTACCACTCTCAGCAGACGGCAGGCTTATCAATAGCCCACGCGAATTTGCGTTTCCTGTCAAATCAATATGCGTCTGATTGCTCGTCGCTAACGGTGACAATATTTTTGCGTCACCGTCATCACCCAAAATCAGCTCTTTTCTGTCTTTTAGCTGAATACTACCGTTAGCGGTAGTGTCTTTACCAAGAGTAATCGCACCGGTAGATGCTGTTAAAATAAGCCCATTATACCCGCTAATGGTCAATACCTCTGTGCTGGCACTTTCTTTTAATGTGCCAGAACCAATCATAAACGTGTTGTCCGACGGTATTTTTATAATTTCATACCCAGCCTGCGCAACAGGCGTAAGTGTTGTAACTCCGTATGAATCAACATCTATTTTTAGATACCTTGACTCGTTATACTCCAACCTCATACTACCCTGCGACACACCGCGCAGAATAACATTGCTCCCAGTATCATATACGCGGTAGTGCCTGTGTCCGCTCGTAGTGTCCATTTCCGCGGAATAGCAGTCCTTAACAGTCGTGTCTATTATATCCTTATGGAACTGGTATTCATCGTCACCCCACGGCGGTTTCCGACCAGGGACGTTCAGCGTAAAGCCTTTGTAGCTAATCGTTGCCATTTCCCACCTCTTGTTTCCCCCATAAAAAATATCCGCATACAGGGTCATACGCCCCGATATACACTGGACTCATTTTACACAAATCTGATTTTTGTATCCGCCCATCGGCGAGATTCGCACTATCCTCGCTAATCGCCATTATTCTTACAGCGGGCTCATTCGTTACCAATATCCGCGTACCATTTTCAAGCTCTTGAGCCGCATTGCTTGGAACAGTGCCTATTGCGTTGCTTATTACCGATGGGTCTGGAAGCTTAGTAACGCTTTCACCTATGCGTGTTTCCCCAACCTCATATCCAGCAGCCGAATCAACATAATACTTCTTTCTCGAACCCACAATAAGCAGCGATGCATCCTTGTTATAAAGAGCCTGTATACCATCTACAATGTCCTTATATACTTGGAAACCAGGATGATAATATCCAACGTGCCAACGATACAAGCGCGAACAATATGCGTATTCGCTTGTTCCCTGTACTGCGGTCAGGATATACCCGGGCAGCGCTATACCAATATCAGCGTCAGGCATCGCGTCTTGATACCGTATTCTCAATGGCCATCCGGCAAAACGCGCATAATCCTGCCGAATATCGTCATCCGAAATAGTGTCAGAAATCACACGGCTTACAGGGTCACAGCAAGCACCTTGCGTCTCGTGTGTCTCCGACGAAAGCGCAATCGCGTTAGACGCATCAATAACGCTTTTAATTATCGATATTGTGTTATCAGCCCAGAATATTTGTTTTCCAACATAACTTGAATCCAGCGATACACCGCTATTTATCATTATTGCCGTACCACTTTGCGACGCTGTAAATACGTGCTTGCACCCGCCTATTGCCATGCTCTGCAACGGAATTGATGTTATTGGATTTCCGTTTTTATCTTTTATGCCAGTTACAGGCGCGACAGTCGAAGACTTCCCATCGTATTCCGTAGAGATGGTAAAGTAGCTCCCGTCTTCAGCAAATACCACAGCATTACGATCTTCGTATTCAATCGTTCCCTTTGTAACCGTAAGCGTGTTCCCATCAACACTTCCGGTAAACGCCTTCGCAACCGGTACGTCTTTTACCCATCGGTAATCATGGGCGTCAACGTCGTCCGGCAAATCGGCGGCATTCCCTGTCCGGTAAACAGTATAATGTGTAGCATGCCACCAATCATTTATTGTATTACCATCAGAATCTTGTGGCATAGACAAGTAATAAACAGTCAGCGGCGCAGTATATGACGGCGTAGTCGCAGTTGCACCTTTGTCTGCAGTCAGGCCAAGAGCATCAGAAATATCCGTACCAGTACCACCAGCCGAGGTACAAACGCCAATGGTTTGCCCTTCGCCTGTTTTTACGATTATATGGTCTTCGTCATATTCAAACGTAACCTTTTTGAGCGGCTTGTGTGTCTGCGCTGCATACGTTAATCTTTTACACAGATCGTTCATGTCTGTTATGCCGCTCAAATCAACGCCGATTGTATAGTTTTCGCCGCTAACAGACATTACAAATTCGCCGTCTGAAATATTGCTCCACCCCGCTTGTGTCGCATAAGCACCCTCAAGCGCCCCACCAGTTAAAAGCCCGTATGTTTTGTCTCCAGCCCCAACAGGGCGTACAGCCCACCTGTATCCCCAATCTCGTACCCCGTTATTTGTCTTCACCGGTGGCGATTCGTGCTCAAGGACAATGCCATCGGCAACATCAAGCCTGTCTTTTAATGTTGTTCCGCCGCTCAACCGCGAAAGAGAGTAAGTATAGTTGTATTTGTATTTGTAGTCAGCATTTTTACTTTCTTCTTCGTCTATAATCACAACATTGGGCGGGATAGAGTTTAGCTTGTAATAATATGGTTCGGATACAAGCCTTACGCGATACATACCGTTTATATTTATCAAAATAACATCGTCGCCCTCTATTATAAAACGTCCACCATGAACATTCGCAGGCCCAAAATATGGCTGACGGCCTATCCCTATTGCTTCAGTCCATTCACACAGCGAAATACCATTACAGACGTATATGCGCCGCCCAAATTGTGCAACGGTCTTGTTCACTCCTTCGTGATATATGTTAGCGTTAATTGGCAACTGTATAAAACACCGGGGCGTAGAAGCTCTTGTCTGACTATTAGAAACACGAACTGTTGTCGGAGACAAGTATTCCTCTATCAATGCACAAGAGCCGTCGCCAAAATTAAAATATGAATTTATACACGACGTGTCGAACGCCCCAACTGTCGCCGTTATAATGTTCCCGCTTTGGCTTGCGGTAAATTCTGTCGCAGGCGTATCGCCATACCCAGGAGCGGCAGGGGCGCCAAGCCGCCCAAGATACGTTATACTTTCGCTTCCTGTTGCGTTATTATCAACACGGAAACAATCATACCGCCTTACAGGATACCCCTTTGCTGTTTCCAGCGCATCGTCGGCTGTATCCCCAACACCATAAACAATAAACGTGTCACCTATATCCGGTACCGCTCCGCCGTTCGCGGCGTACAACTCACCGCCACTCTGCATAAATGCGCTCAGCGTCGCGTCCTTGGCATCCGTTACTGTTACGCCAATGTCCATAGTGTGTAGGTAACTACCGGTACGCCCTTCCCACCCAACTTTATGAAAACGCACATTAACGCCGTCTGCGGCGGCGTTTGGCGGAATATTAGTAGATTCTACGTCGGCACGACGCGCCATACCATAGCTAAAATTCACGTGATCGCGGCTTATTAGCCGCTCGCTGAATTGCCTGGTTCTCTGCCGTGCTCGTGCGTATGACATTAACACTCACGCCTTGCTATTTGTAGCGGTTTGTTTTCACTGCCCTTATTACTTTTAGCCCAAAACTCATGGCAGTTTTTGTTGATAAACGTATCGTATCTTTTCGACTCGCCATGTTCTGACAACTCGATAAGCCCGACAACACCGTTCAGTATTGTATCAAAAAATTCGTTTGTGTTTATTGCTAACGGGATACTTTCGCTTGTCAAGTCAATCGCGTTTACCCACATCTCTATAAAGTATCTGTCTGTATAAGTTCCAGGATTTTCTGGGAAAATGACCTTTGCGGCGGTCGTACCGCGCCTTGGAATAAACCGTGCTGGGACACGCTCGAACAGCGCCCCATGTGTATACCACGGGCTTAATGAGCTATATTGAAACCTCTCGCGCTGATATTCATTTCTGTGTGTAACATCATACTGCGTATCGCGCTTGATAAATAAATCCCTTACGGCGCGGCACGTCGTTGACACACCATTTAACGTTATAGGATGTGACAAATTATCGTCAATCACATCATATTCAATAACACCGGAAGTTGTTTTTAGGTAGGGGACAGGGAAGTCTGAGTTGTCTACATGAAGGATTGCCTGGTCGCAATCATGGTCAAACAGGATATGATTAACAATATTAAGCTGGTCGAGGATATTAGCCCTCGACCAGTCTTGCGCAAATTTATCCTTTATGAACGTTACCCATTGCGACGTGTTCACCTTTTACTTCCTCTCCGCGCTGGATATTGAGCTTACTTGGCCTGCCTGGCCCTCTTTTTACTGGCCCTACTATTTCTGCGTTTGTTACAATAGGCGGCGCTGCCGGCTCAAGGTCAATCACGGGCTTTGGTTTTTCAACTACGCTCGGCTCTACCGGGACATCCCTAAATGGCTTCGGCTTTTCTGCCACCGCGCTTTTGCGCTCCCACACACCACTCTGGACATATTTATCAACAATATCAGCAATTTCTTCCCTGTCTTTTTGTTCCACAATTTCCCATTCTGCTGTATTGCTTGCCTCACACGCCGCGAGAAGTTTCAGGTTCGCCGGGAACGCAGGAACGAATCCCCACAATATGCCAAGTTTATCAGGCTTAAAAAACAACCGCCCCGTCCTGTCAGGCCTACCATCATAAGTAGTTTTTCCACTCCATGACAGAGTAATCCCGCTTCTGCCGCGGTTAATCGTAAGAAGCCCCATCTGGAAGCCCTTGACATAAGACGACGCCTCCCCCTTATAACGCAATTTAATAAACCGCGCACCGGAAGACACCGCGTAATCAAAAACCTCGTCATCTGTTACCTTCACACCCGCTGGATTCTGCAATTCACACAGAATGTTCTCAAACAAAACCCTCGTATTTGCACGTATCGCATTCATAAAACTCTCCTTACTGGAGTGCGGTTAAAAGGAAAGGTGGGGGTTGTGCCCCCACCTGTTATCTTACTTCACCGTATTAGTTTCGGTTAGTAAGGATAAGACCAGACGTTTCCTGTTGACGCTTGTCACTGTCAGACGGAGTATCAATGTCCCACCGGACAGTTTGATACGAGCACGCGCCGACAAGGATGTCTCCCTTGAACTTGCCATATTCGTCAAACTGTTTTTCAAGGTGTGGCATTTCAGTCTCCATCTTCGCAATGGCACCTGCACCAAGGAAAAAGTTCACATCAAAGTAGTTCGCGCCAGTCAGACTCGTCCGCCCGTCTGTACGCCCCATACGCATATAACCGGGGGTCATAGTCCACGCGGAGTTGCTGCCGCCTTTGACGATTGTCGGAGCGCGTTTGTTACGCATCACAACGACATCACCGATCATTCCAACGGTGTCGGGGAATGTCTTCTTCAACTGGTCAACCTGCGCGCCGGTTGTAACAAGCCATTTGCCCATAGCGTCATCGTTTGTCGGCTTGGAAAGAGCAAGTGCCTGTTTGTCGGAAACCAACAGGTAATACTTATCCCTTGACGGCATCAGGTATTTATTCTGGAAATAGATTATCGCATCCAGAATTCCGCCAACCGTCAAGATATTGGTTGTCATTAATGACCCGGCAAGTGTTGCCGCGTCACCAACGTGCTCAAGGTACTCTGTTGCGTTTGTCACATACGACGGCTGCTGATTATCATTCAGCGCTGGGAACCAAATGTTTGCGTTCAGCCCGGCAGTCTGCGAATGCGGCGGGGCAGTCAAGTTATTCGAGATATTTTCAACGAGTGCGTGCTGCATTGAATAATCACGATACTCAGCAAGCCACTGCCACATCAACGGAACAATCTTTTCAAGAACATCATACGCCTCAAGCTCCCGCGCATCAATGCCGTATTCCTGCGACGCGACAGGCGGACACGCCCAATCGTTCGCATAGAACGTAGCATATTTCATCCGCAGGTTTTTTTCGTTCCCAATATACGTTGCGTTGTTGCCTTCAAGTGCATCATCAGGCAATGCACGTACAAAGGGTTTCGTTATGCTGCGGACACCCTTTACATCGGACGTAATGTCGATAAAAACCTCTGAAGGCGTCTGTTCCTCTTCCGGGCCAAGCCCGATGGTCTGGAGCATGTCTGCTTTGTACATCTGCCCAAGAGGGGAAAGCGGGAACAGGGATTCAACGTATGCAAGTGATTCCCACGACTTCTTCAAAAGACCTGCGTCTACACCCTTCCCAGCGAGGGAAGTCATTTGTACCATTCCTACACCTGGCGTTGCCATAATTATCTACCTCTTGCTTTTTTGATTGTTTCCCTTAGTGTTTTGGCGAACTCCGGGTCTCGCGCCCGTTCCGCCGTTTGTTTGAGCATTTCGGCAATCTGTTTATCGCTAATCGGTGTACTACCGCTTTGCGGCAATTCGGGCGGGATAACCACAGCATCGTTTTCAATGTGCTTGGTAAGCGCATTAACGACCGTACTGGCTCCGTTAGAAAGCGCCTTACGCTCCATTTCCCGAATTTGGTTTGTCAGCTTGCCTTTGTTCATAATTTCCCACGCCATCTGCCTTGTAGACTTTGCTCCGAGCAGTCCTTGCTCTATAAGACGACGGTGCTCGTCGTCTATTTCTTTAATAAGACGTGCGGCGTTAAAATATTCTTTATAGCCCTCAGGTGGTTCTACACCTGCAGCTTCGCATTTCGATACCACTTCCTTATCGTTGTCTAAATATCGCTGTGTTAAAGCAAGCCTGTTCGCCCAATACTTGTCCCATTCTGCGCGGTTTGCAGAAACCGGCCTCGATACACCGTTTGCACGCGCAACCCAATCCATCCACGTCATTTCAGCGCCGTTTTCCCATATCTGTTTATGAAGTTCCTTCATGGGAACCGGCGGTTTCTCTTCTGGATGTAGAGCGAGGAAATCCTCAATGTCGGCCCAGTATTGGTTTTGCTTGCGCTCAATCTCAAGTTGTTCCTTTGTCTTTTTAACCTCTTGGGCCGCCTGTTGGATTTCGGCAAGGTTCTTTTTCATTTCCATTATGTCTTTGACTATTGGGTGTTCATTGTCTATCTGGACACCCGCCCTAATCAAAGATTGTGCGTGTTCCGCTGTTTTCTTTATGGCGTCTTGCGTCCACGCTATAAACGCACGTTCGTATTCGGCGCGTTTGATTTTATACTCTTTTTCGTGTTCCTCATAATCGTCGACATTATAGTCAGGCGGCTCTGGGGCCTTCGGCGGGTCTGGTATCTGAAGCATTTGCCGTGCCGTTGCCTGTTCGCTTTCGGTCGTTGCTGTTTGCTTTGTAACAAGCTCCTTCAACCTCTTTACTTCTGCCTCAAGTTCAGCGCGGCGTGCCGCTTCTTGTTCTGCCCTTACTAGTGCGGCAGAAGCCTTTTGCTCCGCCTCAGAAAGCCACTGTTTGTCCATCTTTATGCGGCGGATTTGATGCGCCATAGCCTTCTTCATCCCTTCGGTATTCTTATGACCAAGAAATCCGTCGGGATCATCAAGCTCTATTTTTTCAATACCATCGCCAATAACGTATTTACCCTTCGGTGCGGTTTCTTTCTCAGCCGCAGGTTTTGCCGCTGGTTCTGCGCTTTTGTCTGCCGGTTTTGTGTCTTCTGTTTTTACGGCCGGCTGTGGTTCCGCCTTCTTTTCTGTCGGCTTGCCCTTGCCACGAATCTTATTAAATTGTTCGCGGACAGCATTTACGTCCCTTCGCTTTGCCGCTTCTTTTAGCGTTTCGTGCGTAACGTCTGGCGCAATCGCTGGCTCTGTTGTCGCAGCCGTAGCAGCACCTTCTGGCGCACCCGTGGCTTGTGCTTCTGTTCCTGCCGGGACTTCTGTTGCAATGGCTGCCGGGGCTTCTACGGTCATTGTTTCGTCAGACATCATGCACTCCTTTGGTTATGGTTCTCATCAACCCGTTATTAACTCAACCCAGTCAAGGTCTGTACTGGCCTCACTGGTGGTCTTTCAATTGTCGATGGGCGCGGTTGTTCACGCACGTTTTCTGCATCTATCACAGGCTTTGGCTCCATTTCTGGTTGTGTCTCCATTGTCGGCGGAACGCCCTGTGGCACAGCCTGCGGTTGGCCTTGCGGCTGTAGCATTTGTTGCGAAGCCATTACGGCAGCTTGCGCCTGCATGATAGCAGCTTGCATGCGCAAATCTATAAGTTTCGCACGTTGTGCTACAGCACGCTCAGCACGCTCCTTCTGTTCCAAATCCGTAAAGTCAGAATTAAGAACAAGATCGTCTTCATACACGGCACGAACGCCAATATTTGTCTCATCAGGCACCATCGCCTGAAGGATAATGGCATCCATTTCCCTCTTGGCCTGCCGCAAGAAATCGTTCTCTTTTGACGCGGTGATGACAACGTTTATGCGCTCAACACGCGATATGTCTTTCTCAACTATGCGGCCACCAGTTGCCGGGTCATACCCGATATCAACGTTCAGCATAGCTTTTATACCGGCGTTTTTGGCAATAAAATCACGGTTTAGGTTATGTGCTCCTCCATATACCTTAGGAGCAAGTGTCACCCACCCTTCTGCCTTGTCAAGCTCATGTTGCATTAGTTTTTCTGTGGGAACACGCTGGAGGATATTCCCCTCGATTACCTTTCGGCCATAATGCACGCCTGATTCCCCATGCTTTTCTGAAAGCCCTTGTAATGCAGGCGGAAAGCGAGACAATAGTTGCAGCAGATTAAGCGATGTGCTTTCGCTTTGGTATAGCACCTGTGATGGCTCTGCCCCGCGCAATTCGTGGAATACCTGGCCCGGCGGCGGTGCGCCAGCCGGTAATATTCCTGGTTTGGATATGTCAGAAAGATTCTCAACAAACCTTTCCTGTGCCTTTCCATCGCCCATAAATGCATCTTCGTGTATTACCAGCTTTCCTTGGTGGCCTTGTGTAAGAACCTGCCGTTTTGCGACCTGAAGTTTATTAAAATTTTCTTGTGCATCACGAAGCACGTCTACAAGCCCAATGCTTTTACCGTGCTTCGAAATATATGACCACGCATATAACGGGAGGCGGCCATTCAGTTGCCGTTCATCTTTGCGGTTTTCAAGGATTATTTTATATTCATCGCACCAAGTTGTCGTCCATAACACCGGTACATCGACTTCCATCGTGGCAAACTTACCCATAGACATAGAAGACGAAAGGTCTATGCCGTTACGCTTTGCCCAGTCAATTTTAAACTGGATGTCGTCTGTTTCGGGAAGTGTTTTAAGCGTAATAAGGTCAATTTCAATAACGCGCCTTTCAGTCTCAATGTGGTAAAACTGCGTAATCAATTTCTTATCGCCGAATTTATTAGAAAGCGTTTTAAAAGACTGTGTTGTAGACCGCTCATATCTTTCGCCCCGTTTCTTTATCTCTTTTTCTGCAGCAACCATTATCGCGTCTTCCTTAGCGCGATACAAGCGGCGCATATCATTCAGACCCATATACGAATACACCCAAGCCTTCTTGGAATGCGCAGAAATGTCGTCTTCATAACAGCTTGGGTCAAACACAACCATATCAGGGCGGCGCGAAATAAAACAAATATGCCCTCGCGGATCACGAGTTCGGTCTATAAATATTTCCTCGATACCGCGGTAACAAAGCCCGTTTATGATACAACTGAGAGCTGAAGACTTGTAGTTATATATGTCTTTGAGGATATAATAAGCGCGTTGCAACTCGCCGACAGCATCAATGTCTTCCTCACGGCTTGCGACAAAACTTGGGTCGAACCAGTTTGCTATATAATTACCTGCAAGCCCCTCTATGTAATACGCAATAAGATTGTACGTTTCAGGCTTGCGGTTTTCCTGCATGAGTATTTGGATTATATCAGAAGGCCACTGACCGTAATTCAGCCCTGTATATGCCGAAATGTTTTGTATACAACGAAGACGGTCTGGCTCATCTGCCGCCCGCGCCTGCTTGGCTTCGCTTTGGTAGGCGTGAAACTCTTCGTCGTCTAATTCTTTTAGTTTTGGCGCAACAAAAGGAAAATCAATCATTTGTGACCTTTATTGGCCTGTCGCCTGATATTTTAATCAGCGGATATTCTTCAGATAAATCAACCCATTTTATTTTTTTATCAATAGGTAACATTTTAAACTCTGGCAATGATCCTGTTCCGGCGATTGTTATCAAGTAAAAACAATGGCAATCTCGGCAATACCTCAAGTCCTTATACGGGTTTTCCTTCGAGTGTGCAGATAGCGTTTCACGTGAAACGCCGCCAAGGAAGTGCCCGCACTCAGTTGTTGTGCCGCCCCTATACCTATTTGGGCATTTGAACTTAATAAATTCAGACATTGGCATTATCGGGTATTTTTACCGATATGTTACTTATTACCCGATTTATTACAATAATACATTATTTTGCAATGGTTGTCAATACAAATTTTGCAAAAATGTTATATAATTGCAAAATTGCAATAGAATGGCAGGCTAACTGTGAGATATTTAAGCGATTAACTAATGCGGGTAATAATTGTGTCTGTAGAAGCCCATCCGTTGCTTAATAGGCTTGAAATGGGCTGTGGCATACTCATCTTCTGGAGGCTTAACCATTTTTTGCGCAAACCGTTGTATCCATAAAATCGCTCTTTGAAGGCAACATCTTCCTCAAAATAATAGGCATAATGTGAAAATCTTTGTGGCAACAGGACTTCCTTCCCGTTCCCGCCTTCAAGCATAGGCGGTTCGTGTGTGGCGAACTTCTTGCCATTCCACAACCATAAACGCCGATAGGCATTACGCATCGCATCCGCTGGGTCGTTCCCCTCGCCCCACGTGCCACGAGCTACAAGATTGTGTCCTACGAAATAATCAGCATGAAAGCACCCACACGTCCCGCCTGCCTGAATAAGCCCATCCTCCGCGTCTTCCATTGATTTTAGCGTCCACTGCTCATCGCAATCAACTTGCCACAGCATACAAGGATAACCACTCACCAATTTATTCAGGCGGTCTATTGCCGCGTTTACCATATCGTCTTTACTGTGCCACGGTGCATCTGGCGCAATATATTCTACGTTTGGGTATTCTGCCCAAATATCCATGAGAAGCTCAGATGTCCCGTCTACCGAGCCGCCGGTATCGCTTACATATTTACGTTCATTGTCTAATCTCTTGCACCACGCCGTAGAGCCGTTAGGAAGAGCAAGCCCTTCAACTATTACCCAATAATCCATAGCATTTATCATGGTTTCTATAAATTTGCCATGCTCCAAATGTTGAAGGCCGTTCAGAATGATTGTAAATCCTACGCGCATTTTATGCCCTCGCAGGCTATCGACTCTATGTCGTTAAATTCTTTCCCAATTACTTTCCAATGCCCGCTTGTGTTTTCAAACTCCATAGTATTGGTTGAATCGTAAGAATGAATTGACACCACATAAAACCCTGCTGAAAGGAACATACACCTCAAAACGTCCTTTGTCCACACAGACTTGTGGCCGTGGAAGTTAATTAAACCACGCATGGCACCAGGGATAGTACCATCGCTCCACCCATTTTTTTGTGTAAACGCCAAGTATTCTTTGGTTGCCTTTTCATATACCCTGTCTATACAAGGGACAATAATCCTCACTTTCCCGCCATGTTTTAATATTCTTTTGCACTCAACAAGAAAAGACAGGGCTTCTTGAGGCGTTAAATGCTCGACACAGTGTTCCGCAAAAACAAAAGTTGCGTGTTCGTCTGGATAGGGAAGCGGCTTTGAAATGTCTACGTCTACGTCGTGGTTCTCCCACCCATCGAGAACATTTCCACCACAGCCAAAGTTAAGTTTCAAAGCATTCCCCATTCACAAAAAGAACAAAGGTCATATTTTTCTTGTCTTATTAGTCCGTTATATTCACACTCGAACAAATTTCCAAGTTTATGCTCAAGAGAATAATCCATACAACACAGATAAACGTCTCCATTTGGGAGAAGAACGTTATGTGAAAAGGTTGTTCCTGCAATAGCGCACCTTGACGCCCCATGCGCAAGAATCTTTTTCCCTTTATAGTTTCCTGCACGGGATAATATCGGCGGGACATTTATATTATCACCAACCTTATTAGCCACAAACTCACTAACTTCTCCTCCAGCCATATATACAGGATTGAATCCACACGACAAAAAATTATCTAAGTTTCTGCCCCATACGTTTTCGTCCATTATGAAAAATTTCTTGTCTGGACAATGAATAGTAATATGTCTAAAATTAAACCCGCGCAATAAATCAGCGTCTGTGCTACGAAAGTGCGAAAGCGTTGTGTATAAAAAAACCTCACGGCCATTTGCCTCCAAAATCATTTTTGAACAATCTTCGTTTGCAAATGGTTCTGAAAACCCAGAAAAATCTATTCTCACGTTGTTTGGAATTTTCCTTAATATTTCACAAAAAGAATAATAATCAAGTACCTGCTTCCCTGTGTATTTTTTTGCAAGCACACTTTGTGGGCAAAAACCACACATATTAGGGCATGGCAACATCGTAGTTATTTCTAATGTACTCAAACTAAACCCCTTCTCTTTAATTCAAACATCTCATCATGCGTTATTTGTTGTGCATACCAGCATCGTTCGTGTATTGGGAGAGGTCTATTCCGCCCACCCGGGAAAGGAAGAAACGCCATTTCTCCGTTTTCTACCAACCTGCGATATTTCAACTCAGGCAGCAAATCTTTATCTGATTCCGGCATATCGAGGATTAGTTTTACATAATCGAGAAGACTTGCATTTCGCACCCACACTAGAGACTGTTCAATAACAACAAGGTCACATTTACCACACATCATATTTGCTTTTTTTTCTTCAGCTTCTTTATATATTGCATCAACCCACGATCCAAAGCATAAACAGTCCTGTTCCTTGTAAATCATGTCTGCGCTACAATTATAGGCCACTAAAGCCCCAAGGAGAGTACTTACTGTCCATCCGCATAATTTCTGTTTCTTCTCGCCTGTTATCAAATGGTGGACGTGTCCCAAGTTTTCAGTGCAGTCTATCCACAAGCCTCTCTTTTCTTTTGGCAGACACCTTGCTCCAGCGTTTACAATAACCGTCAAAAGCGGTTTTGCTATCATGGTGTTTTCCCACCACAAATCGAAGAAGTCAGCTTTATCTATGCACCCCTCGTCTGCCCAATAGCCACTAACAATTATGTATTTTTTATTTGACAAATTCATAATCCTCAACCACACGTCAAAGTATTACATCCTCATAGCTATTATTCAATTTAGAAAAAAGCATATTTGTTTCGCTTATTCTCTTTTTGGTATGATAGATAATCTTTTTGCAATTAGAATACAGAGCAGCCCATGCAAGACCTGAGTCCTGCCCTATAAACAATTTACACGCCCTTATTATGGAAATGCATTGCAAAAAAGAATAACCGCATTTTTTCGTAAGCACAAGGTCAGGTTTGTATTTTTTTATGACACCTTCAAGTCCGCCTTCAGGCCATATCGCTGTTGTGCTTATTATCTCTGGCGCTACTATGCAATCGCAGACGACGGGGGGACATGGAAGCCCTCTTACCAGCGCATATTTGCCATAATCGTTTATAGGCGGCAGACATTGGATGTACTTATTGTCTACACCATTAGCCATCATTGGACTTGAAAGACTATCTCTCACAATATCAGAGAGACATTCCATCATGGATTTTCCTGTCCCAACCCATAAATCATGATATTCTGGCGCCCCTGGTTGTGCATTTATATAAAAACAATACCCTTGATACTCACGCAGGGTTTTATATGTAATAGCTTCCCACGCAGAGTCATTATTATTAAAAAGAAGAACCTTGCTATCAGGGGAAACAACATTCACTAAAGAAGCGTACATAGGGATAGTCAACCATGTAATATCGTATCCCATAGATATAAGCCTGTTTGCATGTAAAGATGCGTGGATAACGTCTCCATATCTTCCCATGCAAGCAAACAGAACAGTCGGTTTTGTTTTGGTGAGTTCAGGTATGTTTTTCTTGAGTGCTTCGCAGCGTTCGGAGACATATATCTCCATGTTTTTGCGTTCTTTCTCAACCTGCGGCCAGACTGTTCTCAATCTTTCCCAGACGTTGTCTTTATTTCCTGGTACAAATGTTGCATGATTGTGGAACAGTTTGAACTCAGGCAAGTAATATCTAATACCGAGCCTTCTTGTCACATGATCCCACACCCAATCCATGTCATCACACGGGAAGGCTTCGCACATAAACGGGAAAGGGCGTTGTCCGTCAACGATGCGTCGTGTCGTGAATATATTGACCATAAGCGCGTCGTGTGTGTTTTTACAGTCATCGCCAAACCATACGCCAAGCCCGTGATGTTTATTACACTCGTCCAATAGCAAGTCATCCCACCATTGGCTTTGGAATACCATATCGTCGCCGACCATAGAAACCATAAGCCTTTTGTCTTGGAATTTTGTTTCTTCGTATAGGCGATTCCAAAACTTAGCTAAGTGTGGTGACTCAAGGCTTTCGTAGTGCAACGACAGGCGTTCTTCCGGCAAGCGGTCTTTAATGTACTCTTCGGTCTCCGTGTCGCCCTCGTGAAGCATAAAGGAATAAACCACATTATTGCGATCACCGCATGTTTCTTCGGCGGAGTTCACAAAGTCTGGCAACCGCGTTTTTGCGCGCCCCATCGTAGGGAGCATGAGGTTAATTCCAGTATACACGATGTCAGACATAACGCATCATTTCGCAAAACCTTTTTGCGACAACATTTATATCAAACCGTTCTGCGTTCTTAATACAATGCTCTCCGATACAAAGTAAGTGATAATCAGCCAGTCTGTTTATCGTTCCGACATAATCGGTATCGTATAAATAACTATCAGCATTATACTCACAAAGCGTCTCACTTATGCCGCCAACGTCGTGTGCTATCGGGATACATCCGCAGGCTTGCGCCTGAACGGAGACAAGGCAAAACGATTCTATTTCGCTTGGTATAATAACAAACTGTGCTTTGTTAAATTTCTCCGCAAGTTCTTTATGGCTAACCCCCCACACACATTCAAGTTCGTACCCAGCCGCTTCAAGGTTTTGTTTTATTTCCGGTATCTTCTTGCTGCCTTTCCACCAGTATGGCCCGCCGCAATACAGCACAAGGTTCTTCTGTTTTGGCATGTCGGTATGATAAAACACTTTTGTGTCTATGCCACCACAGCACCAGTGTTTTGTGCCAAGGTGTGCCGCGTGTTTGGGCGATAGCGCCATTATCATATCAAACGCGCCGAGTTTTTTATCCATGCCCTCTACGAAATCCCAACAATGATTCCACAATATTTTTGGGATTTTAATCTTATTCAGGTCGAGCCACTTTGAGGAAGTGACACAGACAAGTATGTCAAAACAATTGAACAGCTGCTGGTTGCTTACTTCTGCGGCATTATAGATTGAGCATATATGTCCGTTCTTTTCGTTTTCAAGAGTGGCCTTTAATATGTCAAGTGCGTCTCTTGTTCCGCCGCATGTTGTCGGATCATAATCCGGGTAATAAAAAACTATGTTCACGGTCTACGCCTTTCCAATGACTCTTGCAAGCTCTGTTACCCACGAATCAATACCGGCCACCAGATCGCTTGCCAGTATGTACTCTATTATTTGCCTGTCGTTAAGGCCAAACACATGATGATTTCGCTTGTTACGCGCTTCTGGTATTCTGTTTTTACTCAACAAAATTGACGACACATTTTCCATGTTGCAGTATTTGTCCCACAGGGAAACATCATCAACAATACCGTCTTCTGCATACAGGCTTACAAGGATACGCTTGCCATCGCCATAAAACAAGTTTTCCACGGCTATTCTTTCGACGGCTGATTTTACAAGGCTTTCACCGTAGTTCATTGTAATATCAGTGTACATCTTCATGCGTTTTTTTAGCCATTCAACTTTTGGTAGTTCAGAGTTTCTATACAATCCTGAGTTTTCACGAGAAGACATTTGCGTGTTGATATAATGTGTGTGGCCAGGGTATAATTCACGCATTCTGTATGATGTTATTTCAGACCAATCGTCAAGTGGATTCCCGCTGTACGGCTCAACGACAAGCATCCCTACGTCCGTACAAAGGCATTCGACGAGCATGACATTATGCGGAATTGTGAGCCATTTAACTTTTGCGCCGCCTGCCGCGAGGCTATTGGCTATTATTGCCGCATAAACGCAGTCAACTTTCCGAGCCATACACGCCATGAGAACGGTATCGCCTTCACGAATCTTTGATTCTACAACATCTTCCGGTATGTCTCCGCAGAAGTTTTTCGCAACTTGTTCTTCAAACCTATCGGTAGCATGCAACCCTTCGATAAAGCCGGCGTGCTGTACATATGATTTCTCCGTACAAATTATGCGTCCTCCGTCTTTGATTACTCCACGACAGACCATATTATCCCAGCCGGTTTTTTCTGTATCTTTGTCGGTGATATATTTTGTTGCCTCTTTGGACAACACCATCCCTATTCCGCCTGTTCCGTTCACGTATACGTACCCATCCGGCGCCGCTCCCCCGGTTGCCCTGTCTCCTTTATTGAACAGCCCGCCCACTTGCACATTATTTTTGTGCATCATGTCAACCATGTCGCATACTTTAACCCACCAGAATTTATACAGTATAGAGTCTGAGTCGACAACGGCTATCCATTTAACCGCTTTATTTCTTAAGACTGAATCGAAGGCGCGTTTGTGATTTATGAGGCACCCGGCGTGTGGGAACTCATTAAACACAAAACCTTCTTGCGGGATTGCTTTTTTGACTTGGCTAAGCCGAGTGCTTCCGTCGTCGAACACGTTTATAACAGGCCTTACAACCGACTCTTCAATGCTTTTCACTGTTTTCCGCAAAAGGTATATGCGGTCATATGTTGTCATAACACAGGCGATGTCTTTCCGTTCTGCCATTTTTTTTAGCTCTGCGCGTATGTTTTCGACGATCTCATCTACAATGGCTGGTATTTTATTTGACAGCGCATTAACTTCTTCCATGTTCTTGCGCATTCTTACTGATGTGCTGTCGTGTCCGACGGCAGTGTAGTGTTGGTGTTCTATATGAAGCGTAGGTATGTATTCGAGCAGGTTCAATCGTTTACCTACTTCATACCATACAACGTCTATCCAATCTTTCTTAAATAATGGGCACATAAACGGTTTGCCGGACATTTCTACAAGCCGTCGTGAAACGGCAAAGTATACGCACAGCCTGTCGTGCTGTGTATAGTCGTCGTCGCCGTACACAATACCGAGGCCGCAAGAGTCGTTTGCCTTATCAATGATTATTTTGTCCCATCCGCGTGTTTTTACTTTCATGTCGTCGCCGAACATTGAGACAAGAATGCCCCCGCCTTTGAAGGTAGTTTCTTCATACATTCTGTTGAAGAACAGCGACAGGTTACATTCTTGTTCGTTTTCTGTGATAATACACAGTCGGTCTTCCGCTATGGCGGATTTGAGGTATTTTACGGAAATATCGTCGCATTCATGTACACATACTGTAAAGAACAGCCTGCGCGGGTTATCTGCCATTTTTAGGCATGAGCTTATAAAGGCGGGGAGTTTATCCACCCCGCGTCCCATAGTCGGCAGCATGACGTTTATTGCTGAATACATTTTTTATTCCTTTTTCTTTCAGCCCTCTTTTTTTTGTCAATTGCCGATATTCTGTCTACGGGCGAGGGGCCTTCGCCGAGCACCCATTTTAGGGCGAGCATTGCACCAGACATATTATACACTGAGGCCGCTATGTCGTGGTTGTCGGCTGTGTATTCGAGTATGCGCCTGGCCTCGCGTATGATTTCTCTTTTTTTTCTCAATGTTTCCCCCTGTATCCATGCGCGTATGCGGCGCGTCCTTGTCTTGCCGCACGTGCTTTTGCGCCTTTTCCGCGATACACTTTCCCGCTTTTTCCCCACTGATACCCACCATTGACTTTGTGCACAGGCATAATCACCTCGCTTCGTTGAGTATGGTTTCTTTTATAGCGTTATATTTCAACATGTCCCATTCTGTTTGTGTTCGATAGTATTTTGGTTCGCCATGCGTCTGCATTTTTCTGGCTTCTCTGAACCGTGTCAGGAGTTGTGTAAAGGCTTTAGCGAGGCCGAGGCTTTCAGCTGGTTTTCCTTTTGTTCGTCTCCATTGTGCAAGTTGTAAAATAAGTTCTTTGCATTGCAGTGTGTGTATTACGACTTGGTTTCTATGGAACAACATATTCATAAATGTTATTGCGCCGCGTTCGTCGTATTCGTGGTTTTTTTTGAGTCTTACGCCCGCACGAGCGAACAGGCGGTCTGGGGATCGATTCCAAGAGTTTTCATCACCGAACATTTCAGCGTTTGCGATCCATTCTTTTATTGGGTATACATCTGTTCTTGCTATTACCCTTATCTGTTCAATCAGTTCTTCCGGCATTGCGTTTGGCAATACGATTTCGCTATATACTCTCACGAGGGGGTTTTTTATTCCTTCGCTGGCGCATGCCGCAGGCCACCATTGTGCTACAATGGCGGATATAGACAGGTCTTTATTCTGGTATATTGACACATATTGTTCGTAATTTCCGTGTTCGTGGTTAATGTTGAATATTTGGCAGTGGCTTGCTGCTGCTGAGTAGTCGAACTCATTTGTTATGTATCCATAGTCGTCATAATCTGAGAATGCGTAGACGAGTGCGTCGGCGCGGTCTGGGGATTTTATGCCTCGGCTTTTCATGTGTTCCTTTGATTCGACGCCGAGCCTTGCGCCTTGTTTTATCATTGGCTGGCTGAGTTGTGCTTTGAGTTCTGTATCATTTGGTATGCTTATGAGTTGTTCTATTGGATATTGGTGCAGTCCCATGCGATGTTCGTATGTGCGTTCGAAGCGTTTTCTGAGCGCGAACCATCGTTCGGCGCGTTTATTTGCGTATTTTTCGCTGTATCTTCGTCCTTCTTCTGGTATAATTTCATCGCTTGCGCGGCCATTTCCCCGGAGGCCATTAAGCCTAAACGGTATTGGTCGTTCTGAGTTTTCTAGGAGTCCTATGAGGCTTTCCCCTATACCGTCCATATCATAGTTAAGGAGTGTGATACCGTCGATTTCTCCTTGTTCGATAACGCTCCACGCGCATTCTTTTGGCGTATGGAACGGCGCGATGAACGGCTTTGACGCTACCGGCCCTTGGCGCATTATGTATACGGCTTCATTTTCTCCTTTTCCTGTTGCCACGTCAAAACCGCCTACTTTGTCGGCATTATCCGGCGGGTTAAGCCAGTCGACCGCTTTTTCTACCCATTCTGCCGGTATGACTGAGCCTTCGACGGAGGCGTTTGGGTTACCGTCGATTTCTTGTGCTATTGTTGTCGGTGATTCTGTTTGTTCAATGAATTTTCTCCACGGGGAGTTGAGGTCTGGCTTTGCTTCTTTCCACGAGGTGTTTTTTCTTGGATCGTGATACCACCATATTTCTTGTACTTGTACTTCTCCTGAGTTTTTAAGTAAATAGAAGTGGTTCATTCCCTTTATTGTTCCGATATAGATTTTGCAGTTAGCTGTTGTAGACACAGAGTTTCTTACTACTTCTGGGTGTGCGATGTCTTGGTATTCGTCTATTACAAGTAAAGAGCTTCTTCCGGAGCGTCCTATATTATCGCCTATTTCCCCTTTAATTTCGTTTCCTGCCGTTGGGTTTATGAGCAAGCGTTGTTTATCATAGAAATTATTTCTTGTTGCCAGTTCTGGTGGTCGCATCCATGCTGGGAGGTCATATATGAGGAATCGCAGTTTTCCGAACAGTGTGTCCATTGATCCGGCGAAGTCTACTTTTTCTTCTTTTTCCGAGCCGAGTATTGCTGTAAATCCTTTTGAGAACAGGAACTGCCATGCTATGTAGGCTATGACGAGCCACGTAACGCCTTCTTCGCGTGATTTGTTTATAAGTCCTGAAAGTCTGTTTGTATACCATGAGTGTATGCTTCTGAGTAGTGTCTCTTGTTGTGGGAACAGGATAAACGGTATTTGTGATAGGCATCCTATTGCGTTGAGGCGCGGGTCAACGGTTCTGCACCAATAGTTTATGAAATGCAACGGGTCTGCTTTGCATTTTGCGATTGTTTCTTGTTTTGCCTTTTCAGAGTTTGAGACGGCCCTTCTGTATATGGCGCGTGTTTCGTGTATGAGGATAAACAGTTGTATAATTGTATCGATTATTGGTTTTTCTTCTGCGTCTATGTCTGACAGGTCTGCTGTTTTGTCGTGTTTGAGGCGGTTATGCCGTTCAAGTGTGAATGTCCAAAGGCGGCGTTGTTCTTCCATGAACCGTATTTGGAGGTCTGGTAGTTGTTCAGGCGTTATTTTCTTATAGCCTAACTGAGCTATACGTTGACGTATGGCAGAGAGTTTATAGATAGGCTCGATTTCTTGTGTTGCTTCTGTATTTTGCTGTGCGGTTTCCATCACAACAACATCACTTCACGTATAGGGCTGTTGCGAACTGTGGGGTGTTTTTTATTTCGTTGCATCTTTCAGTTCCGTAAGTTTCACCAAAAGCACAATATCTTGTTTTTCCGCGTTTCTGATATTTTGCACATCCGTTGCACGGGTTAGGATTATCTGCTGTAAGGCCTTTTGGCATTGTAGTGCCGAATATGGCTTCCCATCGCTCGTCAGAAATGCCATCCCCAGGATGGAATGGTGGCAGAAGAAAGTCTCTATACTTTTTCCCGTAAGGCATACACGCTTCTCCCTTCACACAACAAGACGTCCTGCCGTGAACAATATACAGTATATACCTTTCGATGTCAACAAAAAAAGTATATACTATACCATTTTTTCATGTATATTACTGTCATGCCAAGAAAGGTACCTGTTTTATACAAGTTTCCTGAGGAGTTGCTTAGTCGTATTGCGTCGGCGTCGCGGCGGCTTGGTTATTCGCGCAACATTATTGTTGAGGACGCGGTATCACGCCGCTTGGACGAACTTGAGGGCCGCGGCTGGCGGCACCCGACGTGCCCAGACTGTTATTATTGCGCGAACGGGTGTGAAAATCCGCATATATCAGCCGAGTTTTACTGTGCCCACTGGCTTGAGCGCAACCCACAACAGGCCGACTAGTTCACAAGTTCGCTTAACTCGCTCAGGTCTTTAGACAGCAGGGCACTAAGCCCTTCTGTGTTAAGTCTTGTGTTCAGATTCACGTTCAGATTTTTCGATTCTATTTGTGTTTTCTGCACATACGTACCTGTCTCATGCACCTCTGCTTGCCGCATATAATGGCTGCTTCTTCCCTCAAGGTACCGCACGCCGCTCATGCTCAGCTTTAGTGCGCCGGATTTATCCCTTTCCCAACAATACGCCGGTATGTTTTTATCGTCCCAGATGTCAGACGCCTTACTGCCGTACTGATGCGCCTTTATTCTTTGCGACATAAGATAATGCCCATGAACCACCGGATACCTGCTCATGAGCTCGAATAGCCTCACATAATCGATGCCGAGTTCTTTGCATATAATAACCATACTCTTTACTGAGCTGGCGTATCTATCAAAGGCTTCTTTAACCAGCGCGGGGTTAATTGCGTATTTCTTTGGCCCACACCCTGAGTCGCCTTTGTTTATCAGTGCAGGGAAATACGGCCAAGTCCACCACGGTTTGTTTGTATCAACGCCTTTGAGCCTATATGCGGCAGGCGGCAACTGCCATTCGCCGCTTTCTACCCATTTACCGTCAGGATGGAACACAAGGTTTTTATCAGCTTCTTCCTCAAATTGGGCTATCTCCGTAGATGCGGCGCCGCCGACTTCGTTACCCTCACCCCCAACTGCTTCAACAGGTACGCCTTTTTCGGCCTCATCAGCGCCGCCACCGTCGCTACCCCCACTACCAGCGGCCTCAACAAGCTCACCTTGTCCAACCACCGCATCAGCGCTACCCCCCACACTGGATTCTACAACAGGGCTATTTACCGCGCCTTCAGCAGCAGCACCACCGTTAACCACCCCAGCAACACCATCCGCAACATTCGCACCGGCACCGGCCTTTTCTTCGTTTTCATCAGCAAACGTAAACATATAACCACCTCCCGCATATAATTATACAACAAACCCCCCGTGCGCGTCAACAAAAAATCAAAAAAAATCTTGACAACCTCCCCCAAAAGCATTATATTAATACTACGGGGGTATCCGGCCTACGGACTTCGACCCGTCCCTAATGTGCGGGGCAGCCTAACACGTTGACCACTGACGCACAAGGCCGTCTTGGAGGAACCTGGGAGCAATGCGGTATCATAAACAATGTAGACGGGGACTAACCCCCTACACCGCATAAAAAGCCCAACAGCAGGCCCAGAAAAACCCAAGCAAGGAACTACCCAAACACCTTAACTCAGTTAAGGGGGTTTGGGGGTTCCTGTCCCACAAACCAAACAACCACAACAAAACCAACCACCAACAACCTCAACCAACCAACACAAACATTGCAAAAACGCAATACCATTGCAAAAACGCAACTACACATACCAACTAATGTTGATAACCTGTTGATAACTTGTTAACAACTTGTGGATAACTCGTGAATAACTACCAAACAAACCAAAACCCTGTAGTAAATATATAACCAGAACAGGAAAGGGTATATACCACCCACAAACCCAAACCGACACCCCCGCCGTTTTGGGGACGGGGGGGGTGTCCTATAGCGCACACATATAAGCGGTTAACGTCGCATAAAACCCATTATGTAAACTTAACATATTCCGCATAACTGCCTGATATTACTATGCTTACACATGCTTAACTCACATGCCGCGTCAGCGCTGTTGCCCGTGCGGGTGCGCTGAGCGCCCGCCTGCACTGCGCTGGCTGTCGCCGGCGGCGGCGCGCGGCGTGCGCGTGTTAGGCTTAGTAGTGCGCGGTTTTGTTCTTTTCTGTTGGTTTTTGCATATTTCTGCGTGTTTTGGTGCGGTTTTGTTTGTTTTTGCATAGTTTTGCGTGTTGTCTTCTTTTTTTGGTTTTTCTTCTTTTTTTATTGGGTGGTTGGGGTCGGGTATATTGCCCGAATTGTGGTGTAGGTTTCGGGTATTTTGCCCGAATTGTGGTTGGTGTGTTGTGTGAGGTGTTGGGGTATTGTTGTTGTGTAATTGTAAGTCGTTGATTTTACGTGTGTGTTGAGATTGGCACGGGGGTTGCGATAGTAGATGGTCAACACACGGCGCGTGCCGCCCGGCCGACGACAGGGCGGCAGAACAGAGGAGGTAGTATGGCTTGGTACCGATATGGAACATCGTGGGGCGGTTATGGAAATGGCCCTAATAGCAACTGGGGGCCGTTGCCCCCGGATGCTATGAAGGTTGGGAAAATAGCACTGTACAGGATGGGGCCGGACTATGTATACTCATCTGTATACTATATTCCCGGCCGGCCTCCCGAGAGGGAGGACGCAGTTGTTGCTGGAGAAAAAGGCGAAAATGATGTAGGCAAGGTATTTGACGTCGTCGACCTTGCCGACAACGCGGCCGACAATGCGTGCCGTCAGGCAGGCCAATAATATAGAAATGATATTTAATTTCGACGAAAGCTCAAACATCGAGGAAATTCGCCTGGATTGCCCTGGCGAAAACATCCCCCTGGCCCGGGGGGAGCAATTTTGCCGCGGCTGGCGGGTAGTGGTCTCGCCGGCCGCAACCGAGGCTGGACTCCCCGGTGTAACCGCTGAGGTCGCACTGGGGCACAACAAGCATCGTGTTATTATAGGGTGGGATTTTAACCGGGCCTATATATGGCCCGACCGCCTCCCGTCCAGGCGGTGTTGGGCGGACTGGGAGCCGGGGGACGAGGGCCTCGACGAGCTACCGGAAGACCGGTGGCTCGCAAGAGCACGGGCCCTCGCGGAGAGGGCCGGGCTGGAGACGGAGACATACCCCCTGATACGCGGGGAGGTCGTCGCCGTCTCCATAGAGGAAGGCGACTAACGCATGCCGGCCAATGAGGACTTCGGCGACACGGCATTTTCTTTTCTACGGCTTTCTGACGCAAAATTAGCCTATACGTCGATGGGATAAGAGGGGGGTATGGTTTGGTATCCCCCGCTGGCGATATGCGCTGGCAGATGGCTTAAAACGCGTTTAGGAGAAGGATTGCTGGGATGACGCGGGTTGACGAATATTTCGCGAAACTACGGCACCGATGGCCGAGTAAAGACCGGCGGCTGTACGATAAAACTTGCCACTTGTGCGGCCATACGTGGCACGGACTGCGATGCTCCGTATGTCCGCGATGCCGAGGACGGGGACTTGACACGTCCGCGCTGGGCGTGGGGGGGGTGTCCCCAAAAACGGCGGTGGGGGTGTTTTCCGGCGTTAGGGGAGGTATAGGCCGAAAAAGTATAGACTATACTTTTTCTACAGGGAACTTCCCGTGTTGGGCAGCAGCGGCCTGCGTGTCCGTGCGATCGATATATGCGGGCGTAGATTTCTATTGACAATAACCCTAATAAACGGCAGTTATATGATTGACCCGGATTATGAGCTTGTGGTATTCAACGAGACCGACCTTGCGCGTAAAATCGACAAGCGCATGACCCCGGGCAAATATCTTCGCAACCTACGGGAAGCGACCGGCATGACGCAGAAACAGGTCGGCGAAATGACAGGAAAACGGTCAAGCTATATTTCAGACCTTGAGACAGGACAAAGGGAAATCGGTAAAAAGGTCGCAAAGAAACTGGCGGAGATATTCAACGTTTCCCCGGCGGTATTTATCTAACCACAACAGCCCGTAGCCCCGGCCAGGGCGCACCGTGCTTTCCGCGGCACGGGCGGGCTTTTCTTACCGCGGCGCACGAGCGGAGGTGCTATGTATCGGCCATTTTCGTATGAAAAAATTGTTTTGCCGTTGGGGGAAATAATTAAACCCCCCACTCGACCATTCACGGAAATATCCCGAGGCTTTTTATTGTTGGGATGACGGGTTCGTTTCTTTTGTGCGGCTCCTTGAGGAATGCGGTTTCCTATCCGTTTCCGTGGTTGATTCTTTCTGGGCAACGTGTGAAAAAACCGCTGTGGTGGCTGAACAGTTCGCCGATTTTGTGCGGGAGGCAATTGATAAAAACGATACAGAAATATTAAAAAAAATCGTTTCCTGTTCGGGGAAAATACTGCATGCGGCTGGGCAACTCGGGGTAGGGGATCTGGTTGCCGGTGTTTTGGAAAGGGTTGTTGGCGACGCAAAAACTCTTCCACGAAAACGTGGGGGGCCGAAAAAACACCGGGGTTGAACAATACTTTTTTGTTGGATAATATTCCTGATGACTGGGAAGTTGTGGATGCAAAATCGGTCTGGCCGCTTCTGAATCCTCAGGATAAGAGTGGCCACACTACCCGCGCACAACTTCGAGCTGGGCACCATGAAGCGCATGTGCGGCTGGTCGCTGACAAACGGGGGGTGTACGCCGTGTACCGCCCGTGGTGGTACAAAAAAACGCATGGAATGAACGTAATAAAAAACACCCGAACGTAAAATTGGAACATAATGAAGGCGCGTAATTGCTTGATTTGTATAGGTATCTTGTATTCTATGTGAGAATACAGTATTTTTAAATTGTCTTGCAATGCAAGACAAAATGGTGTATATTAGTAGATAACAACAATAACGGCAGTGCCGCCCGGCCGACGACAGGGCGGCAGGAACAGAGGAGGATGTATGCTATCGGACAAACAAATTAACAGGCTGGCGTATCTATATAGGACGCACCGCCTAGATTTGCGGTATGGGCCGCACCGGGATGGGCGCCCCAGCCGTGTGGAGCGTATATGCCGGGCGCACCGGTGCTGGGTGCGCCTGCAGGAGGAGGTCGAGCGCCAGCGAGCGCTGGTCAACCTCCGCAGGGCACGGCGGGGCGGGGGTGCGGATCTCCGCGCGATGCTCAGGGGGCAGATCGAGCGCCGGATCGCGGCGCTGGTAGAGCAGGCACTCCCTGAGGTGTCAGGGGCCGGGCGGCGATATGTTGCCGTATCGATTACCCCCACCATAACCGTGCCGGAGTATGCACACAGCACCAGCTACGGGGATCGCAATACCGTGGCTAGGCGCTATCGCTACCCGGTGATCGATCATCACCACACGCTAACACTTGCCCCCAGCCATAGGGTGCTGGTAGAGGGGGGCATTATTACGATTGTACGGCGCAGCGAGTACGCACGGACAGGGTGCCGTGCCTGGTGGCTGGTGCGGTCAACCGGGTACAGCCACAGGGTGGTTGAGGGGTGGCTAGTGCGCGGAGTGCACGTCCGCGCCAGGTCACTACAGGCCGCACAACGGCGCGTTGCAGCGCAACGCAGCGCAACAGCGGCCAACCTCTGGCGCAAACGCACCGCCGACGCCGCGCTCCGGCGCGTATGGGTAAGCCGCGAGGACAGCCTCGCGGCGGGCAATTGCGCCG
>Ga0209101_1000602_pt1 | contig 29217 bp, 22 predicted proteins | sample ConPoolayeCmetaG_FD_185481 | JGI IMG/M metagenome (GOLD analysis project Ga0209101, IMG submission 185481) | Hot spring microbial mat communities from California, USA to study Microbial Dark Matter (Phase II) - Cone Pool mat layer C metaG... ...
TCGCTACCCTGTACGGCGGTGGAGCGTTAGGCGGCAACATATCGCTGGGAAACGCCACACTGACGGTCGGCAGCGGCAGCTTCGCAGGGGCGATCTCCGGCACCGGCGGATCGCTGCGCAAAGTCGGTCCCGGCACGCTTACGCTATCAGGCGCAAACACCTACACCGGCTCGACGATCATCGAAGGCGGCAAGCTCCGCACCGGGGCGGCCGGCGCGCTGCCGGTGGCCACAAACGTCACGCTGGCCAATGCTGTCGGGACGCTGCTGGACCTGGATGGCTACTCTCAGATGATTGGCACTCTGACCGGCGGCGGGCCGGCAGGCGGCAATATTACCCTGGGCAGCGCCACGCTGACGGTCGGCAGCGGCAGCTTCGCAGGGGCGATCTCCGGCAGCGGCGGCTCGCTGCGGAAAGTCGGCCCGGGCACGCTGGTGCTGGATGGCAACAACTCGTACACCGGCGCCACGGCTATCACAGACGGCGCCCTGCTTGTCAATGGGGTACACGTAAAAGCCGGACCGTACACCGTCGGCTCCGGCGGTACACTGGGCGGCACGGGCGCCGTGCACGGCAATGTAACAGTTGGGCCGGAGGGATATCTGTCGCCCGGACGCTCGGTGGGAAGATTCCTGGTCTTCGGCGACGTTGCTTTGGAGGGAACACTGTTGATCGATGTCCACGCGCTGCCTGCGCCGGGCTGCGACCTGCTCGGTGTCGAAGGCGCCCTGGACATCACCATGGCCACCGTAGAGTTTCGTACCAAAGGCGCCTTGACGGATCCGGCATACGTGTTTGCCAGTTACGGGACTTTGATAGGCGACCAATTCGCACAGGTCGTCAATCTGCCCGATGGCTACTGGATCGACTACAACTACCAGGGCAGCAATCAGATCGCGCTGGTGCCCGAGCCTGCCACAATCAGCTTGCTAAGTCTGGCAGGGTTCGGATTGCTGGTGCGCCGAGTGTGGCGACGCCGGCGGAAATGCTATTGATATTTGCAGTACGTAGCCAGACGGAACGTAGGAAAACCTTATCTCAACAAGCGGTCACTACGTGTCGCAAAAATCGATAAGAGCTTCGCGGCCGACTGCGTTTCGACCTGCTGCGCTTACTGCGGGAAGACGAGCCGAGGGCGACGATCGCCGCGTCGTTACGGGGTTATAGCATCCCTGGCACTGTGGTTAGCCGTGGTGAGGGCCGGCCGGCATTATTTCCCCAGTGGCCGTGTGTGCTGGCAGTCAGCAGCGGGCGGCGGCAGCCTGTTGAATCCAGTTGCGGACGTACTGGGTGATGACTGCCGCCCCGTTTGGCAAAGCGAACTGACGGTCGACGTTTCCTTCTACGAAGGCCACCTTGTTCATGCCGTAAACGTCCGAGGTGGCTTCGTCTTGGCCCAGCACGTATCCTCCCGCTTGGCGGATCGCCCGACAACCGTCGGCCCCGTCGCGCCCCATGCCGGTCATGATGATTCCCAGGCATCGGGGGCCGAAGATGGCCGCCGCGGAGGACATCAGCACATCGACCGAAGGTTTGTGGCCGCTTACTGGGGGGCCGTCGTCCAGGGCGGTGCGGGCCGAGTTGCCGGCGCGAAGCAGCTTCAGGTGTTTTCCGCCCGGGGCGATCAGCACATGGTTGGGCTTGAGCACCTCGCCGCCTTCGGCCTCGCTGATCGACAGCGCCGAGATGGAATCCAGTCGCCACGCCAGGGGCTTGGTGAAATTAGGCGGCATGTGCTGCACGACGACAATCGGCGGCATGGGGGGCCGCAGTTGTTCAAACAGCACGGTCAGCGCCGGCGGCCCCCCGGTCGAAATTCCCAGTGCAATGCACTTGTCGGCCAGCAGGCCCGTGTCCGCTTCGGAAAACGTCTTTGGGGGCGGTTCAGCAGGACGTTCTGCTCGTCGCCGTTTCCGCTCGGCACGGATTTCCAGGATGCGCCGCACATTCAGGCCGGCCACGGCGCGCACTTTGCGCAGCAACTCGTCGCGCAGTCCGGCACGGGCGTCGGCGCCATAGCTGGGTTTGGCGACGTAATCTAGTGCGCCGCGCTCCAGGGCGTCGAAAGTGATACTGGCGCCCAGCTTGGTCAGCGAGCTGACCATGATCACCGGCACGGCGCGTTTGGCCAGAATCGCATCCAGCGTCGCCAGGCCATCCATCCGCGGCATTTGCACGTCGAGCGTTATGACGTCCGGAAACAGCCGGTCGACCAGTTCCAGCGCCTGGATGCCATCGGCTGCCGTGCCGACGACTTTCATGTCAGGCTCGGCGTTGATGATATCGCTGATAATTTGCCGGAAAACTGCCGAATCGTCGACCACCAGTATCCGAAGTGTTTTGCCCGACATGGTCGCTTCCGAATCGTATTGTCTGCCAATGGCGCCCTGATACGCCTACTGCGGTCGTGGCATCGGCCCTTACGTGGGCAATGGGCAGCGATTATTCTGTGAAAGTGTACTTCACAATGCCTTTTGGTCTGTCCAGCGCGGCCCCTAAAGCTTGCCCGAAACACTGCGATACCCCATTCCAGCGGCGCAACTGTTACAGGCTGAAATGCAAGCCGGTTGGTCACTTAGACTTATGGCGTACGAGTTGCCCGTCTGGCGGGCATGTTTTCAAGCGATCTGGAAGGGCTCGCTCCGTCGTGCGCGTGTAGGCCGGAAAATCGCGTATAGGCCGGAAAATGTGGTGTTGTGGGCAACGGGGAAGCTTTTGGTACGACAGCGCTAAGTTGCCGTTTCGCAACCACCATTTGTGATGCCCTTGGGGCTTTCGCCCCAAGATGTTGTGGTTCTCTTGTAACTTAGCGCTGTGGTATTAGGGCCGCTCTGTCGCGGCCGCATTGGGCGCTGGCAATTGGGCGGACATCCACTGAAACGCCGGAGGATGCGGCCGCAGCGTGCCCGTACAGCGCGCTGCATTTGGTTGCAGCCACATGCAGCGCAGGAAGGAGTCGCGCATCACTCCAGCAAGCTGGGTTCTGACCCATCCGGCAGTGTGATCGGCCTCTGCAAGGCTTCGGTTCTCTTGGCAGGTTTGGCGGAATCGCCTTCTCCGAGAAGTTGCTGCAGTTCCTCGATGTTTTTCCGGAGCGCTTGTTGCCGGGCCAGTGGTATTGCGTTCTGCTGCGGGTCGGCGGCCAGCTTGGTTTCCAGTTGTCTGGCTTCCTCCAGTGCCGCGGCCAGCAGTCGCCGCACCATTTGCTTGTCGGAGTGTTCCAGGAGTTTGCGGCGTGCCATTTGAGCGATGGGCTGATAAGTATCGGCCATCATGGGTATCAGGGCGCGTATCACTTCTTCTCCGCCGTACCATGAAAGCGTCTCGGCGACCATCAAGCGCAAGTTCTGGTCCTTCGGATCCATCAGATCAAGGAACTTCTTGACCGTCTCGGCATCCAGTTTCTTGTCCCGGTTGCGCGTATCGCGCAACAGGCTGATTGCCTCGTAGCGCCGGCCGACGTCCTCGTTGCCGCTCCTATTCACCTGCGCTAGTATGTGGTCCAGGGCTTCGCGATCGTCGAACCGCGCCCACAGCACGCGCGAGGCCTGGAACTTGATAGTTTCTTCCTGACCTTGAAACAACCGACGCAGACGCTGCCTGACCTCCTCGCTGCGATTGCCCAACGGCAAGTGCCCCGCAGCGCCAATGGCCGCCGAGAGTACTTCTGGACGGGCGGAGTCCAGCGCGTCCAGCAGCAGCGGCGGGCAGTGCTGGTGCCGGCTGCCGTAACTGGCAACCATGTTTATCAGGTACACGGCCACCTGCGGGCTGCGATGTTCCAGTAATGGCTTCAGCTGTGCGGCAAAAGCCTCGTTCTCCGGCGCCATAAGCGCGTTCAGACATTGGGCAATGACTGTCGCTTTGCCGCCTATCGGCGGCCCATTGCAATGCTCCAAGACCATGCGAACACGGGCAACAAGCTCGTCCAAGCGCTGCTTGTCCTTTATTGCCGACAAGTAAACCGCAAGCGCCGGCCCGTAGCGCCCCATGTCTTGCTCGCGCTCGATCTGCCAGCGGCGAAGAATCCGCGTGGCCCGCCAGCGGACTTCGGCGTCGTCGCTCTGTGTTGCGTTCAGCAGGGCTGCATGGGCCGCGCTGCCAAGCTGATAAAGTTTTTCGGCCGCTTCGTCGCGCAGGCGGAAGCTGTCGTCGCCCAGTTGCGAAATCAGTTCCAAGACCAGCTTGCTGGGCGGCTGCATGGTTTGCGGTTTGGCCGTTTCCGGAAAGAGCCAATCCAACAGCATGCGCAGGCCTTCCAGGCCCATCTGGTGAAGCTCATCAGCCGAAAACTGCGCGCCTTGCTGCGTCATATCTTTGAGGATGGGCGCCAGTCTGGCCGGCGGCGGTTGCGCCCACGCACCTCGGGATATTGCCACCGCCACGACAAACACCACAGCGCTACTGGCAACGGCTACTCGCACTGACAAGCTCTCCATCGTCGCACGTGGTTGGCTGCTTCACGGGCGCTTTGCAGGGTAAATCCCATACCGCGCTATTTTTGGCGTACTGGGCAATTTTCGCGTAAAGCGCAACTGTCATGTACAGCCAGGTGTACAGCACGATTTTCGCGTAAAGCCCAATTTTAGCGCGTTTTACATGTCTGTTTTCAAGCGAATGCGGGCCTGTTTTCAAGCGAACCGGAGGGCCAAGCCCCGTCGTGGCCGCCCGTGGCGCTGGTGGTCGGACGGCCGCCGCCGAACGCATAAACGACGCCAACGCAAGCTGTTCCACATGTAACCGTATCAAATCCACCCATTTGGTTGCGCACGGAAACAGCGTCAGTGGGCAGAACCTCTTGCCGAGTCCCTCGCAACCGACAGCTTACATTGTAACCAATTTTTGCTAGCAGAGGGAAACATTACCCTGGAGTGCCAGCAGTTCCGCAACTGGGGGCTGGCAGGAAACGGCGGAGAGATACGAGAGATAAGCAGGAAACGGCCGAGAGATAAAAAAGCGCGACGCCATGGCGTTCGCTTCATGATCCCGGGGATTATATCAAATTGGCCCGTCCCCAAGAGAGCGAAGGCAGATGCGAGTTTGCCCCGAATTGGGCTTCTGCCGCTGCCCGAAAGGCCGAGAGTCGGCTGGTGGCCGCGTTCCGCCGAACTTGCGGGATTGCCCGGCCGGAATACTTACTGACTGATCTATGGAAGACGTAGTGACCGCCTGATTTAAGGTTTTAGTATTGATCTTTGCGAGACGTAGTGACCGCTTGATATAAGCTTTTCCCTAGTGTTCCGTGTAACCACGTACTGCGAATGTCAATAGTGTTGCGTGTCGCCACGTCTTGCGAAGTCCAACAAGTGACTTGACTCACCTGATGCTGCCAAAAACCCCTGCGGTTTGCACCAGGTCAATCGAAAAGCGTGCGCCGGTTGCCCGGCGGCTCGATGCGGGGAACCATTAGCCCCAGATGTTCATATGCCGCGGGGGTGAGCTTCCGGCCTCTGGGCGTGCGAATCAGCAGCTCGCTGCGGAGCAGGTAAGGTTCTACTTCGTCGATCAGCGTGTCGGCCGAGATATTTAGCGTATGCGCAACCGCCTCCACGCCCACCGGGCCGCCGCCGAACACCCGGCCGATCGTTTCCAGGTACTTGCGGTCCAGCGGATCAAGTCCAAGTGCATCTATGCCTTGCATTGCCAGGGCATCGCAGGCGACTGCCCGGGTAATGTGACCGTCGGCCCTGCTCTGGGCATAATCGCGCACCCAGCGCAAGCGGTTGTTGGCCAACCGGGGCGTCCCGCGGCTGCGGCTGGCGATCTCGCGTGCGGCAGCCGGATCTGTACGCACTTGAAGTTTTTTGGCGTTTCGGGAGACGATCTCTGCCAGGTCGTCCACGCTGTAGAAATCCAAGTGCTCGCGCATCTGGAACCGATCCCGCAGCGGCGCCGAAAGCATCCCGCTGCGCGTGGTCGCACCGATGAGCGTAAACGGCTTCAGGTGCATGTTGATTGTTCGGGCGTTTACTCCCTCGCCGATGGTCACATCGATGCGGAAATCCTCCATTGCCGGATAGAGGAACTCCTCGACTGCCTTGGGGATACGATGAATCTCGTCGATAAAAAGCACCGAGCGTTCTTCGGCGTTGGTCAGGTAGGGGATCAAGTCTTTGGGGGCCGTCAGCGCAGCGCCGCTGGCGATTTGCAACGGCACGCCCAGCTCGCGCGGAATGCACATCGCAAAGGTGGTCTTGCCCAGCCCTGGCGGGCCGTCGAAAAGGATGTGTCCCAGCGGCTCCCGACGTTTTCGGGCGGCATCGATAGCTATCTCCAGTCGGGCGAAAACTTCCCGCTGGCCTACCATCTCGTGCATCCGCTGCGGACGCAAGTCGCGGTCATCGTCGCGATAGTCGGACTGATCCGGCGGGCGTTTGATTATTGGTTCTCGGGCCACTTCTGCTTGCCTGGCTTTTTCAAACTGGTGTATGGCAATAAAGCCTGGCTCAACGTGAAAGTTCTTCCACGACTGCCAAGCCCACTGCGTAACTGATTCAGCGAAAACCAATTACCACATCCATTAAATCTAACAAATACCCCTTTCGCCTCCGAGAGCATCCTTTGTAGCGTCAGCCGTTGGCCGTGCGACCTGAATCACCTGTGACCGGCTCGTGCTGCGCGGTGAAGACAGCCTATTGGGCGCTATTGGGCGGTTACCTCGCTGTCGCGCCGCTGCTGGGCTTGCGACTACCAGCCCCTAAGCAGCAGCCCTAGCATAATTAGCAGCCCCATCGCGCCAGCAACGCACATCAATACGAAAATTGCGACCTTCGCCCACGAGATCGGCGCCACTCCGGTGACTCGACCGGTTTGCCCGTTTACCAGAATCCGAAACACTTTCTCCTGGTACCGGTAAGCCATGATCCACACCGGAAGCAGCACCGGATAGCTGCTCAGCGCCTCGATGAGGACGTTCGTTTTGGCATTGCGAACCGAACCTGGCACATATGCTCGACACGCCTGCTGTTCTAGCGCCTCGATACCGCCGACGGCCAGCGGTCTGGCGTATTTTCGCGGGATGGAAAACTGTTCGTAGATGACGTTGTCCAGATCGACTTGATCCGGCGGCAAGCTATCGTCCAGATAGAACGGGCACAGCCCTTCGGTTTCTTGCGGCGTGAGCACACTGCTGGCGCCCACGAGCAGGTTTTGATAGCTGCCGCGATGTTCGCCGGTCATCGGATACCAGCTGGCACGTGCCCCGGGAGGAGTACGGCTGCTGTCGGCCGTCCAATAGGTGTGAGTTTTCGCCTGAAACACCCAATACGGCACGTAAACGCGCTGCGTTTGAACCACGATGGCATCGGCGGCAAGGTTGCTGGGTCGAAACATACCGCGGCCAAGCCACGCCCGCATCGCAGCCACGGCCTGGTTCTGCCCAATCCGAAACGGCACCACCCGTTGCGGCGAAAGGGTCTTCCGGTCGGCTTGCGACTTCAGTTGGATCGAGCCGCAGAACGGGCAGCGGAGGCTTTGCGCGCGGGCGTCGTAGCTCATCGAGGCGCCACAACCCTCGCACTGGAAGTTGCAAGTCGACAGCATGGCCCCAGCCTGCACAACGCTACGCTGGGCGACAAAAGGGGACTCGGTCCCGCAATTTGGGCAGAACAAATCTTCCTCGTCCAGAACCGAGCGGCAGACCTTACAGCGGTGAGACAGATCGTACATGTGTAGTTTTCTGCCGACGTGGCGGTGATCGCAGCACCGGGGAAGACGCGTCCGAAACGGCACCGGAGCTACCAAAGCTTCCCGGGGACTTTTGCCTCGCAACAGTCAGCTTGTTTATTTTGGTCAACTTACGTGTCTTATATATGCCACGCTGTGCGCTTATTTTACCGCAGCCAGTCTGTTTAGATATCTTACTGCCGCCGTCCTGTTTGCACGGCTTGACTCATACTTGCCAGAGGTAGTTCCGCGGCCAGAGGTGGCTTCCCGTTTAGGACAAATTCAGCTGGCCGGCTAGCCAGCAACGCTGATAGCCTATTGCCATCTCCGGTACACTGCGTCGGCCCAAATGGCCGTTCATCCAGAATTTGCGTGCGTTTTCGGGCGCATGTTTTTCGGTGAGGCGGAGGTCCAGGCTCCATCGTGGCCGTTGACGTGGGTGCTAACGAACGCGATCGCAGCACGTCCTTCCTGTAACACAATCTGTTTGCGGCCGCAGGCCGTGTTAGGGCTATCGCACGCGCCGAATAATGCCCCACGATACCCAGCAAGTTATGTCCCACGATACACAATACCGGGTAGCTTGTCCAACCCGCCGTCATAGGGGCATTTCGTATTCTAAAATGGAATTGAGTAATCTGTTGGTGTTTGTGTAAGATTTGCCCCAAAATCTCATTGGACGTTGGCATTACTCGGGACAGAAAGAGGTCATGGCGCACGAAAATAGTGCAACAGCGGGTGGTGCGGCGGGCAGCGGTTCGTCGCCGCTGGCAGTGATCAAGATACTAGTGCTGGCCGGTGTGGTCATCGGCGCCGAATGTGTCGTGGCCTACATGTTTCTGCCATCGCCGGCCGACACGGCTGTTATGGCTGCCGGTACTTTGCCGGCGGCCAAAGCCACCAACGGTCATCATCAGGACGGGCAGAAAACAAACAGCGCCGAAAAAAAAGCGGAAAAAGATAAAGATGCGGCGCCGGTCGAAGAGATCGACCCTGAAAAATCGGAAAACGTGGAAGTCGATTTGGGACAGTTCACGGTCACCTCGTTCCAGCCGTCTTCGGCCTCCACGCTGCGGATCGACTTCCACCTGTACGGCGTGGTCAGCGCAAAGCACGAAAAGGAGTTCCTTAGGCTTAAGGAAGAAAACAAGCACCGTTTCCGCGACCAGGTGCTGGTTACCGTCCGCAGCGCCGAACTGAGCGATCTGACCGACGCCAGCCTGGGACTGCTGAAACGGCGCATACTGGAAAAGACTAATCGCCTGCTGGGCAAACCGCTGTTGCAGGGTGTGATCTTCACCGACTTTTCCTTCATCGAGCAGTAGCGGACGCAGCAGCAGGAAATACCAGCGGCCATTGCGGCTAAGACATATTGACCTTCGCAATACGTGGTGACATGGGACACTAGGAAAAACCTTATATTAAGCGGTCACTGCGTTTTGCAAAGATCAATAGCAAGCCGAGCGATGACCTGGATCGCGGCGGGCGCATTGTATGTGCCGCCTGTGCCACAAAGCCGTAGGAATATGGCCTGCGCCTAAAAATGCGGTGGGCACACTGGCTGCGGCACAATGTAGACAAGCACGCCGTTGGACGGCGCCACTGGCTGCGGCCGTCACCGCAGCGGCATACGCCGATGGCAGCAACAGGAACGGATTCCAATGGCTAGCGACAACCTGATAGATCAGTCGGAAATCGAGCGCTTGCTCAGCCAGTCTGCGGCTGCCAAAGCGCAGGCCGGACAACAGCCGTCTACCGCACCGGAAGCACCGTCGGCGGCCGCTGCCAGTTCAACCACTCCGGAAAGCCAGTCTGAGGCCGCCCCGCAATCCAGCGCCGGGCCGGCTGCGCAGCAATCAGCGGCCGGCAAGCCCGCCGCTGCCGCGGTAACGCCCGAAGCGCTGGCGTCGCTGATGGCGCAAAACACCGCCAGCGGGGCGGGAAAACCGAGCAAGTCCAAGAGCGTCGACGACGATAGCACCAGGCTGCTGGCTCAAGAGGAGATCGAAAGGCTGCTGAGCGAGGCGGGCCGGACCCCTCCCGCACCGCCGCCCGTGGCCCAGCAAAGCAAACAGTCCCAAGTGCAAATGGCCGGCGAAGGCGACATACCCGAGCGCGACGTGGAGTTCCTGCTGCGGCAGGCCGAGCAGGCGCTGGCCTCGATCGGTGGGCCGAGCAGCGGCGATCTGCCGCAGGGCGTAAGCGCTTACCGCCTGGAGGAACTCAAAGGTGCGCCTGCTTCCACAGAAACCGCCACATTCGATCTGATCCGCGATGTGGAACTGGACTTGCGCATCGAACTGGGCCGCACGCACATGTATCTGGAGGATGTATTGAAACTGCGCAAAGGCTCCGTGGTACCGCTGGATAAAATGGCAGGCGAGCCGGTGGATATCTACGTCAACGGCCGCTTGATCGCCAGAGGCGAAGTACTGGTGCTGAACGACAATTTTTGTGTTCGGGTGGCCGAGCTGGTCGCCGGCACGAAAATCGAGGTCTGAATAAGTGTCAATCGCTCGGCAAGTCGCTGCGATGCATATCGCTCGTAAAGCCAAGATGTAAAGTTCGCCTCCTATTGAGCTTCGCAAATCGTAGAGTCACGAAATTTCCTGGTTCTTGGCCACGTTGGTCTCCCTTGGTTTTGCGAAGATCAATAGAGTTTGCTTATCCCTGTTGTGGATCAGAAAAACACAGCTCCATCGGAAAGACACATCCCAATAACAGCGCACCGGGCAGGCAGGGATGCCAATACGCCTTGACAAAATAACGCTGTTGGGTCTTCTGGCTGCCAGCCAACTAGTTGCGGCCGGGCATCATGGTTTTGGTATTGCCGCGGCCGAGGCAGACCAGCGGCCTATCCCCACAACGCAAGTTTCGGGGTCAAGCTCAAACACGGGCGTTCACCGCGCAACGCAGCAGCCGCTGCCATCAGACTTCCAAGGTTGGCCCGGTCCACGTATTGCACGGGCCAATAATCCGTCGGGAACTTGGCAAGCGCCCCCCGAAGGTCACCCTGCGGCCCGCCCGCACCAGAGTATGGCGGAGCTTGAACCAGCAGCCGAATCCGGTGCCAAACCCGCAGGCATGTCCCGGCCGGCCGATGTCGCACTGCGAAGTTCGGCTGACAGCACGCCGGCTAATCCCGCCGATGGCGTACCGCCGGTTGCGGGCACGTGGGAGATTTCCCAGGGCAATTCTGGCCAGCGTTTTGACGGCTTGGCGGGAATTGGCGGCCAAAAAGGATCGCGCCTTATGTTGCCCCCACCCCGCAGTGCTAGCAGCCAGTCGCCGGGGAACTCGCGTTTTGGACTGCCGCTGGTGGTCGCCGTTGGTGGCAGCCTGGCCGTGGTGCTCGGGGTTTTCTTTCTTATCGTCTGGGCGCTGCGCAGTGCCGCTCCACGCGGCCTGACGCTATTGCCATCGGAAGTGGTAGAGGTGCTGGGCCGGGCGCCGCTGGCCGGCCGCCAGCAACTGCACCTGCTGCGCTGCGGAAAGAAACTGATCCTGGTGTCGGTGACCCCGGCCGGCGCGGAAACACTTACCGAAATAGACGATCCCGAGGAAGTAGATCGGCTGGCCGGCCTGTGCCAGCAGGCACGACCCAACAGCGCTACGGCCGCCTTCCGACAAGTGCTGCGTCAACTGGCCAGGCAGAACAAAACTTCTGTGGATGTGCTGGGCGCCGGATTGGATGCCGCCGCAACGGCGGCAGACCGCCAGGAGGATGCTGATGTATAGCCCACCAATTGTCGCATTCGGCTCCCCACGTGCCGCCGTTGCCAGACTTCTTGGAGGTCCAGGCAGCAATTGCCGGCCTTGTCCGCAACCTCAATCGACGATGCACTGGCGTATCCGGTTATTGTGCGCTGCACTGTGCGCAGTGTGGTTTAGCTTCGGTGGAGGATCGACGGTGGCTGTTGCACAACAGCGTGCGACGAACACCCTGGCGGAACAATCGACATCCGCTTCGCCGCCGGCGCCCCAGGCTAGTGCCAACCAGCCGCTGAAGCTCCAACTGCCCGAAGGACTGGCCGCAGGTCCGGAACACTGGACCAGCCCAGAGGGACTCAGTTCGGCCCTGCAAGTGATGCTTTTGCTGACGGTGCTGAGCTTGGCGCCGGCGATTCTATTGATGACCACCTGCTTTGTGCGGATTGTGGTGGTGCTGGGCTTGTTGCGGCAGGCGATCGGTACGCAGCAGCTTCCGCCCAGCCAGGTGATCACCGCCTTGGCGCTGTTCCTTACTTTGCTGGTCATGGCGCCGGTTTGGAAGAAGGTGTACGACGAGGCGATCGTTCCCTACACCCAGCGGCAGATCACTTTGGAGCAAGCCTGGGAAGCAGGCTCGGCGCCGGTGAGGCAATTCATGGCGATGCAGATCGAGCGGACGGGAAATTCCGCTGACGTACATCTTTTCCTCAGCTACATGCCCGAGCAACCAACTCCGCAAACTTACGACGAAGTACCGCTTTCGGCGCTGTTGCCGGCGTTCATGCTCAGCGAACTGAAGACGGCTTTTATTATCGGTTTTCAAATATATCTGCCCTTTTTGATCCTGGACCTTGTCATTTCCAGCGTGATGGTATCGATGGGAATGCTGATGTTGCCTCCGGTGATAATCTCGCTGCCGTTCAAACTGCTGCTGTTCGTGTTGGTCGACGGCTGGCGGCTGGTGGTTGGGATGCTGCTGGAAAGCTTCCAAACGTTCGCCTGACCGGCGCGCAGGCAAACGCGAAGACCGACTACGGCGGTGCGCATCGGGTTTTTGCTGTTGCCTTGTTCGCGGCAATGACACCTGTTGCGGCCACAAGCAAGAAAAAACCTTCGCCCGTTCGGGCGCAGCAAGAAACTCGGGTGCCGTAGGTTCCGGGACTGTCGCCAGCTACAAATAACCAGCCTGGTAGTGGGAGAAGTAACAAAAGACAAGTGTCGGTTCCGGCGCAACAGCGGACCTGCGTTTCTGCCGATGCGGCGGACAGGCTTTTTGGGACACACGGCGATGGACCCGCAAGAGGCAATAGACCTGATGCGTGAAGCCGTCTGGACGGCGGTGATGATCGGCGCCCCGGTGCTGCTGGCTGGGTTGGTGGTGGGGCTGATCGTCGGTCTGCTCCAGGCCATAACGCAGATACAAGAGCAGAGCGTGTCTTTCGTGCCCAAACTGCTAGCGATGGTGCTGGCCCTGAGTCTGGCTTTACCCTGGCTTGTCGCTCGGATGATCCAATACTCGTCGGAACTGATCGGCGGCATACCGGGCCGGTTCTGACGGGCAAGCGGTTTGCCTCCGTCGGACCAGATAAGTTTCCGCCGCCTGATGCTATACTCCGCACGCGCAGAAATGAGATGTTTTTCCCAGAGCGGATGCTTGTTCTTGGTCGCCTAAAGTGTATCGGTCGCGGACTGGCAGTCTCCCGGGCAACGGAACAGCATCGCGGGCAATGAATTGAGGGTTGCGCATCATGTGTACGCTGGGCGCTGATGTTGGGGGGCCATTTGGCGGGCCACGCTCCGTCGTGGCCGCACCGGTCTTTGTCGATCTGCACTGCTGGACAAGCCAGCAGTGGCACGAGACATGTTTTCAATCGACCTGGGGGGCCGTGCTCCGTCGCGGCCGTCTGCCCCGCACCAGAGGACGCGACGGCAGCGCGACCGTTGATGTTGTGGGGTTGTTAGGCCCATCGACTTGTCCTCTTTATTGGCCCCTCCATTTGTCCAGGTTGTAGGCCGCTTTAGGTGATACTGCCCGCCATGAACTGGCTTGGACTGATAAACCCGGAAAAGTTCCTGCTATTCACACTGGTGTTGGTGCGCACCAGCGGGCTGGTGGTAACCGCGCCGATTTTCGGCACGCGCGAGGTACCGGCACAGGTGCGCGTGCTGCTAGCGTTGGCACTGGCTATGCTTATCGCCCCAACGCAAATGCATCGCTCAGTGCCCGAGCCAAACACTACGCCAATGTATCTGGTGTTGGTGGGCAGCGAACTGCTAGTGGGAATGTGTTTGGGGCTGGCGATAGTGATATTGCTTACTGGACTTCACCTGGCCGGTGAAATGATCGGTTATACAAGCGGCATGATGCTGGCAGACCTTTATGATCCCAGCTTCGACAACCAGACTCCTCTGTTTTCCCGGCTGATGTTCCTCGTCGGCACCGCGGTATTTGTTTGCATCGGGGGCCACCGGGCGGTGGTCGGCGCGCTGCTGGATACATTCGCCGCCATCCCGCCGGGCACCGTGGGCCTGCCCCAGTCGTTGCCCGAAACGATGGTCCTGCTGGTCGTACAGAGCTTTGCCCTGGCGGTTCGGGCGGCCATGCCGGTGGTGGCTTCGTTGCTGCTGACCAGTTTGGTGTTGGGATTGATCGGCCGGACCGTGCCGCAGCTTAACGTTTTGCTGTTGGGATTTGGTTTCAACTCCCTGGTCGCTCTGGGCGTGCTTTCACTGACCATCGGCGCGGCGGCCTGGGCTTTGCAAGATTACGCCGAGCCTGCCTTGGAGATGATCCAGGAGGCGTTGCTTTCTTGACGTGACTGTTTGGTCAATGCGCAAGCGCAAGTTACCGTTTCCCCGCCACAAGTTATCGTGCTGTCGCGATAACCCGAGCGTGTTGTTGCTCTGCGGCAACTTGGCGCCGGCGCGTTGCACATGCCGTAACCGTTGAATAGGCCGCAAACATGCCCGAGCAAGCCGGCGACAAATCGCAAGAGGCTACCCCACATCGCCGGGAAGAGCTGCGCCAGCAAGGGCACGTGGCCCGCAGCCACGATTTCGCTTCCGCACTGCTATTGCTGCTAGGGCTGATCGCCTTGGGGTTGACCGCCGGCAGGCTCATCGACTTTCTGGGCGGCTTGGCGCACAGGCAGTTGGGCGGGCAGCAGTGGGGTGCGGGCGGTCAACCGTGGCTTGCGACCGACGCCGACTCGCTCATCGCGCAGTACAACCGGCTGATGACAGAGCTGGCCGAAGCTGTGTTGCCCTTGCTGGCCATGGTTTTCCTGGCAGGCGTGACAGTGAACCTGATGCAGGTCGGTTTCATGTTCCTGCCGGAAAAGGCTGCGCCTGACCTGAGCCGCATCGATCCGCTTCAAGGACTGCGACGCATTTTTTCGGTGAGCAACGTAATGCGGCTGGTCTTCGGCATCCTGAAGATCGCCGTGCTGGCTGCGGTGGCAGGCGTTTGCCTGTACGGCCAGCGGCACAACATACTGGGCATGACCGGCATGTCGGTGCCGCAGATCGCTGCCGGTTTGTGCGGGCTGCTGTTCTGGACGGCGGTGAAGATGGCCATCGCTTTGGTGCTGCTGGCCGTACTGGATTACGGCTTTCAGCTTTGGAAGTACGAGCGCGACATCCGCATGACGCCGCAGGAAATCCGCGAGGAACTGAAAAACCTCGAGGGCAACCCGCAGGTCATCGCCCGCCGCCGACAAGTACAGCGTCAACTGGCCCTGACGCGCCTCTCGCACGCCGTGCCCAAGGCCGACGTGGTGATAACCAACCCGACGGAGATCGCCGTGGCGATCCAGTACGTGCCTGAGAAAATGGCCGCTCCCATCGTGGTGGCCAAAGGGGCGGGTGTGGTAGCCGAGCGCATCCGAAAGTTGGCCATCGAGCACGGCATTCCGATTGTGGAAAAGCCGCTCCTGGCCCGCGCGCTTTACAAAGAAGTGGAGGTCAACCAGCCCATCCCGCAAGACAAGTACGCCGCTGTGGCCGAAGTGCTGGCCTACGTCTATCATCTCAAGGGCAAGCCGATCCCCACGGCAAACTGAGAGGCTATCGGAAAACTCCCCTTTCCCGCACGCCGGAGAGGGGCAGGGGGTGAGGGTGGGTTAAACACGGAAACATGGAAAGGATAGGAGGTCCGCCCGGAGTCAAATCGCCCTCCCCCTACCCTCTCCCAGAGGGAGAGGATAACTGATGGTTGACCATTTCGGAGAGCCTCTGAGTCGTTCCTCGCCCGGCTTTTCGGCTGAAGATCACCGAGCGGCCCGGTGGTAAACCCGCCGGCCATCAACCCAGGTCTCTAGCACGTTGATGTCTTTGATCTGGTCAACTGGGCAGTGGAGTATATCGCGGTCGATGACGATGAAATCGGCCAGCTTGCCCGGCTCTAACGATCCCCGTTCCTTCTCGGCGAACACCAGATATGCGTTGTTGATGGTGTACAAGCGGATAGCTTGTTTGCGGTCGATGCACTCCTGGGGATGCAACGGCTGATCGCTGTTTTTGGGCAACCGCCGCACGGCGATCCACATGCCCAGGAACGGATTATAGGGATTGATTGACCGCAGGCTGCCCAGCTTCTGCATGTGATCGGACCCGCCGCCTACGATCACGCCTTGCTCTTGTAGCGTCTTGTAAGGCTGAAAGTAACGCAGTCGCTGGGGGCCGAAGTGCTCCAGCAGCGTGGCGCCATCCAGGTACAGCCAGGCCGGCTGCAAATCGGCCACCACGCCCAGACGGCTCATCTTTTCGATCACCTCAGCGGTCATGAAATTGGCATGGCAGATCGAGGGACGTTTATCGGCCACGGGAAAATCGGCGTTTACCCGTTCGTATGCCGCAACAAGCGCTTCGACGGCCCCGTCGCCGACCGCGTGCGCGGTGATCTGCAATTGGTTCTCCAGGGCCAACCGGGCGATGCGGTAGAGCTTCTCCGGCTCGACGAACAACACGCCCCGATACTGCGGGTCGGTAATAGAGTAGATTTTGCTTACTCCCCAGGGTTCGCGCATGTAAGCGCTGCCGGTGAGCATGCCGCCGTCCAGGTAGATTTTCAGCCCGCGCAGCCACAGCCACGGATTGTACTGGTGTAGCGGATGAGCGGTCGCTTTACGCACCGCCGCGGCGATTTTTTCCAGCGGTTGCTGAGCGTCCACATAGTAAGTCAAGAACACGCGACAACTAAGCTCGCCGCGGTCGTACAACTGTTGGTAAAGCTCCAGCGTGGAATCAGTAACACCACGATCGGTCACCCCGGTGATGCCCACTTCGTTGTAAGCCTGCAAAAGTCGCTTGAGGCACTCGCGCCTCTGCTGCTGGTTGGGAACGCGCTCGGAAGTCTGGTACTTCACCAGGCGAGTGCAGCTACGCAGTATTCCTGTCGGCTCTCCTGTATCCGGATCACGCTCCACAAAGCCGGGCTTGCCGTCGGTGATCTGAAAGTCGCGGTCGATCCCGCACAGCTTCAGCGCCAGCGAGTTCAACGAGGCGTCCGGCCCGGTGCGGAACATCACCGGATGTTTCGGTGCGGCGCTATCCAGCTCTTGCCGGGTGGGAAATCGCCTTTCGCGCAGTCGCGTTACGAACACCTGTTGAATGACTATCCATTTGCCTTCCGGCAGCACCGCCGCCCGCTGCCGCACGTACTGAAGCACATCGTCGATCGACTCCATGGTGGGCACTTCGTGGTCGAACTCGTAAACTGCCGCGGAAGGCGGGTGCGCGTGCGAGTCGATCAATCCCGGCAGCACCGTGCGGCCGGCCAGATCGATGCGCTTCGTGGCGCCGTCGGCCAGTTTAAGAACCTGAGCGTTGTCGCCCACTGCCACAATGCGATTGCCGGCGATGGCCATCGCCTCGGCTACGCTGAATTGCTCATCGACGGTAACGATCTGCCCATTGTGAAGCACAAGATCGACCTCGGCGCCCTGTTGGGGGTGCTCTGCCGCAAACAGTGCGGCAGCCGATGGGATGTCGGTTGCCGGCTGCCAGGCCCACGGCATCAACATCACAACCAATACGGCAATGCAAGCCAACGCAGCATTGTGCTTACAGGCAGGTGAAAAACTTCGCACCATGAGCCCTCCGCGGCGGTGTCAAGTGTTTAGGGCGATCGGCACGTTCACCGGCAGGGCTACTGGCAGCGCGTGCCGTACTTGTCGGCCTGCCAGAGCTTGCCGCTGTGGACGTCCATCGCCGTCAGATAGCCGAAACCGTAGCAATACGTATCGATGCACTTAAGATAGCCCAAATCGAGCACTACTCCCGTCTTCTGGGCATTGTGGCCGATTACGGCTACTTTGCCAGAGAAATGCGGTCCGGGCAAGCGCCATTTTATTCTATCCCAGACAAGTACCTCGGGCGGCTGCTGGTCCAGGGGGAGGTCTTCCCGGTAGCTGGCGTGGACGAAGAAATGGGTTTCGGTCTGGTAAATCAGCCGGCAGCGGCGGAGAAAATCGACATGTGCCGCAGGCACCCCGTCCGGCACCGCACCGTAGGAAGCCACCGTGGCCTGGCCGCCGAAGGCCAGCCAATCCTCCCGACTCATCGTGGCAGGCTCACCTTCGCAGAACTTCAGCAGCAGCTCATCGTGATTGCCCAGCAACGGCACCAGACGGCATTGCTGCTCCAAGGCGATAAGCCGATCGATCACCCCCGGGCTGTCGGGGCCGCGGTCCACGTAGTCGCCCAACGTTACGATGGTGTCGTCGGGCCGAGGGTCTATCGCGGCCAGCACCGTCTCCAGGGCCGGCAACCAGCCGTGGATGTCGCCAATAGCAATTACGCGGCCTGACATGGGTGGGCGTTGCAATGGCTGGCAGAAAGGCGGCAAACTAGGCAATGGTGTTCGGCCTCAGCCGTTCCGGGCCGGACGCTGCGCATGGGTGGCCAAGTCTTCGCTGAATTGGCACCTGGCCGACGGCGCCGTCGCCTGCGCTTCCGGCTGGAGGCAGTGTTCCTCGGTCGCAGCCGCCGGTCTAGAACTTGCTCCGATCGCCTACTTCTACTTCTACGGTGAACGTCTTGCGGTCGCGGAAGATGACTACCGGAACCTTCTTGCCAACTTCCGTCAGCGCTACCAGGTTCACCAGATGGCCGTCGTCTTCCACACGGACCCGATTGAACTCTAGTATCACGTCGCCGGGCCGGATGTCGGCGGCCTCGGCCGGTGAACCTTTGGTGATGGCGGTCACCTGTGCGCCCATCAGTCCCGGCAAACCCAATTCCGCGGCCATGGCCGGGCCGAACTTCGAGTTGAGGCTTACTCCCAAAAAAGCCCGCGTAACCTTGCCTTTTTCGATCAATTGCCGGGCGACCGCCATGAACATGTTTATGGGGATGGCGAAGCCGACGCCCTCGTTGCGGCCCGACTTGCTGGCAATAGCCGTATTGATGCCGATGACCTCGGCGCGGAGGTTGACCAGCGGGCCGCCGCTGTTGCCGGGGTTGATCGCCGCATCGGTTTGCATGAAATCCTGGAAGCGGACTGTGGAAGAATCTTCCAGCCGCAGGTCGCGACGCCCTTTTGCGCTGATGATGCCGAAGGTGACCGAGTGGGTCAGACCGAAGGGGTTGCCCACCGCCAGAACGAAATCTCCCGTCTCCACGCGATCGCTGTCGCCCAACGGGGCGGCTACCAGATCGGGAGCTGAAATGGCCAGCACGGCCACGTCGGTTTCGGGGTCTTCCCAAAGTTTTGTAGGATAGATGCGCCGTCCGTCGGCCAAATTGATCTTGATCGCCTGCGGCGGTGCACCACGGACGACGTGCCGGGCGGTAAGCACGTAGTAATTGCCTTTCCAGTTGATGATCACGCCCGAGCCGGCCTCTTCAAGCTGATAACCGCGTCCCCGCGGCCCAGTCTGGGCAGGTTCGGTCTCGATGTACACCACGGCCGGACCGACCAGCTTGGAGACGATCTTCACTACTGCCGACTGGGCTTCCAGCAGTTGGGCGTGCTTTTCGAGCTGCTGTTGGAGTTCGGCGCGGCGCTCGGCGGCGATCGGGCCGACGCGCTCCAGCACTGTCAGTTGCGCCTGTTGAGCCGCCAACGCCTGGGCGACGCCAAGCCACAAACCGAAACAACCGATCGCAAGTCGCCAGCCGGCGGAAAGCAGCCTGTTGCTGCTGGCAGTCGGCGCCGGCCGATTGAACCGGATGCAGGAAGGGCGCATGTTACAACTCCCTGAGAGGGCGGGTAATTACGGCGCCAAGCCCCAGTGCAAGAAACAACACCACGGCGCGCAGCCCATCAGGCCGCCCGCCGTGCGTTGCGATGCCCGATTGCAAATAAGTCTACCTGCGCCCTGGGGCCAAATCAAGAAACATCCAGTTCGATGTCGTTGATCGATACATCGGCGTCGGACGAACCCAGCTCCAGCAACCTGCTCCAATCCGTCTCCTGGCTGGGCTTGGCGCCCTCGCGCTCCGCTTCCCGCTGACACTTGATGCAGTACGTGGCGTACGGCAGTGCGTTCAGCCGGGCCAGCGGTATTTTGCAGCCGCAGCCTTCGCAAATGCCAAACTGCCCGGTACGCATACGCTCCAAGGCGTACTCGATGCGGGCAAGCTCCCGGCTTTCCACCTCGGCCAGTTGGGAGCTGATTTCGTCCTGCACGCTGTCAAGCGCAGCATCGACAACATCGCCCGATGCCTCGGCACGGAGCTGCCGCAACAGGCTCAGATCGCCTGCCAGCGCTTTGCGCAGCGCGTCGCGGCGCTTGATCAGGACCTGGCGCATGTTCAGGATCGCATCTTTACGGCTCATCGAACCCTCACCTCGGCGTCCGATCCTGGCTGCGCTGAAGGTCTTGCCCCCCTTCAGAGTAGCCGTCGTCGAACCCCCCTCTGTCCCACGATGTTGAACCAATACTACCGACTGTCTGCCGCCGCATGGTGGCGGATTGTTCACTGCTTAACTATCCCGTAACCAAACTATACTACGCAACTTAGCCTTGCGCGGGTCAAGAAAACCGATTCGCGCGGGCAATTCCTGCCGGAAAACGGGGACAAGCGAGATAAACTACGTGCAAATAATAACTTGCGCCGAATGCCGGCCCACCCCCTCTACCGGCAAATAAACTGACATACAGCGGAACGCATTACTGTTGCCACAGGCAAACGCAAAATCAACCCCCCAAGGGAGAAAATATTGGCGTCTTTGCGTCGCTTACGGATAATCGTCAAAGCAGCCAAAGATATGCAGCAGTTTTTTCTGAACACGCCTTTCCGCCGCCAACGCTGCCTGCCGGTTTGACCGCGCCGCCGCTGCAAGCTAAATGCTCTAGAGCATTTACCATGTCAAGGAGCGCAGTATGTCCGACGGTGTTACTGCCGGCAGCCCAGCGGCCCAAGTCCCGTGGCCCAGTTCCGGCTTGACTCAATCGGCACTGGAGGATGGCCACCAATCCGACCTGGTGTTGCGTGTGTCCGGGTCTTCGCATGACGGGAAGCTGATTCGCCTCCGCTCGAACAAATGCAGCATCGGTTCCGGCCCTCAATGTACCCTACGGCTACGCTGCCGTCGGTTCCGCCCGGTCCACTGTTTGATATTGCGAGGCCCCAACGCGACTGTGGTGCGCTCGTGGGCGCCGGAAACGCTTCTGAATGGCCGGCGGTTCAGCGACGCGATGCTTTCGCCTGGCGATCGCTTGGGGATTGGGCCGATCGAACTGGAGGTGGTCGAATTGGGGCGCGTGATCGCCCGGCAGGAAGCCTCTGCCAAGCGGCCGCAGCAGGCGTGGCCGTCGGCTCCCGCGCAGCAAGTCGAACCACCCGAGTATTGGCACACAGCCGCTGCGGCAGACCGGGCTTCGTGTCTTCGACCGTCGCCAGGCGACGACAAGACTGGCGATACCTCCTATCCCCTTCAGCGCCAACAGCTTGCCGCCGACGCCGCAGTACTTCAGCACGGCCCAGATACCCCGCAGGCGATCGCTAATACCCTGCTGCGCCGTCGCGCCGAGGCCCTGCGTGTTGCCCGGCAACGCAATCGGCGGCTCGTCAAGCTATTGCGACAGATGAAAGCCCAACTGGCCGCTGCCGCGGCGGTTCGACCGGGAGCCGACGCGGCCGTCAAGGCCCCGGAAGAGCCATTCGGGCAAAACAGGGGTGTGCAGCCCCACGCCGGCTACCGAGAATCACAAAGCCCGGGTGAACTGCCAACATTCAAAGCCGTTTCAGGCGGCATGGAAAAGGCCGGGTCAGATTGGGGCGAAGAAGTAGATGCTGGCCTTCCCAGCGCCCTGCCCAGCCGCCAGCCAGTTACGCCAGAAGACTCCGAGCGGCCGGAAAATCAACCCACCAAGCAGTCGAAAGCCAGTGCGCCGGTCGATCTGGCAGAGGTGTTTCGGCGCATAGGCATTGCTGGCGACTTGCTCGACATTTCTGAGGAAGAAACCAGCGACGGTTCGAGTTCCGCCGGCACAACACCGCGTTCGGCTCAACGGCGGCCAAGCGCCGGATCGCTTGGCAACCAAGCGGAACATGATCCTCATGAAGCAGAGGAAGCCATCGACACCTACATGCAGCAATTGCTGCAAAGGCTGAGAGGGGGGCAAGCCGAATCGCACCTTTCCAGGCCACGCAAAAGCGATCTAGCAGGCAGTAATCAAGCGGCCGATGTGTCGCCGCCAACTGGCTTCCGGCTGGAGACATCGCCGTCGGTCGGCCCACAGGACGCTAGCTCGGTTGCCGCGGAGCTTTCGCCGTCGCGGGCTGGGACAGAGGCCGCCGCAAGGGTTCTGCCGCCGGAGAAGCTCACTGGGCTGTCGGCGATGCGGGAAGTGGCGAACATTTCGGCCCAAGCCGCGCTGAGTCAGCACGCCCGGCGAATGCTCGCCAGCAACCGCCGCTTCAAGCTTCTGGCAAGCACGCTCAGCGCAACTTGCGGCATCGCGCTGCTTTGGCTTTGGGGCTGGCACAACGGACCACTGGCAACGTTGCTGGTCGGCCTGGTGTGCCTGACGGCAGGACTGGTCTGGGTGACTCAATATGCTGTGCTGACCGGCCGCTTGGTTCTCCACCGCCACGGACAATCGAACGTCCCTCAGCAAAACATTGACTCTTGTGCCGAGGCGGAAACCCCGACACCCCGGTGCGCAATGTCCGGTACAGTAGATCCGCCGTTGACCGACGATCATGGGTGCCAGCCGCCGTCTGCCCCAGCCGACGCTCCGCCGCAATATAATCGCTGGTAGTCGTCTGTTGGTAGCTGAGAAGCCCGGTTGCCGCCGGCGTCCCGGGTAAAAGCGGTGGTTGAGGGCGACCTGGGCAGTGTACCAACGACGATACCCGGCCGGCGGCTAAACAGAACCACAGAATTGCGAAATTAGTGCAAGTGTGCGAAATGCATTCGTTTTCCCGGTTGCCAGTAGTCCAAGGACTTTCGGTATTTTGTGGAGTTATTCGAGGATATCCGGGAATTGGTGCCGCCCAATTTCTTGGAACACCATGGGATTCGGCCACTGGCGGGACGAGAAAGTAACATTGGGGCGCTGCGGGACGAATCAGGATTGGTAATCTCATACGCAACAATGAGTTACGACCTGTGAATTCCCGGACACCCTCAGTTATTTAGAAGCCCCGTGCCGCGCGGATGTCGTCGAAGTCGCGCAGATGGTAGTCGATTCCCACGTAGTCCAACACTCGGCACAAGCTCCGCAGTGCGACGCCCATTCCATCTGGCCCGCTGAACCCGCCGAACTGGCCGCCGCCTTTCAGATGTGGTTCCAAATCGAGGAACACGCCGGGAACACCCCGACGCTGTAGTTTCCCTTCCAAACTGGGGAGCGACTGCGCGAAATCGCGAAGTATGCGCTCGTGGCCCGAGTCTCCCACATCGGCCGGCACGAAATGCTTCAAAGCGTCTTCATCTACATGACCTGTTTTGGTCAATCTACTTGGGCTGCGGTAGTCTTTGATGTGCAGCCAACCCAATCCTGGTTTCATGGCCAGATACTGCTCGAACAGCTCCGCCTGACTGTAGCCTTGAACGAGTATGTTGGCGGCATCGAAGACCAGTAGCATGGCCGGATGATTGACCTGCCGGTAAATCTCGGCCAGCAAATGCCCTGTGCAGCCCACCAGGTTTGCTTCCACCTCCAGGCCGAAGGTGACTTCGTTCTGCTGGCATACCTCGGCAATCTGCCCCAGCCGATCCACTGCTTCGCTAAGGTAGTCGTGGGGATTGCTTCCCTTGGGCGGATAAAAGGAAAAGCCGCGGATCAGTTTGGTTTCCAGCTTATGGGCCAACTGGCACGCCCGCTTGACGTCGCTGGCCAGATACTTTTTCAACGGCACGTAAACGTTCTTTGTGCCGTCTTCTACGTCGCGGAGCTTGACTTTACCGATCGGCGAACCGATAGACGAAACCCGCAGCCCGTACTCGGCCATCATCGACTTGACGGTGCGTATTTCGGCCGGCTCGAGTTTCATCACATTCTTCACGCCGCCGCCTACATCGATGAAGCGGATGCTGAAATACTGCATGCCCAGGGCGGCGAAGGCGGCAAACTGCTCCGTGATGGTCTTATTGTTGGCGGCCTCGTCAGCAAAGCCCGACAGTATCACTCGAGGTTTATCGGCCATGGCAAAAACCCCTGCGTTGTGCCCGCGACTTGACGCCAGGCTCCAAGTCTGAAGTCTACAACGAAAGCCAAAAACAGCGGAATGCAATAAAAGGATGGGCCGAGCCGTCTGTAACTGCCGGCTTTACCATCTCGGCCATCCGCGCAGCGGCGATTATTGCTTAGCCCCGAATTGTGCATATCGAGCCTTCGGCTGGCAAGAGGGCGCGACTGTCCCACGCCTGTATACTTCCAGCGCCTTCAGCTCTCGCTTTTTGCGACCGATCGGTAAACGCCCCATCTCGCCATTCTTGTTGGAGGCAGCAGGAGGTGATTCCTAGGCGGGCTGTGCGCAACAAAACGGTGTTGTGGAGGGACGCGCTGCGGTCGCGTCCGTTAGCGCACGGCACGCGGCCACGACGGAGCGTGGCCCTCCACATCATACGAAGACATGCAAGCAAAACGCCCTCCGCACCATACGAAGACATGCGCGCAAGACGCGCTCAACTTACGCCGTAGCGGACTAATGCTCGTGCACGAGAATTGCCAAGGGTAGCACAGCGGGCGTTTCTAAGGATCGGGATGAGACCCATTAAGAATGTTTTTTGACAGCCGCACGTGATGAACCCAGGCCGGCGGCACGTTGAGCCAAATCCAATCCCGGCGAATCTCTTGGCCATCGAGCAGCTTCTGGATTGCCGCCCTAACGCCCCTGAGGCGCTGGCGCTGGGCCTGCCTGCTGACGGCCATCCGCATAGCACGCAGTGCAATGTACTGGAAGAACGACAGTGTGCCGCCCGGTTTGAGCAGACGGCTCATTACGCAAAGGATGTTTTCCACGGTATCCGGAGGAAAGTTGTTCAGCGGCAGGCCGGATACTATCAGGTCGTACTGGTCGTGGCCGGCCAGCGTCTCGACAGGGCAATGGAATATTCGGCTGCGCGCCGCCGCGCGGCGGAAAACCGGGTCGGTATGGAACAGGGCTTGCAATCGGGCGACGAACCGCTCGTTCAGCTCCACCAGGTCCAGGTGGTCGTCGGGGCGCATGACAGAAATGATCCGCCGGGTGACTGCGCCGGTGCCCGGGCCGACTTCCAATATCCGCCGGCCTTCGCAGCCCGGCTCGGCCACATAACGCGCAAGCGCAGCAGCCAGCAACCGTCCGCTAGGGACGATCGCACCGGTAGTGTAGTGCCGGCGGCAAAACTCGCCAAAGAATATCCGCAGGTCTTCCCACACTTCAGGTAGTCTCGCGCTGGGCTTTTGCATTGCGAAGGCCAAGCCGCCCTATGGCTGGGGCCAAATCGCACCAGCCCACGGTTTGACCATCACCGGAAATTATCTTGGCACACGCGCCGGCAAGCGCCAACCGACACTTCAGCTGGCGCACGCCGGAGGTTCAACCGTTGAACCTGAGCAGTGCCGGGTCTAAGGACGGACGAAGGGATTGGTTCGTTTTTCTCGGGCGACGGTGGTTGTTGGGCCGTGTCCGGGCAACAGCAGCGTATCATCCGGCAGGCTGTACAGCCGCTGGCGGATGCCCTGGCTGAGTTGGCGCATATTGCCGTCGGGAAAGTCGGTCCGCCCGATGCTCCCGGCGAATATCACGTCGCCGACGAACGCGACCGGCGGATTGTGCTCTTCCAGCAGGTACACCACATGGCCGCACGAGTGGCCGGGAAGGCTTATCACTCGAAACTCCAGCCCGGCGGCGGAGAACACCTGCCCGTCGGAAAGCAACACATCGGCTGGCGGCGATGTCAATCCGACGGCGAACAATTCCGAAAGATTTTCGGTCGGACTGGCAAGTTTTGATTGTTCGTCGGCGCCGATGGCCAGAAGGCAATCGGGCCAGCGGCTTTTTATGGCGGCGTTTCCGCCGATGTGGTCGGCATGACCATGCGTGTTCAATATCGCTGCCGGCCGGAGTTTGTTGCCTTCTAGGAAGGCAATGATTTTTTCCGGTTCCAGCCCCGGGTCGATTAGCACACAGTCCTCGCGGTCGATGCGCCGCACCACGTAGCAGTTTTCTTCGAACGGTATGGATAGCACGCAGGATATTTCGATTTTTTCGCTGCTCACGAACTGATCTCCCACTACGGCGACACCTTAGGTAAACTTTACCGACTAAAACGTATCAGCCCGCCACTGCAACCCTGACGATTGCATAAAGGCAGCTTGCGTGAGCAAACATTGTAATTGTGCCGGTAATTTGCGGCGATATGGTGGATAAAGGGCCGCCACGGTCGGCGGTGGGGGTGCCGCAGGAGTTGTCGCGGAGCTAAGCAACACCGATTGCAGACGAGGTCTGGCCCAGAGCAAGACAATGCCAGCCGGCGGCCCTGCGAGTCCGGCTTGGCGATTGTGTTGTGCTAACCTGCCTGCGACATGCGATGAGTTAGGCCGGGGCACTGAAGGACGGATGGACAATACCATTAGCCAGCCGACATTTCACGCCGAAAACGGTGGATCAGCGTGGGCAGTTGGCGCAAGGAGGTTCGTTTCATGCGGTGTAAATGGTATGCATTGTGGCGACTGACTGCGGCGCTGTTGCTTGTGGCGGCGATCGATTCGCAGACTGCCGGGCAGATATTGCCGCGTAAGAAGCACGAATCGCCCAAGAAGTCGGATGCCCCCGCCAAAGAGCAGACTGGCTCTGCCAGCAGGCAACCGGAACTGGTGGCGGAGCGGACAGAGTTGACCAGCCGACCGGTGCCGGCGATTCCCGACCCCCAGCAACCCGAGGAACACCCCCTGATGCCCGCCATTCGTTGGGCATACGAGGGCATCGCCAACATGGAGAAGATCAGCGACTACTCGGCTACGTTGTGCAAGCGCGAGCGGCATGACGGCAAGCTGAGCGATTACGAATACATGTTCATAAAGGTCCGCCACAAACCGTTCAGCGTTTACGTCTACTTCCTGTCGCCGCCGTCGATCAAAGGGCAAGAGGTCATCTACGTCGAAGGGCAGAACAACGGCAACATGTGGGCGCACACAGTGGGCATCAAGGACACGCTGGTGGGCACGGTATCGATTTCACCCACCAGCGCCATCGCCATGAAAGGCCAGCGCTACCCGCTGACAGAAATCGGCATCCTTAACCTCACGCGCCGTCTGGTGGAGGTGGCCGAAAGGGACGCCAAGTACGGCGAATGCGAGGTGAAGTTCCTCAAGGGTGCCAAGATCAACGACCGCACCTGCACTTGTATTCAGGTGGTGCATCCGGTGCCGCGGCGGGTCTTCCTGTTCCACATCGCCCGCATCTACGTGGACGACGAGCTGAACGTGCCCATCCGTTACGAAGCCTGGGACTGGCCCAAGCAGCCCGGCGGGGAACCTGAGCTGATGGAAGAGTACACCTACCTGAACCTGAAGCTCAACAACGGGTTCACCGACGCCGATTTCGACATCCGCAACCCCAACTACAAGTTCCGCTAGGCGGGACCTTCCGGCTGTACGCTTGGTGCGGGCAATCTGATCAGGCCAGTTCCAATGCGGGCCGGCTTACATTTTGGCCAGTATCTCCATCACCCGGTCGGTGATCGTCTGAATAAGCGCTTCCTGCTCGGCAGTACCCTGCTGAGCGGAGGATACTTGCAGCCCAGCAGCCGACGGTTGCCCTGGTACAGGATTCTGCCCAGCGCCGCCCAATTGTCGGTTGGCCGCTGCGGTTGCCGCTTGGGCGGAGGCTGCGTCGGCTTTGCCGCTCTGGCCGATCGGCTGCTCGGCGGGCTGCCCATCGCCGCTGCTGGTCTTGCAGTATCGTGGCGGCTGGAACGCCTGGTGCCGCACTCCGGTCTCCTGCCAACTGTCGCGGAACACGTCGTTGGCACAGATGTCGCAGTTGGTCAGTTCCAAGCGCGGGTCTTTCAGCCCCCATTTCTGCTTCAGTTGCAGCAGGGCCTGGGCCTCCGGTTCGGTAAAGTAGTGGATGCGCCCCAGCCCGCGAGCAAGCATCAAGATCCGACAATATGCATCCAGTATTTCCGCCCACCAGTAAGCACGCTCCACCGTTTCCCCGAAGCTTACCGTACCGTGGTTGGCCAGGATAATAATGTTAGTCTTTTCCACAAACGGCAGTACGGTCTTGGCGAACTCTTCTCCGCCGGGCGTTTCGTAGCGGGCGATGGGCACGTCGCCCAGAAATATCTCCACTTCCGGAAGTACGCACTGGGGAATCGGCTCGCGGGCGATCCCAAAGGCCGTGGCGTGCGGGGGATGGCAATGAACCACGGCTTTGACATCGGGCCGGGCTTTCATGATCGCCAGGTGCAGCATGATCTCGCTGGTCCGCTTGCGGTGGCCCGAAAGCTGATTGCCTTCCATATCCACCACGCAAAGGTCCTCGGGCTTCATAAAGCCCTTGGAAATCATCGTGGGCGTGCACAGCACCTCGTTGGGGCCGAGTCGATAGCTGATATTGCCGTCATTGGCGGCGGCGAACCCCCGTTGGTATATCCGCCGGCCGATGTCGCATATTTCCTGCTTGATCTTGTGTACGTTGAGCATAAGTCAACCTCGCACCAGTTTCTTCCCTTACCGCCGCCGCACTGCCGCGCTAGCCAGCAGTTGCACCTGGCTGCAATCCTGCCGGGCTAACCAGCAGCGGCGCCAGGCCAACCAGCGAAGGCGGCAGGCTAGCCAGCAGCGGTGCCAGGATAGCCAGCAGTCGTGCCAGGCTCGCCAGCAGTGGTGCCAGGCACGGCCTCCACTGCTACCGCTGGCCGGCCATAACGGCGGCAATCGACCGATTCGGCCCTGGCCCATAAAGCCCCTCAGGCATCCTCCGGAATTAGCGAGCGGTCTATGGTCAAACAATCCAGCAAAGCCGCGTTGTAGGCATCCACGGGTTTGATCTCCGGGTGGAACGGCATGGCGGCTTCGCGGCCTTCGCTCATGGCGATTTGCGTGCCCACGCCGGCGCCCAGTTCGTCAAGCACCACAATCTCCTCGGCCGGTTGGCTCGCCCGGCCCAGCAGATGTTCCCACAGCAGCGGGACGACCAGCTTCAGCGTCTTTCCCGACAGCGTGGGATGCACGCGGGACAGCGTAACCGTGCCTATCACTTCACCGATTCGCATTGCACGTGTTTTCCTTCTTCGCGGTTATGGCCAAGCTCATGCCAGCCTGGGACGCAGCGCTTCTGGGCAGGGGCGCACTTTGCCGCCAGCGAACTCGGTCGTCATCTGCTTCAGTTGAAAGCCGGTCAACGCTTCGGCGTCCAGCACCAGCAGGTTGGCACCTACGGATTCTACGG
>Ga0209101_1000603_pt1 | contig 29194 bp, 25 predicted proteins | sample ConPoolayeCmetaG_FD_185481 | JGI IMG/M metagenome (GOLD analysis project Ga0209101, IMG submission 185481) | Hot spring microbial mat communities from California, USA to study Microbial Dark Matter (Phase II) - Cone Pool mat layer C metaG... ...
AGGAAATAGAGCGAGCGATGTTAGCCCAGCCCTGGAACCCGCCGTTGCATGTGGAAGGAGTAGCCCACGATGTAACCGACGCGGTGAGCCGCGCGACCTGCAGCACCGCCCACGCGCTGGGCGCAGCCGCGATCATCACCGCGACTGCCAGCGGACGGACGGCGCGAGCGGTCGCCAGATATCGGCCCCACGCGCCGATCATCGCTACAACACCGTTCCCAGCCGTGCAGCGGCAGCTCATGCTCACGTGGGGCGTGATCCCCCTAACCAGTAGCGCCTTCCAGCGCATTTCGGGGGTCGTGCGAGAATCCATCGAGTTGGCAGTGAGCAGCGGGCACGTGCACGATGGGCAACGGGTGGTGATTACCGCCGGGGTGGCGACAACGATGCCCGGCACGACCAACCTGATGATGGTGGAACTGGTACGAACGGGGGAGGATTCGCAGCCGATTGCTCCTGATGAAGGTGAGGATTTCCCCAACCCGAATGAGGATGGAAAGGGAGACGAAGAGGGCCAGGGATCGGCTCTGGATTACTGACCCCGCCCAGAAGATCACCACAATAGTTCGAGCCGGCTGCTGCTGAGGCTGCATAATACAAATGGCGAAGCGCGAGAAAACCCTTGCAATGCGGGTTCTGGAAGGGCAGGGTGTGCCCTATGAGGTGATCGAATTTCCCGCTACGATCCACGACGCACTGGAGGTGGCACGTTGGGCGGGCCTTCCACCGGAGAACGTGTACAAAACACTGGTGGTTGAGGCATCGGAGCCAGGGTTTAAGCCGATGCTCATCCTGATCGCTGCTGATACAACGCTCGATCTCAAGAAGGTGGCCCAGGCGGTCGGCGCGAAGAAGGTGCATATGGCCCGCCACGCTGATGCTGAGCGCATCACGGGCCTCCAGACGGGGGGCATTTCGGCACTGGCACTGCTGAACAGGGGTTTTGCGATCTACATAGACACCTGGGCCGAATTACTGGATTTCATTGTGGTGAGCGCGGGGCAACGCGGCCTGGACCTGCGACTCTCCCCACACGACCTGATCCGCGTCACCAGGGCGCAGGTCGTTGAAGTGACCTGAGATAATCTCGGGATAGCTTCTTTTCTGCCCAGCCAGCCGAAGGTTCGCGCAAGAGAGAGAGCCTGTGTGAGGGGTAACATGGTCATCACATGCGAACTTCCAATCAGCACGCGCGGCAATGCTGATATGCACGATATTACCGATGGCATCGCTCACCTGGTGCGGGGAAGCGGCCTTAAAGCAGGGATTGTGACAATCTTTTGCCCCAGTTCCACCAGCGCACTGACCACCATCGAGTTCGAGAGCGGGGCGTTAGCCGATCTGAACCGCCTGTTCGATGAGATCGTGCCGCCTGACCGCGAGTACCGGCACAACCTGCGCTGGGGTGATGGCAACGGTCACAGCCACGTGCGGGCTGCGCTACTGGGGCCTAGCCTGACTGTTCCCTTCGCAGAGGCACGCCTGACGCTCGGCACGTGGCAGCAGATTACATACGTGGACTTTGACACCCGCCCTCGCCAGCGAAAGCTCGTGGTACAGATCATCGGGGAGTAGCCGTGTGGCTGTCAAGCGGCCCCTTAGCCTGGCCGTGAGTCTGATCCTGTTGCTTGCCGCGCTGGGGTTGCTCTACACGGTTTACCGCCGTGTGGCAACACCGCTGATGCTGCTGCGCGGCGCGGTGGCTGTTGACGGCAACATCACCGAAAAGCTGGTCCAGCGCCAGCCAGATACCCTGCTGCCCTTCGACGTGACTGTGTACGTGGTGCGCTATGCCTTCCCGACCTCGCAGGGGCAGGTGCGTACCGGCGAACAGATCGTCACACGGGGGTTCTACGAGCGGCTGGGCGAACAGGGCGCCCCAGTGGAGGTGACCATTCGTGCGGACGATCCCGCCGTCAGCGCGGTGGATGCGCGCCTGACCTTTCCTGGATCGGCAGGCTGGCGGCTCGGCATCACCGCCATCTGCCTACTGATCGCCTATTTGCTTGTGCTGTTTGGCGTGATAGGTAGCCCACCGCTGGGAACTACGTGAATCCCCGCGCCTGCCACGCAGCATACAGGGCGATACTGCCCGCTACTGCAGCGTTGAGGCTCTCGACCTGCCCGCGCATCGGCAGGTGGATGAGGAAGTCGCACCGCTCACGCACTAATCGCCGCAGCCCCGGCCCTTCACCACCCACGACCACTGCCAGTGACCCGCGCAGGCTGGCCTGGTCGTAGCGCACGGAGTCTTTGCCCATATCCAGCCCGGCGATCCATACGTCGGCCTTCTTCAACGCCTCGATGGCTTGTACGAGGTTGGTCACTTGTGCCACCATCAGATGCTCGATTGCGCCCGATGATGCGCTGACCACCGCCGGGGTGATCTCGGCGGCGCGGCGCTCCTGAAGGATAGCCCCATGCGCGCCGACTGCCTCTGCCGACCTCAGCAGCGTCCCGACATTCTGCACGTCCTGAAGCAGATCGAGTAGCAACAGCAAGGGCGGCTCGCGGCGCTCAACAGCAAGCCCCAGCATATCCTCGACCTCGACATAGGGATACGCCCCGGCCTCCAGCACCACCCCCTGGTGGTTCGCGCCGCGCGTGTGATCGTCCAGCCAGCGTCGAGGCATGGATTCAGCCGGGATGCCCCGCGCTTGCGCCTGGCGAACAATCTCAGCCAGAATCTCAGAGTTGGCGGAGCCTTCCGCCAGCACCAACCGTCTGAACGGACGCCGCCCTGCGCGCAGTGATTCGAGCACTGGACGGCGTCCGTAAAGAAATTCGTGCGCCATAGTCGACGGGGAGTCCGGGGAGGAACCGAGGGCCTGCTCAGGCAGGCTCATTCCAGGCGATAGATAGTCCCATCTGGGCGGTCTTCCAGTGCGATGCCTAACTCGGCCAGGCGGCCCCGGATCGCGTCGGCACGGGCATAGTTCTTCTCAGCACGAGCCTCGGCCCGCATTTCGATCAGCAATCTGATCAGCCCATCCAGCCGCTCCGCATCCATGCCCTCAGCCTCCAGCCGGTCCGGGACAATGCCCAGAATCTGCCCGCCCAACTCGCGGTACAGGCTGTCGATCCTCTCCAAAATAGGCCGCCCAATCTCCTCGCCGCTGTTAAGCAACGTGTTGACCTCACGTGTCAGGTCGTGCAGGGCGCTGATCGCCACGGGGGCGTTGAAGTCGTCGTCCATCGCCTCCAGAAAGCGGGCTTTATGCTCGTCCAGCACCGTCTGGAAACCCATCGCGGCCTCGCTATCCGGGGCTTTGGGAAGCATGTGGCGCAACAGTCGCACCGGCACTAGCAGCCGCTCCCAACCCTTTTCCGCTGCCTCCAGCGCCTCTGCCGAATAGTCAATGGGGCTAGAATAGTGGCTGGAGAGCAGAAAGGCTCGCAGCGCCTCAGGCCGCGTCCGGGCCAGCGCCTCTTTGACGGTGATGAAGTTGCCCAGCGACTTGCTCATCTTGACCCCATCCACCGTCAGCGAGCCGGTCAGCAACCAGTAGCGGGCGAACGGCTGGCCGGTTAGCGCCTCGGCCTGTGCGATCTCACACTCGTTGTGCGGAAAGCGATTCTCCAGCCCACCCCCGTGAATGTCGAAGGTCTGGCCCAGATATTTCATGGACATGGCCGAGCACTCAATGTGCCAGCCGGGGAAGCCGCGCCCCCAGGGACTATCCCATTGCATCAGGTGCTCAGGCCCAGCGTGGCGCCATAATGCAAAGTCAGCCGGGTTGCGTTTGCCCTCTGCCACCTCGACGCGAACCCCGCCCATCAACTCCTCTAGGTCCTGTCCGGATAGCTTGCCGTACTCTGGGAAAGTGGTCACATCAAAGTACACATCGCCCTGTGGTGTGACATAGGCGTGCCCCTTCTCAATAAGCGCCTGGGTCATGGCGATCTGCTCTGGGACATGGCCGCTGGCGCGGGGTGAGATGTCTGGGCGGATCACCCCCAGCGCGTCCATATCCTCGAAATACGAGCGCGTATAAGCCTCCACGACCTCCATCGGCTCCAGGCTGAGCGCGCCCGCTTTCTTGAGGATGCGATCCTCACCGGTATCGAGCAGATGGCCTACATCAGTGATGTTCTGGACATAGCGCACCCGGTAGCCCCGGTAGCGTAGGTAGCGCAGGATCACGTCGAACGAGACGTAGGTCTTGGCGTGGCCAACATGGGCATGGTCGTAGACTGTCGGGCCGCAGACGTACATCCGCACCTGCCCCTCAACCAAGGGAACAAACGTCTCCTTCTGGCGCGTCAGACGGTTAAAGACAGTGAGTGGCATACCTTCTACTCCCTGTGGCTAGAAACCGGAGAGAGAAAGTGGCAGACTGCTCCCGCAGTCCGAACGCAGCAGACCTCACCCCCTCCTACCAACCATAGCACAAGGCAAAAAAACGCTGGGGGTGAGGTCAGTAACAGGAGCAGGAGAAGGGTTTGTACAGAATCACGGCTGCATAAACTCCCGATTAACCCCCGATTATAACATAGGACGGACCAGTTCGATCCGACGAAGGCACTCGTCCTTGCCCAGTACAGAGATCACGTCTGCTAGATGCGGCCCAGTGACAGTCCCTGTCAGCGCAGCACGGATCGGGAACATCACAACCCGGCCCCCCCATCCATGCGATGCCTTGAACCGCGCCCGCAGATCAGCCAGTAATGCCGCGCTACGCTCTGCATCCAGGATGGGAATGTCTCTCAGCGCCTCGCAGAAGGCGGTGATCACCGCCAGAGCTGACTCGCTGGTGAGCGCAGCGCGGGCCTCAATAGTTGGCTCGCTGAATTCAAAGGCGAAGCGGGTCGCCGGGACCACATCAGCTAGCGTCACCAATTCCTCGCGGACGGCGGTTACCAGCCGAGTGAGGCGTGCTGAATCCCAAGCTGCAGCCTGCGGGTATGCTTCGCGGAGGCGCGGTATTACGCGCCTCGTCAGATCGTCGGCATCCAGCCGGGCGAGGTGTTGCTGGTTGAACCAGCGCAACCGGTTTTCATCGAATGCAGCCGGGCTTTTGGAGAACCGATCCAGGCTGAAGCGCTGGATCAACTCCTCCGGTGTGAAAATCTCATCCTCCGTGCCGGGATGCCAGCCGAGCAACACCAGATAGTTGATCATGGCCTCTGGCAGAAAACCGTCTTCGCGGTAGTTGCGTACTTCAAAGGCTGGATCGCGCTTCTTAAGTTTCTTGCCTGCGCGATCCGTGACCAGCGGCAGGTGGGCGAACACAGGAGCGGGATAGCCTAGCGCGTCGAATAGCTGAAGGTGGATCGGAGCGGAGGGAATCCACTCCTCGCCGCGCAGAATGTGAGTGATACCCATAGCCTGATCGTCCACCACTGTGGCCAGATGGTAGGTGGGAAAGCCATCCGACTTGATCAACACAGGGTCGCGCGGCACACGGGTGTAGTTGAAGCGAATGTTGCCCCGGATCGCGTCGCGCAACACTACCTGACCCTCGGGTGGTGTGCGCAGCCGGACAACATGCGGCTCGTCATCAGGGCGGTAGGCAGACCCTATCTCGACCAGTCGCTCGGCAGCCGCGTGATACAGGTCAAGCCGCTGAGACTGGCGATATGGCGCGTGTGGCCCGCCTACGTCTGGCCCTTCATCCCAGTTCAGCCCTAGCCAGCGCAGCGCATTGAGCATTTCTGCTTCGGCTTGGGCATTGTAGCGAGCCTGATCCGTGTCATCGAGGCGCACGATAAAGCGCCCGCCAGTCGCGCGCGCCAGTAGCCAATTGAACGTAGCTGTGCGGAGATTGCCCAAATGGGGAGGTCCGGTAGGACTGGGCGCAAACCGCGCAACCGCCGGGGATATCATCGCGCGTTCGGATCGGTTGGGCGGGCGAAGATCATGCGCCCGGCGGAGGTTTGCAGCACTTTGGTGACGGTCGCTGGGATGGTATGGCCCATATGACGCCGCCCTCCTTCGACCACGACCATCGTGCCGTCCTCCAGGTAGCCCACTCCCTGACCGATCTCGCGGCCCTCCTGGATGATCTCGATCTCCATCTCCTCGCCGGGCAAATAGACCGTCTTGACTGCATTAGCCAGGTCGTTAATGTTCAATACCAACACGCCCTGAAGCTCCGCGATGCGGTTCAGGTTGAAGTCGTTAGTCACGATGGCGCAATGAAGCTGCTTGGCGAGCACGATCAGCTTCTCATCCACCGAGTCCACACCCTCTACGTCCATGTCGGTGATGCGCACCGGGACGAGGGATTCCTTCTGGAGCCGGTTGAGCATATCCAGCCCCCGGCGACCCCGGTTGCGGCGCAGGGTATCGGGCGAGTCGGCGATGTGTTGCAGTTCGCTCAGCACGAAGCGCGGGACGAGCATCGGCCCCATGATGAAGCCGGTCTGGCTGATATCAGCGATGCGCCCGTCAATAATAACGCTCGTATCCAGCAGGAGTTGGCGGCTGGGTGGCAGACCGCCCTCGTCGCCGCCTAGTGTCAGGCTGGGGAACTGGCCGCGAAAAACCTCGAATACATCGCGCCGCCGCATGGCAAAGATCGCCGTGCCAAAGTATCCAAACACAATGGCCGCAATGCCCGGCAAAATCGCGCTGTAGGGCTGCGGCAGCAGGGACAGCGGCAGGGAGAGCAACGCCGCGATGCCTAGGCCAACGATCAGCCCAAATACCCCTGCGACCAGTTGCTGGGCAGGAACCTGGCCCAAATAATCGCGCAGCGCACGGGCAGGACGGGTGGTGAAGTAGGGGGTCAGGATCAGGCCAAACAGCGCGCCGATCAGCAAGGTCACTAGCGCCCAGATCTCGGGCGGGTCGCCTGCAACGCCTGCCATGTAAACGCCCAGGTTCAGGCCGCCAAAGGCGAAAACCACCATGCCCACCAGGCGCATCAAAAACTCAAAGCTCATTGAGACCCTGTCTGAAGTAATAAGACCGAAATCAATAACAAAAACAGCGCTTCGCTTGGCTGCTATGTAGCGCAGTCAAGCGCATCCCTTACCCTCTCAACGGGCGGGATTTTAGCATGACTCCCACTGCGCAGCAATCCGCCTTGAGGCGGCCCCGCGCGGCGCTGGAGCAGGCGATCCACCCTCTGTCAGTCGGTTGCGATAGGGCCTGCTGCGCCAGCTCTCCATTGACAGGGGCGGGCGGAATGTTTAGAGTTATTCCCAGCGCACCTCCGCCACATGAGTGCCAGGAGATTGTCGAGTGGACGAAGTGACTCATACTGCTCTCGCTCAGTACGTCCGCGATCTGTTCGCACCGGAGGACGAGGCGCTGAGGTCGATCCGCGCTGCCAGCGAGGCCGAAGGGCTGCCCCAGATTCACATTAAGCCGGAAGAGGGCCGGATGCTGCAATTCGTCTTGGCAGCCAACGGGGCGCGGCGAGTGGTGGAGATCGGGGCGCTGGCTGGTTACAGCGGGACATGGATCGCGCGCGCCCTGCCCGAAGGCGGGAAGCTGATCTCGCTGGAAAGGGACCCGCACCATGCTGAGGTAGCTCGGGCGTCGTTTGAACGTGCCGGGGTAGCGGATCGGGTTGAAGTGCGGGTGGTCGATGCGCGGGACTATCTGAAGACGCTTACCGCAGAAGGGCCGTTCGACGCGGTGTTCATTGACGCAGCCAAGGGTGATTACCCGCACTATCTGGACTGGGCCATCAACAACGTTCGGGTAGGAGGACTGGTGTTGGCGCACAACGCTTTCTGGGGCGGAGCAGTGGTGAACGCCGCCCGACGCCCGGATCGTGATCTGAAGGGTCTACTGGCGTTCAATCGTCGCCTGGCTGAAGACTCGCGCTTGCTGGCAACAATCCTCCCGGTGGGCGATGGCATTGCTGCTGCTGTGCGGGTACTGTGAGCGCCCGCCAGTAGCAAGCAGATGGCTGCACAGGCCCCGCAGCAGAGCCTTACTCAACCACACCACAATGGAACGGTGGCATCATGCAACCTCCTGCTGACTTGATACCCCGCTTCGAGGCAGCGTTTGGCGTGCGGCCCGAGATCATCGCCCGTGCGCCGGGGCGTGTCGATGTGATCGGCGCGCACACTGACTATAACGACGGGTTGGTACTGCCCGCTGCCATTGATCGGAGTGTGTGGGTCGCTGCCCGCCAGATATCAGGGTCACATGTGACCATCCATTCCCTAGATATGGACGAGCGAGTCAGTTTTGACCTGCTGGCGCTCGATGCTAAGCAAGCCTTGGATGGGCGACCTCTGCCTGAATGGGCACGGTACCCGGCAGGAGTTGCCTGGGCGCTGAAGGATGTGGGCGCAGACCTACCGGGCTGCGAGATCGCGGTGACGGGGGACGTGCCGGTGGGAGCCGGACTGTCGTCATCAGCGGCAATAGAGGTAGCGCACGCCGTGATGTGGGCATACCTCAGTGGCTGGGAAGGAGATCGGATGGCGCTGGCCCAGCTCTGCCAGCGCGCTGAGAACATCTATGTTGGTGTCAACTCGGGATTGATGGATCAGTTTTCCAGCGCGTTCGGGCAGGCCGATCATGCTCTGCTGTTTGATTGCCGGACTCTCTTCTGGGAGGCGGTCCCGCTCAGCCAGCGGGTAGCGCTGGTCATCGCTGATACAGGCACGCGACGCACCCTATCCACCAGCCGCTACAACGAGCGCCGCGCCGAATGCGAGCAGGCCGTTCGCGCTCTCCAAACCGTGCTGCCGGGCATCCAGGCGCTGCGCGATGTGCCGGTGGAGATTTTCCATCAGGTCAAAGAGGTTATTCCACAGCCTGCCCGCGATCGTGCCCAGCATGTGATCGAGGAGATTGACCGGGTGCGGCAGGCAGCCGAGTCGTTGAAGCAGGGAAACGTAGAGGCATTGGGAAAGCTCATGGACGAATCCCAGATCAGTGCCCGCGACCTGTACGCCGCCAGCGGCCCAGACATTGATGCTATGTGGGAAGCGTCGCTCGGGCATCCGGCCCGACTGGGCGGGCGGTTCCTCGGCGCGGGATGGGCAGGTTGCCTGATCTTCCTGGTTGAAGCGGCAGGCGCGCAGGACTTCATGGCGGCTACAGGTCGGCGCTACCAACAGCGCACGGGCCGCGTGCCTGACCTCTATGCCACGCGGGCGGCTCAAGGCGCGGAAATAGGCCCCCTGCCTGAAATGAGCTGATCGGCGGACCGCTGCGTCTAATCTAAGGACTGTCCTCCCTCTGCATCAATGACGATATGGTATAATTCGCCGCGCTGCGTGCCGGAGCACGCGCTGAATTCATGTGGGGTTCTATGCCACGCGAGCGATTTCTTGTTCTGCTGATCTGCGCGATTGCTGTAGCAGCCCTCGCCCTAGGAGGGTGTCGCCCGCTGCCTGTTGCTACACCCACACCCACCCGCACACCGGGGGTGGTGATTGCGCCGCTGCCTAACACTACGCCGACGGCTGCCGTGACACAACCCGCGCCTACCATGCCAGGAGACCCTGTCGTGGGGCCGGATAGCTACCCGGCGGGAGTCAACCCCCTAACGGGGCTGATGGTCGCCGATCCTGCTGTGCTGAACCGCCGGCCCCTGGCAATCAAAGTCTCGAACTACATCGGGGCGCGCCCGCAGGCTGGTTTGAGCTTCGCCGACCTGGTCTTCGAGCATTACGCTGAGGGCGGGGAGACGCGCCTGACCGCTGTGATCTACAGCCAGACGCCAGAGCGGGTTGGGTCCGTGCGCAGTGGGCGGCTGCTTGATCTCGAAATTGTGCCGATGTTTGATGCGATCCTGACCGCGTCGGGTTTTAGTGATGGGGTGCGAGCGCGCATTGATTCCACCTCGTGGGCAGCGCGCAATCTCTCCGGGCCATATGTTGGCGCGCCTGCGCTGGTGCGTGTGCCACTCCAGAACGTAGCCTACGAGCATACCCTGTTCGCCGTGCCCATTGAAATCTGGCGGTTGGCTGACCAGCAGGGGATCAACCAGCCACCTGTGCTGACTCCGGGCCTGGCCTTCAGCAATGCACCGCCCGCTGGCGGGACGCCCGCATCCCACGTGCAAATCGGATATGGGTTGTCATGGACAAACGTAGATTGGCAGTACGACCCGCTGACGCGCCAATACCTGCGTACTCTGGCTGGAGAACCTCACACGGATGCCCTCACCGGCCAGCAACTTGCCTTCGACAACGTGCTACTGGTCGGCGCGTGGCACATTGAGACGGACATCCCGGAGGATAGCTTTGGCGGCGGACATCTGTCGGTTGAAATCCAGATCTGGGGCGATGGACCGGCAACCTTGTTCCGCGATGGACAGCGCTACGAGGGCCACTGGACGCGCAGTAACCCGGAGAATATGCTTCAGTTTACGGACTCAACCGGAGGTGTGTTGTACTTGAAACCTGGGCAAACCTGGTTTGAGATGGTTCCGATTGGCTTCGATAAGTTGTTCGTGGAACCGTAGGGTCTGCGCCTAGCGGAGCGAAAAGCAACGGTCAGGCGCCGAGCTGCACCGTACCATATTTAGGAATCCTGATGAGGGTTGGGGCTATGGTTCATTTGGAGAGATGGCAGATCATGATGGGGATTGCGCTGATCGGGGGGCTGGTGGCGTGTAGCGCCCCAACGCCTATCCCTACCCCGACGCCCACGCCGTTGATTGCCATACCAACGGCGATTCCCGTCACGCCCACGCCAACGGCTGCTCCTGCACCAGAGCAATCCGTTGCCACGCCCATCGGCCCTTATGGCCCAACCGGCTTCCCGCCCGATGTGAATCCCCTGACCGGCCAGCCCGTGGCCGACCCCACTACCCTCAACCGCCGCCCTCTGCTGGTCAAGGTCAGTAACGAATCGTCGGTAGTACGACCGCAGAGCGGCTGGGCCTTCGCCGATCACGTCTGGGAATCTCAAATGGAGGGCTTTGCCCAGACGCGCTATACCGCCGTGATCTACAGCCAGTCGCCGCAACAGGTGGGGTCGGTGCGTAGCGCCCGCCTGATCGACGTGGAGCACCTGGTGGATATGTATGGTGGGGTGTTGGTGTTCTCCGGCGGCAGCTCTAATTTCAGGCACGAGCCGCCCGGCCCGCCCCGCATCATGGAGCTGGTGCTGGCTGCTCCCTGGCGGAATCGGGCGATGTCAGAACAACAGGGATATGGAGCCCCATACCTGGTGCGTATCCCCGATGTTCCGCGACCTGGTGTTGCCAGTTGGCATACCCTGTTCGCCGTGCCATCCGCGATCTGGCAGTGGGAAACCGAGACAGGCATCAACCAGCGGCCCAACCTCGACGGACTGGCCTTCAACCTCAACCCGCCTGCAGGGGGCACGCCCACCACTGAAGCAACGATTGACTATCCCGGCATCGGCCCCAAGCATACCTGGCGCTGGGATGGCGCGTCGGGACGCTGGCTGAGTTGGACAGACGATCAGCCGGACGGTGATTATCTGCTGCCCAATACCCAGATCGCCTTTGATAACGTGGTGATTCTGCAGGTTCCCCATTCGGAAGCGGACTTCCTGGAACAGGAAGGTGCGCTGGGTGAGTTATACTCTGTGCGGATCAATCTGGCCAGTCAGGGTGATGGTGTATTGCTGCGCGATGGGCAGCGATATGCCATCCGCTGGAACCGGCTGGCAGCAGAGGGGATGCTGCAATTGACTGATGCCAGTGGCGGGGCCGTCCCGCTCAAGCCAGGGACGACGTTTTTCCATACGGCGGATACGGTATTCTTCCCGCCGCAGATCGCGTTCCTGCCGTAACTTGCATCAAGCCACGATGACGCACATCATCACAGGGCTGTGTCTGCGGTCGGGGGAGTGCGTTAAGGTGTGTCCGGTGGACTGCATCATACCGGGGCAGCCCATCGACGCCTGGCCGACCTATTACATTGATCCTGCCGCGTGCATCGACTGCGGGAAGTGCATCCCAGCCTGCCCGTATAATGCGATCTGGCCGGAATCAGAGGTTCCGCAGCCACTGAGGGGAGATATTCAACCCAACTACGACTTCTTTTCGCGCGGGCCGGGGTACTCCGCGCGGGGTGTGTAGAAACACTACCGCCAGGTGCAAATGCACCTATAATAGGGCTACAAGCCACATCCCTGCCTGGCCCTATTGATAGGGGACGAAAGCCCATGAAGTTGGTTCTGGCCATCGTTCAGGATATCGATGCGGACGCGGCCATCAAGGCGCTGACTGAGAAGGGCCAGCGCGTCACGCGCATGGCCTCAACCGGTGGATTCTTCCGGCAGGGGAATACAACCCTGTTTTGCGCGACCGAGGATGATCAGGTGGATGCAGTGCTGGATGTGCTGCGTCAAGTTTGCCAGCAACGTACCCGACTCCACCCCATTCATCTTGATCCAACTGAGCCTATCGCCATGGGAGTGGCTTACACCGAAATCCCCATTGGTGGTGCCACAATCTTCGTCTTCAACATCGAACGCTACGAGCAAATCTAGGCGGTTTTACCCGCTCTACGCCACACACGTTCGCCGCCGCTGTGAGCAGTGTGGGCGCGCAGTGCTGCCGCCATCTCAGCCAAATCATACCAGAAGGTGCTGATCTGGGAGGTATACCGGCTTACTGCAGCGATCTTGGCCTCGAGCGCGGCCTGGCCAAGTGACACAACTACCGGACTCCAGCCTGAACCTTCTCTCAGCCTCTCTTCCAACGCGCCTGGCACGGTAACGTAGGGATAGTCCTCGTAGTACCACACCTGCTGAGGAAGAAGCCCCCATCTTTCCACCGCCGCGTACACAATCTGATGGTCAACGTGATGGCCGATTCCCAGAGGCGCATACAGCGTTGATCCCAGCGGGAGGGGCGGGGCTGCGCTCAACCCATCCAGTGCAGGGTCAGCAGGGTGGACTAGCCCAAAAAGGCTCTCCTCGCTGGCATAAAGGGGCTTCCCGGTGAGGGGGTGATGGCGGTAGATGCAATCAAGCAAAGGGAGGTAGATCACCCGGATTGCCCTGCCCAGCGACTTGATGGCTTGCTGGTCTTCAGCACGACGCACGGCGGGGGGATTGGAGAAATCCACCCCGGGTGGCATTGAACGCTGCCAGCGTTCGTGCAGTGAGCGTGCAAATGGGGAAAGGATCTGGTGCGAGGGCGGGCTGGCGCTGAAGAGCGTGATCACCGCGATGGTCTCTCCCCGCCTAGCTTGTTGCCAGATCATGCCGCCGCAGCTGAGCACGGCGTCGTCGGGATGGGGAGAGAGGTAGATATGCTGGGCATCAAGGGAAGGCCACAGCAGAGGCATGTCGCAGCCGCAAGGTTTTCTTGGCAGGGTGTAGCTTAGAATGGCTAGGGCGTGTTGTCGCTTGTGCTCCTGGGAATGCCAACACAACCCTAACCTGCCAGAAGCAGAATTGCCTCATCAACTGTCTCGTGAACCGGGAACATCGTATCGTAACCTGCCAGGCGAATAACCTCCATTACCTTCGGATTCGGCCCTGCCAGATGCAATGTTCCACCCCGATTGTCAAGCAACTTGGCCCCGATCAGGAACATCCGCAGGCCGTAGCTCGACATGTAGTCCACATCGGAGAGATCAACGATCACCTGTTGGCCACCCAGGCCCATCACGCGGGTGCGGAAGTCATCCTCGATGGTCATGGTGTTAGGAGCATCCAACGTGCCAGCCAGCGTGATCCTGTGCAGGCCATCCTTCAGCACTTCGTCGCTCATCGTGACGCTCATGCGCGTTCTCTCCATACTTCAAGGCGGTAGATGAGTATCGAACTCCCTCAAGTATAACCACAGCCTGATTAACAACAAAGCCTGGCACTTGCCTTCCTGCCGTGAGAGGCGGTAGAGTCGCGCACCAGACTGCCAGGGTGGAGACATAGAGGGGGCGCGATGGGTATTCAGATTCCATTCCGGGATCGGCTGTCACAAGGCGTCATTCTAGCCGATGGCGCGATGGGAACCCTGCTGCACAGCCAGGGTGTTCCGATTGATTCCTGCTTCGACGAACTCAACCTCAGTAATCCGGCACTGGTGTCCGAGATTCACCGTGCGTACCTCGAGGCCGGGGCCGAGATCGTAGAGACCAACACCTTTGGAGCCAACCGCTTTAAGCTGGGTGAGCATGGGCTGGAGGGCCAGGTGGCGGCGATCAACCGCGCCGCCGTATCTCTGGCCCGCCAGGCTGTTGAGGCCACCTCCCAGCCTAACCGGTACGTCGCCGGATCGGTTGGCCCGTTAGGGGTGCGGCTGGCTCCCTTCGGGCGCGTCCCAGCGCGGCAGGCATATGAGGCGTTCTGCGAACAGATCGCAGCGCTGTGCGGGGCTGATTTACTATTTCTGGAAACCTTCTCCGACCTGCTGGAGCTGGCCGAGGCCGTTCGCGCTGCACGTGATGTGTGCCCGGAAACGCCCATCGTTGCCGAGGTGACCTTCACCCGTGATGACCGCACCTTGCTGGGGGATACACCGCAGCAGGTCGCCGAAACGCTGGCCGGTTTAGGCGTGTCGGCTATCGGTGTGAACTGCTCCAACGGCCCGGCCCAGATCATGCGTGTTATCAGGGCCATGCAGACCGTCGCGCCCGGCCTCGTCTACTCCGCGATGCCCAACGCAGGCTGGCCGGAGTACGTGGGTGGGCGGGTAATGTACCCCGCCGGGCCAGGCTACTTTGCTGAATACGCGCTGGCGTTGCGGGCGCAGGGCGTGACTATCATCGGCGGGTGCTGCGGCACGACCCCAGCGCACATCGCGGCCATGCGCGCCGCTCTCGACGATCCGGCCCGTACCACGGCAGTTCTGGTCGGCGACGTGGAGGCTGAGAGCACCGAGGATGTTGGCAGGCCGCCTGCCCCAAGCCCCCTTGCCCAGAAGATCGCGCACGGTGACTTTGTGATCGCAGTTGAGATATCTCCCCCCAGAGGGATCGCCACGGAGAAGGTGCTGCGTGCTGCCGAATTGCTTCGCTCGGCAGGCGTGGATGTGCTCAATGTGGCCGATACGCCGATGGCACGCATGAGAATGAGTCCCTGGGCGGTTAGTTACCTGCTCCAGCAGCAGGCGAGAATCGAGACTGTGCTGCACTTTCCCACCCGCGGGCGCAACCTACTGCGCATTCAGGGTGACCTGCTGGCCGCACACGCGCTGGGCGTGCGGAATCTGTTCGTGGTGATGGGCGATCCAACCCACATCGGCGATTACCCGGAAGCCGCCGATAACTACGACATCGTCCCGTCGGGCCTGGTGCGGTTGATCAAGCAGAACCTCAACGCGGGGCGAGACTCAGCGGGCAACCAGATCGGCCAACCGACCAACTTCCTGGTCAGCTGTGCTGTCAATCTGTGCGCCCCCGACCTGGATCGGGAAGTGAGCGTGACGCGCAGGAAGATCGAGAACGGGGCGGATTACCTGATCAGCCAGCCGATCTTTGACCTGGACGCTTACGACCGTTTTGTGGCCCGCTACACTGACCTGTACGGCACGCTCAGCGTGCCGATCCTGGTGGGCCTACTGCCGCTGTATAGCGCGCGCCATGCCAGTTTCCTGCACAACGAGGTTCCCGGGATTCTGATCCCCGAGGCGATCATGGCGCGCATCGAGGCGGCAGGCGAAGATGCTCCACAGGAAGGCGTGCGGATCGCGCAGGAATTAGCACATCAGCTTCGCCAGCGGGCCGCCGGGCTGTACCTCATGCCCCAGTTTGGGCGCTACGACCTGATCGCGGAGATCGTGGAGTCGGTGCGGGCGCGAGTGCGATAAGTGGTGTCAGCGCCAAGGTCCGTACAGATAGCCTTATAGCGCCGCCAATCTGTTCCCCTGGTGATGTAGATGGTATGGCTTGACCTGGTTGGCGGCACGAGGAAACCATTGTAGACTCCCGCACAGGCGGGGTCTACGGGAGCGTGCCCGCCGGCGCTGGCTTGAACTGCCCCCGGAAAGGATCGTCGACCTTGGCAGACGCAGACTTCTGGCGCCATGAGCCTATCGGCACACCGGACTTCGTGGTGATTGGCTCCGGGTTTGGCGGGAGCGTCTCGGCGATGCGGTTGACCGAGAAGGGCTACCGCGTGCTGGTACTGGAACGAGGGAAACGATTCCGGGATGAGGATTTCGCCCGGACTGACTGGGATGTGCGGAAGCTGCTATGGATTCCAGCGCTACGCTGCTTCGGAATCTGGCAGTATACCTTGCTGAACGGCATTCTGGTGATGCACGGCAGCGGGGTCGGCGGGGGGAGTTTAGTTTATGCCAATGTGCTGATGGAGCCGGACGACAGGTTGTTCGAGGCTCCCGCCTGGAGTCACCTGGCGGACTGGAGAACGCTGCTGCGCCCCCATTACGAAACGGCCCGGCGGATGCTGGGGGTAACTCCCAACCCACGCCTGTGGCCTGCCGACCATGTATTGTGTGATATCGCCGAGGAACTAGGTACAGGTTCGACGTTCAGGCCCACCCACGTGGCGGTATTTTTCAACGAAGGGCATGAGGGTGAGCTGGTTCCTGATCCCTACTTCGGGGGAGAAGGACCGGATCGGCGGGGCTGCCAGCACTGTGGTGGGTGCATGGTCGGCTGTCGTTACAATGCCAAGAACACGCTGGTCAAGAATTACCTGTACTTTGCTGAGAAGGGTGGCGCGTGGATCGTTCCCGAAGCGCGTGTGACTGACATCCGCCCGTTGGGGGAGGGCCAGCCCGACGGGGCGCGCTACGAGATCGTGTGCCAGCGCACGACGGATTGGCTGCCCCGATCCATTCGGCGCATCCGGGCGCGGAATGTGATCGTCGCGGCGGGAGCAGTTGGCACGAACCGGCTGCTGCTACGCTGCCGCGACCAAACCCGGTCGTTGCCTCATCTCTCCCCTCGCCTAGGGGAGAACGTCCGCACCAATAGCGAGGCGCTGACCGGGGTCACCGGGCCACGCGGCCAGGCGGATTATTCGAAGGGCCTTGCCATCACGTCCGTGTTCCAGGCCGACACAGTAACCCAGATCGAGCCAGTGCGCTTTCCCGATGGTTCCTCCTTGCTGGCCAAACTGCTTGCCGCCCCCCTGAGCGATGTGAGTGACACACAGCTTGCTATCCCTCTCCGTATTGCCAAAACGCTGTGGCGCATGATCCGCCAACCACTGGCCTTCCTGGATGCCAAGTTCTTTTCCCGTTGGGCGCCGCGTAGCACGATCCTGCTGATCATGCAGACTGAGGACAACCTAATGAAAGTGCGGCTGGGCCGCCACCTGTTCACTCTATTCCGCCGCGATCTAGTGAGCGTGCGGGATGAGGTCCGTCCGGTAACAGCTATTGTTGATACCGGCTACCGAGTGACGCAGCGATTCGCCCAGAAGGTTCGCGGCTACCCACAGGGGATGATCAATGAGAGCCTGCTCAACATCCCTTCGACGGCGCACTTCATGGGTGGCGTGCCGTTTGGGCGGGATGCGGCTGAGGGGGTGATCGGCCTGAACTTCGAGGTGCACCATTACCCCGGCCTGTATGTGGTGGATGGCTCGGTGATGCCCGCCAATCCGGGGATCAACCCCAGCCTGACCATCGCGGCGCTGGCAGAGTACGCTATGAGCCAGATACCGCCGAAAGAAGGAGCTGGGTCACGCCCGGCGTTGATGTCTGCATCGAGGCATTCCGCTGGTGTAGATGCTAGCTAAGTGTGTTTGGCCGAAAGACTTTCCGTGAAACGCTTAAGCTCAAGCAACTTTCGCCGCTTCCACGCAATACGCAGCGTGTGTTATCCTTGGAGGCATGGCTTCTCCACCCAAGTTGACCAAGCGCGATCTCGCAACGCTGTGCGCCCGCACCTTCCCCGACCGGCCCCACCAGCACATCGGCGCAGTCAAGCCCCTGCCAGGTCGCCAGCATGAGATGGTGGCCTTCCGGTTGCGCTGGCATGCCCTCGACAGCGAACATGACGAATCGCTGGTCGCGCGGCGCTACATCAGCACACTGAGTTGGTGGCGGCCCGACGACCTCGGTAAAGCGCAACGGGAAGCGACAGTCACCCGCTGGTTACACGAGCAGGGTTTCCCTGTGCCCGCTGTTTACGCGCGGGAGTTCGGGGCGCTGGGGGACGTGGTGCTGTTCTCGCGGCTCCCCGGCCAGGATTGGTCGGCGAGTAAGCTGCCCTTCCCGGAGGTAGTCCATCCGCATGTGGATCAGTTTGCGGAGCTACTGGCCTGGCTGCACAGCCTCAATCCGCCGAAGGCCGTGCGCGAGGTCGTGCCCAGGGTGACCCTGCCCACCGCGCTTGCCAGCCTGATGGCTCTGGCAGCACAGATTGGCCTGCCGGAACTGGTGGGGGCCATCGAGCAGGCCATGCAGCACGCCTACGACCTCTCAGAGACAGAGGCTGTCCTGTTGCATGGTGACTACCATTTCTCCAACACCCTGCTGTTCGACGGGCGGATCAGCGGGATCGTGGATTGGGAATACTGTGCGCTGGGCGACCCACGCTGGGACATCGCCAACGCCTATAGCCAGCTCGTGGACTTCGACGCGGCCAGCGCCGCCGATCGCTTTCTTGACACATACCTCTGCGCCAGCGGGCGGGCGTTCGGCGGGCCGCCGTTGTATGTGATAGTGGCAGCTCTCCAGCAGTGGACGATCTCCGAATGGGTGGTCAAACAGCAGACTGGGGGGCACTCCCCGGCCTTTGCAATGGCGCAAACTCTGGTCGATCTGCGCGACGTACATCGGCGGCGTGCGCTTGTTGCGTTGGAGCAATTGAAGTAGGGCTTATCCCATAAGCCCACATCTCGCTCTGCGACATGCCATCCCGCTGGCTGCTGCAGCACAGTGCTTCAGCGACCTGTCTCGACCCACAACCGCTGCCCGTCTGTTATCACCTCCACTGATCCCTGCTCGGTGATGGGGTAGACGGCACTGCCTGTCGCTTCGATCTGAGCGAGAATCTCGGTATCCGGCAGCCCGCCCCGGCTGCCGGTGATGATGCTGACCTGCGGAGTGATAGCTGCCAGAAATGCCTCGCCGGCGGAGCCTGCCAAACTGCCACGCGGCACGTGCAACACGGTGGCGTGCAGGGGTTGCCCGCTTCGCAGCAGGATAGCCGCTCCATCCGCGCTCAGATCATCGGCCAGCAGAACTCGTGCGTTTCCGTAGGTCAACATCAATACGACAGGCTGGCCTGGATCGGAGAAGCTGCCCGGCGGCGCTCCACCCTGGGTATGTAACACGGTGAGCAGAACGCCATCCCCAACAGCGATCCGCGTACCGAGCTGTGCGATTACTTCAGGGACCTGCTTGGCCGCGAGCGTTCCCCACAGCGCATCTGCGATCTCGCTCTCACCATGCAGCCCGTTGGTCATCACCGCATCAATCTGGTAGCGGTCCAGGATGGATAGCGCCCCCCCTATGTGTGACTGGGTTGGTTGTGTGAGCACAACCAGATCGATCTGGCGATCCCAGAAAGGGAGAGCGTACCCCAACGCCGCCGAGAGTCTGCGCCCGCTGCTTCCCGTATCGACCAGAATCTGCCGCCCACTTGGCGTTTCGATCAGCGTTGCTGCCTCGTCTCCTGCATCAATGAAGGTGATGTGCAGCCGCCGATCCGGGACCGACCACGCGGCGGCGATCAGCAGAGCAGCAACCAGCAACCCTGCCAGTGCCGCCACCTTTGTACTAAATGCCTTCCGCAGCGACTCGCGCCAATGGGCACGATCGACTTCTGGCTGGATGGTGAGCCAACTCGCGCCAAACAGAACCGTGTAGAGAGCAAACACACTCGCTCCTGCGAGGTGAACATCAAGCGAAGCCCAGGGCAACTTTGCCCCCGCCCGGACAATCGCCAGTGTGTAGGTTAAGAAAAGCCAGCTTCCCCAAGCCAACACCTGCCCAAGCGGCCACCACACCATCGCCAGCAGAACTCCCAGCCCGCCCAATACCATCAAGGGGGCCTGCACAGGCCCAATCAGCAGGTTGGCTGGGAGCGAGACCGGCGAGAACCGCTTGAAATGGTAAGCGATGATCGGAGTGGTTGCGATCTGGGCTGCAATCGTCACCAGTAGCGAGTCCGAGATCATGCCAATAGCCTTCTGCGCAGCTTCGGCTGTCACAAACCGTTCGAGGACCTTGGCCAGGCCGTGCTGCATTGGCTCAACGTACAGGATCAGCCCCAGCGTGGCCAGGAAGCTGAGCTGGAAGCCAACGTCCCACAATGCAAGTGGGTTGATCGCCGTCATCACCAGGGCAGCAAAGGAGAGCGATGCCAGGCCGTATGTCTGGCGGCCAAGTTGCGCTGCAACTAACCCCAACGTCGTCATGATGGCCGCCCGGAGGACCGCCGCATCTCCCCCTACGAACACCGCATACACCAGCACGGCAACGATGGTCGCCGCTGCTGCGCCCCGCGCCGGGAGGAATCGCCGCGTGATGCTGCCGACCAGACCAGCCAGAATGGCGAGGTTAGTCCCAGAGATGGCGATGACGTGGGTGGTGCTCGTGGCGTTGAAGGCTTCACGTATCTCTGGTGCGATGCCCGTCTCGATCCCCAGCAGAATGCCGGCCAACAGGGAAGCCTGCGGATCGGGTAGCAGCCTCAGGATCGTCTGATGGGCATGCTCGCGGAAGTCCAACAGCACGGCTCTCAGGGGGTTCCCTTGCCGGGGGCCAATAACCGTTACCTCTGAATAGCGCATCAGGCTGTAGACACCCTTACGCGCCAGATAATCTCGATATGAGAATTCATCGAGTTCAGGAGGAGCGATCAGCTCCCCGCGCGCCTGGATGGGATCGCCGTAGCGGAAGGCTCGTGTGCGTGGAGTCTGAACCAGAACCAGGCCTCGGATCGGGCGAGTTTCGCCGTTTGGGAGGGTGATGGATTCGGCCTGCACACGCAGGTTGACTGTTGTGTCCCGCACGTCAGGCGCATCAGCGATCATCCCCCTCACGTTGGCGAACCCAACCCCGTTGTATGTGGCAAGGTCGGTCTCGCCAAAGTGGGGGGTAGCAACCGCCACACGGGCCGCGCCGAGGGCAAACAGCGCAGCGCAGCCGAAAATAGTTCGCCAGGCAGGATAGGCTCGGGCCAGAATCACTGCTGCTAACCCCAAGCAGGCCAGAACTAGCCACATCCACCAATTCGCTGGCACGCCACGCGCGAACCCGATTCCGGCCAACCATGCACAAACGAGATAGACCAGAGTCACGGTATCATCCCCGTTGCTGAGGAAAGTGGATCGCCCGGATCAACCAGCACGGTGACCTCAGCCAGCCACTTGACCCAGAACCACCCCCGCCGGTAGGGCACCACGGCCCTTAGGGGATAGCCGTGCCACCGATCAAGCTGCTCTTCACCAACGTGTGTTGCTAGTAGGATATGCCGCGCCTCGATCAGTGAGAAGACCTGGCTGTAGCCCGTGACGGATTTCAATCGGACAGCCCGCGCACCCGGTGCCAGATGAGCCACATTCAGCAGATCGTATAACCTGATCCCCTGCCACGATTGCACACTATACCAACCCATTGTGCAATCCAGTGTGGCTACCCACTCGGAACATGGCATGGTGAGGAGATCGCTGTAGGTCAGACGTAGGGGTGATTGGCCCCTTCCCTCAAGCGTCAGTCGCCACGTTTCCAGGCTCACTTCGGGTGCTAGTTCGCCCGTGATTGGAAAGCTGTTCCCACCACCGCTCCCGTGCTCTCGTGAACCCGTCACCCGTCGCGGGTGCTCCGGCGCAACGCGGATGGCTGCTACCCTTCCAGCGATCCACCATCCCGCCAGCCCGGCTATCCCGAGGCCGGTCATCCTGATGATCGCACGCCGGGAGGTAAAGTCCTGGGCCTGTGGGCGGGGCCAACGACGCCATACGTGAATGAGGAGGGGAGCTAGGAGGATCAGAGAGGCGATCCAGTGCCAGGAGACGGTGGTCTGGTACAACCATAGAACGTCCGGCCCGATGCGCCAAGCCCACATCACGCTGAATGCCAGCGCTGCCAGTGTTGCGATAGCGAGGACGATAGAGATGCCCACGACTATGTTGCGATCAGGGCGGCGCCCTAACCCTCGCTTTAGGGAACGCCAGGAGATCGCAGCTTTCCATGGGATCAGCGCGATCAGAGACCACCCCGCGATCCGGTGCAATTCCATCACCCAGCCATTCAGTGTCCAGATGATGCCGTACCCACCGGTCAGGCTCAACACAATAACGAGAATGAGAATGGCGGTGTTGGTGAAGCGAAGGTGCATGATGCCGCCGGGGTCAACTCACCGCATCGTCCACACGATCAAAGTCTAGGGAAACCTTGTTCAGTATGCAACTCCCAGCAGAAATGCGGCTTATCTTTCCCTTATCATTCCCCTGGCGATGGCGTTGTGTCGCTCGACGACAGGACCCATGTCAACAGTGGTCAGCCGCCCATCCTGTACCACCACCTGCCCATTGATCATCGACCAATCCACATGCACCGGGGCACAGAACACAGTTGCTGCAACCGGATCGTGCAGCGCACCGGCATATTCCACGCGGCTGAGTTTGATGGCGATCACATCCGCAGCTTTGCCAGATTCGAGTGAGCCAATATCATCGCGCCTCAGCACGCTGGCCCCGCCGAGAGTGGCGATCTCCAACGCCTGGCGTGCGGTCAGCCCCGCCGGATCGCCGGTCACCCGCTGCAACAACATGGCCTGCCGTACCTCAGCGAGCATATGGCTACTATCATTGCTGGCCGATCCATCCACGCCCAGCCCAAGTGGTACTCCTCGTGCCCGGAACCCTTTCACAGGCGCGATCCCGCTGCCCAGCCGCATATTGCTGCTGGGACAGTGCGCGACCCCTGTCCGGGTCTGTCCAAATAGCGCAATCTCGCGCTCACTCATATGGACGCAGTGTGCGTGCCATACATGGTCGCCGATCCAGCCCAGGTCTTCCATGTATTCCACGGGCCGCCTGCCGAACTTCTCCAGACAGAACGCCTCTTCATCCAGCGTTTCTGCCAGATGGGTGTGCAGAGTAACGCCATAGTGCCGTGCCATTGCTACCGACTCGCGCATCAGATCGCCCGTCACGGAGAATGGTGAGCACGGGGCCAGCACGATCTGCAGCATCGAGTAGGGCTTGGGGTCGTGGTACGTCTCAATCACCCGCTGGCAGTCCTCCAAGATAGCTGCCTCGTTCTCCACCACCCGATCCGGTGGTAGTCCTCCCTTGCTCTCGCCTAGGCTCATCGATCCGCGCGCCGCATGGAAGCGCAGCCCGATCTCCTGCGCGGCGCGGATTTCGTCGTCGATCTTCGCCTCATTCGGGTACAGGTAGAGATGATCGCTGGATGTGGTGCAGCCAGAAAGTATCAGTTCGCCCATTGCCACCAGTGCCGAGATATACACGGCTTCCCCGGTCAAGTTGGCCCACATCAGATACAAGGTCTTGAGCCAGTTGAAGAGATTGGCATCCTGGGCAGCCGGAACGGCGCGTGTGAGGGTCTGGTACATGTGATGGTGAGTGTTGATCAGTCCCGGCAGCACCACGTGTCCGCTCAGGTCGATTACCCGATCAGCTTGAGCCGGGAGTTCGTTTGTTAGTCCTACCTGCTCGATCACATTGTCCCGGATGAACAAACCACCGTCGTGGATCTCGCGCCGCTGCCCGTCCATCGTCACCAGAACCTCCGCGCGGCGTATCAGTGTGGTTGGCATATGCGACTCCTTGGTTGGTGTGTGGCCTCAGTGTAATCCACCCACTGGGGCCTCACAACCGCGCCCTGGCTTTTTCATCTGCTGGTCTGCTGCACTTCTCTGACGCGGTGACAAAACCGCCAGCGCTCCGGATCGGGGGCTGGCGGTTGGTCTTGAGCCAATAGTTCGCAGGCCGTCAGACGGCTACACCTTTCTCAATGGCGATCTCCGCCGCGTGTAGGGTGTTCTTGAGCAGCATGGCAATGGTCATTGGCCCAACACCGCCTGGGACGGGCGTGATGGCTGCTACGCGCTCAGCAGCCTTATCAAACTCAAAGTCGCCCTTCCAGACATAGCCCTTCGGGTTGGTAGGATCGTCCACCTTGACTGTCGCCACATCAATGCACACCGCACCCTCTTTGAACCACTCCCCCTTGATCATCTCCGGGCGCCCCATCGCTCCGATCACGATATCCGCCTTCCCAACGATCTCAGGGATGTCCCTGGTCTTGCTATGGACAATGGTCACCGTGGCGTTGGCCTTGACCAATAGCAGGGACATGGGCATCCCCACGATGTTGCTGCGGCCCAGCACCACGGCATTCGAGCCGGCGATCTTAAAGCCCGGGACCAGTTTCTCGGCCTCCTCCAGCAGGACCATACAGCCGTAAGGGGTAGCCGGGACGAACTGAGGCTCGCGGCCCTTCATCGCCAGGCGGCCAATGTTGATGGGGTGGAAGCCATCCACATCTTTGTCGAGGCTTAGCGATTGCAGAACGAGTTGCTCATCCAGATGCTCTGGCAGCGGAAGCTGCACTAGGATGCCGTGAATCTTGGGATCGGCGTTCAGTTCTGCGATCAGGTTTTCAAGCTCCGTCTGGCTGACCGTAGCAGGAATCTCGTAGCCGAACGATTCGATCCCCACCTCAGCACAGCGATTGCGCTTCATCTTGACGTACATTTGCGAGGCCGGGTTCTCGCCGACCAACACGGCGGCCAGGCCAGGGGTAACACCGTGCCTGCGCTTCATTTCCTTGACAGCCTCGGCGATCTCCTCCTGAATACGCCCGGCAACGGCCTTGCCGTCCAGAATGAGTGCGCCCACTTCACTACCTCCTTGTGGTCACCTGGGAAAACCACTGCCAGCATAACATGCTCAGGTAGGCTTTCCAAGTGGCGAGTGTCATCCTCTAACCCTGCCAAGTCGCGCCTCCTCCTTGCTGTTGTTCGCTGTTCGGATTGGATGGGTCAAGAATCTCATGTGCCGGTGATCTTACCCAATCAATCCCTGATTCGACCGTCCGGCCTGGATTCGCTATACTCCCCGCCCGGCAACACAATATCCTAATCACTGCGAGGTTTTGGGTTGACTCAGTGTGAAGGTTTTACACTCTGGATGACCGGTCTCTCCGGCGCGGGAAAAACCACCATTGCCAAGATCGTCGAGGCCCGGCTTAAGGAACGCGGGATCAAAGTGGAGCGGCTGGATGGAGACGTAGTGCGCCAGTCCCTGACGCGCGATCTGGGCTTCAGCAAGGAAGATCGAGATAAGAACATTGAGCGCGTGGCATTCGTCGCCAAACTGCTATCACGAAATGGCATTGGCGTGATCGCTGCATTCATATCCCCCTACAGGGCTGTCCGCGCGATGGTTCGACGAGAGACCACCAACTTCATCGAGGTCTTTGTCGATGCCCCTCTCGAAGTATGCATGGAGCGCGATGTCAAGGGCATGTATGCCAAGGCCAAAGCAGGCGAAATCCCCAATTTCACCGGCATCTCCGATCCGTACGAGCCACCGGATCGACCGGAGATCGTGATCCCAACTGCCCACGAGACGCCCGAACAGAGCGCCAACCGAATCATCGCTTACTTGGAAGAACGTGGCTTCATCCCAGTGGCAGAACAGGTATCGACCTGATTCTGTGTGATGGACGCGACCTCGCCACCCCGCATCTCAATTGTCATCCCGGCCTATGATGAAGCCCTATCCATTGGGCGTGTGCTGGATGAGATCGCTGCGCTAGGGCTTGATGCCGAGGTGATCGTTGTCAACGATGGCTCCCAGGACGAGACTGCCCAGATCGTACGAGCGCAGAGGGGGGTGCGCCTCATCGAGCATGGCTATAACATCGGCAATGGCGCGGCGGTCAAAACGGGCATCCGGGCAGCGCGTGGATCGGCCATCGTGCTGATGGACGCGGATGGGCAGCACCGCCCGGCAGATATTCCTCAGTTGGTGAGCTACCTGGACTGCTATGATATGGCGGTCGGGGCACGTCTGGCAACCTCAGACACCGCACCGCACCGCGATTTGGCGAACCATCTCTATAACGCGATTGCCAGTTACCTCGTTGGTCGGCCTATCCCGGACCTGACCTCCGGTTTTCGCGCTATTCGCGCACCGGTTGCCAAACGGTTCGTCTACCTGCTGCCCAATGGGTTCTCATACCCCACGACAATCACTCTGGCGCTCTTCCGGGCAGGCTATACTGTCTGCTACCATCCCATTGTGGCCCCGGCGCGGCAGGGACGTAGCAAAATCCGGCTGTTGCGTGATGGCATAGGCTTTCTATTGACTCTGCTACGGATCGGGACGCTTTTTGTGCCTCTGCGTATCTTCCTGCCGGTAGCGGGTGGGCTGTTTGTGCTGGGCGTGGGGTACGGAATCTATCTGCTGGTGTTCTGGCATCGGTTCAGCAATATGGCAGTGCTGCTGATTCTATCCGGGATTATGTTGTTCATGTTGGGGCTGATCTCGGAGCAGATCGCTTTGTTGCGGATGGAACATGCGGATCGCGCCTTACCTGAAGATAGGGGATGATCGGCAGTGCCCCTTGGGGCGCTCCTGTATAGATCGGATGGCTAGGTTAGCGCTCAAGTTGCTCCTAGGTAAGCCCTTACTCTCCGTTCGCTGCCTGTTCTGCTCCATGCGCTCTGCACCTGGCTCTGAGGTATAGATGACTCAACCAATCCGCCTGCTGCACTTTGCAGATGCCCACATCGGCACAGAGAATTATGGCAAGATCGACCCCTCCACCGGCATTAGCAGCCGGGTGATGGATTTCCTTCGCCGCCTGACCGATATCTGTGAGTACGCGGAGGAACATCAGGCTGATCTGGTGATCTTTGCCGGGGATGCTTTTAAATCCAGCTCGCCGAACCCCACCTACCAACGCGAGTTTGCCCGCCGAATCAAGCGTCTGGCTACCACCTGTCCGGTCGTGCTTCTCGTCGGTAATCACGACATCCCAGCTATGACCCAGAAGGCGTCCAGCGTCGAGATCTTCCATACGTTGGAAGTCGGTAACGTGATCGTCGGGCGTACCGATAGGATCCACCTTGTCGAAACACAACATGGCTTGGTCCAGGTGGCAACGGTTCCTTACCCGGTTCGACAACGCCTGCTGGCCGATGTCCACACCAGCGGTATGTCCTTGGCACACCTTGACCTGCTGCTGCGCCAGCAGGTCGATACTTTGATCCGCAACCTGGCCCAGCAGGTTGATCCGACCATCCCTGCGGTGCTGACAGGTCACTTCACAGTACAAGGCGCGCGGCTTGGATCGGAGCGTGGTGTTATGTTGGGCCGTGATGTGGCGGTGCTGCCCAGCACTCTGGCTGACCCAACCTGGGACTATGTGGCACTGGGGCATATTCACTGCCATCAGGATATGAACGAGGGCCGTTACCCGCCGGTGGTATACAGCGGAAGTATCGAACGGATTGACTTCGGTGAGGAAGGCGATCCGAAGGGTTTCTGTTGGGTGGAGCTGGCACGCGGTAAGACTACCTACCGATTTGTCGATCTGCCCGCCCGACCCTTCCTGACCATCCAGATCGACGTGCGTGGCGAGGCCGATCCCACTGATGCCATCATCCAAGCAATCTCACGCCACGAAGTAGATGAGGCAATAGTGCGAGTGATTGTCACTGCCACACCAGAAAACGAAGCGCTGATTCGTGACCGGGACATCGAGGCTGCGTTGTACAGATGTGCCTATTTGGCTGCAATCCAGCGAGATATAGATTACCCGGCCCGGGCGCGGCTCGGCGTAGAGCGCCCAGAAGGCTTAACCCCGCTTGAGTTGCTGGAGCGCTACTTCAGGAGTCGCAACGTCGATCCTGATCGAATCGCTGTGCTAAAGGAACATGCTGAACATCTCTTAGACGAAGCGGAATCTGAGGCCTCGTCGGCGCTCTGAGGAGTCTGGTATGCTCTACGACATTAGCCGCACTATCTCACCAGACATAGCCGTATGGCCTGGCGATGCGCCATTCTCATTCGAGGTGATTTCGCGCCGCATAGGCGAATCAGGGGCCAACCTGACGACGTTGAGACTAAGCCCGCACACTGGCACACACATGGATGCCCCCTGGCACTACGATCACGCAGGCGAACACCCCGCCGATGTACCTCTAGAGCCTTACATCGGACCCGCCCAAGTAGTAACAATCGAGCGCCAGCACGGCGGAATCGTGCCAGGAGATGTGGCGATGTATAACCTGCGGCAAGCTCGCCGGCTCCTGGTCCATACCTGGGTCAGCGATGTTCCAGACAACCAGTGGCCGGAAGATTTTCCTTACTTAACGGTGGAGTTCATTGACTGGCTGGCGGCGTTGGGCGTAGTGCTGCTGGGCGTAGATATGCCATCGGTCGACCGGTTCGGCGATCTGGAGCTGCCATGCCACCTCCGGTTGCACCAGCACCGGATCGCTAACCTAGAGAGCCTATCCCTGAAGGGCGTTCCTGATGGGGGGTATGAATTGATCGCCCTGCCGTTGAAGGTAGACGGTGTCTGCGGCAGCCCTGTTCGGGCCATCCTCCGCGCCCCACGCTAGCGCCACTGTACCCGCCAGGAGTTGGAGGCGAGATTCACGCCCCGTGCCGAACGGTCATCACATCTCCCGGTTGCAAGATGTAATCGCGTCCCTCGATGCGCAGCTTGCCTGCCTGCCGGGCCTCAGCCAGACCGCCTAACTCGATCAACATATCCACCGGGATGATCTCCGCCTTGATGAATGCCCGCTCAAAATCGCTATGGATTCGCCCTGCTGCCTGCTGAGCCGTTGCACCGACCGGACAAGTCCACGCACGAACCTCCTCCTCACCAATCGTGTAGAACGTCTGGATGTGTAGCAGGCTAAAAGACTCGCGGATCACCCGATCACGCATTGGGTCCGTGATGCCATATTCAACCATGAACTCGGCGGCCTCATCCGGCGCAAGCTGCGCGATCTCCATCTCCAGCCTGCCGCGAATCGCTAGGGCAGCAGTGCCCCTGCTCTCCACCCGAACAAGCGCTTCAGCGGGACGTGCCTCTTCACCCAGGTTCAGTAGGATGAGCTGGGGCTTGAGCGTCAGCAGGCTGTAACCACGCAGGCTATCGCGTTCAAGAGAGGTGAGATCGAGGTCGCGGAGGGGGCGTTCCCTCTCCAGTTCAACCTGGAGCCGCTCGAACAACTCCAGCTCCCGAGCGGCTATGGCCCGATTCTTGCCCTTGCCCATCTCGTCCTTAATGCGCTGGATGCGATTTTCCACCGTGATGAGATCAGCCAGCATGAATTCTGCGTCGAGGATATGGAGGTCCCGCTGAGGATCGAGGGTCTCTTCGGGATGGGGGACAGTAGGGTCCTCGAAAGCGCGGATCACATTCAG
>Ga0209101_1000605_pt1 | contig 29159 bp, 27 predicted proteins | sample ConPoolayeCmetaG_FD_185481 | JGI IMG/M metagenome (GOLD analysis project Ga0209101, IMG submission 185481) | Hot spring microbial mat communities from California, USA to study Microbial Dark Matter (Phase II) - Cone Pool mat layer C metaG... ...
TTAAACCATCCCCGTTTTTTTATCCTATAGATAGAAGAAAAATTTGTGTCACAAAAATTTTAAGAGGTTTTGGTTGTTTTAATAATCTAAAGTATTATTTTCTTACCATACTTTATGACATAGAACCAAAATTCTCTTGTAAAAATTAATTTTATCTTTTACAATAAATTTTATACCCATCTTACTCTGTTTGCCAAAGCAAAGCAGATTAGATGGGTATATCCCGACTTCCAACAGATTTATTAAAATTTTAATAACATCGGGTATATGATAAAAATCACCAAAGCCATTATCGACTTTGTTATGGATATTTTGGAGATAGTTGTCTTTATCGGTTCGTTTTTTATTGTTGTTTATCTTTTCATAATGCAGCCTAATCAGGTCAAAGGAGCGTCAATGGAGCCTACTTTTCACTCGGGTGATTATATTATGACTGCTAAAATTGCTTATAAGTTAAAACCGATCGAACGCGGTGATGTGATTGTTTTTCGCTCACCGAAAAATCCGGATATTGAGTACATCAAAAGAATCATTGCCCTTCCTGGTGATAAAGTAATGATTAAAAATCAGCAGGTCTACGTCAACGATCAAATAATTAATGAATCATATATCTCTGCTGCCACCAATCTTTGGGAATCTGGTTTTTTAAGGGAAGGCGAACCATTGATTGTCCCCCAAGATCATCTATTTGTGATGGGTGATAATCGGCCTCGCTCTTCTGACTCAAGAGAGTTTGGTCCGATTCCTATTTCTTCAATCATCGGCTATGTCTTTTACCGCTACTTTCCGCCCCAGGTGGCTGGTTTAATCAAAAATCCCTGGCCAAAAAATCTTAGAACTTGGTTAATCGATTTAAAAGTTCTCGCAACGCCGCGGTTGTTTTCCTTAAACTTCCTTTAATCTCAAAGATAATCCTACTTTTTATTCGCGTCTGAATCACCTTTATCTCAAAGTCTTTCGGTAATTTAGCCAAATAGTCTGCCTTTTCCTTTTCCGACAAAGACTCGCCTTCGGTCCTTATCCGATAAAGCATCTCCCGTACCAATTCTTCGGTCTTCATCACGGTTAATCCTTCGGCTAAAACCTTTTCATAGGCAGAGATAATCTCTTTTTCATCTCGCAAACGCGATAAAACAAAGAGATGACTTAAGGTAATGTCCTTATTATAATAACCATCAATAACAATCTCCGGCAGTTTCTTTAATCTTAAAAAATGGGAGATATATGCCGGCTGACAGTTTAATTTCTCCGCAACTTTTTTAACCGGCCAGTCTTCTTCTTTAACCAACTTGATAATTAACTTTGACTTGACAAAAGGATCGGTCTCTTTTTTAATTTGCTCGATTAACAACTCGGACATATTTTTTTCCGTAGTGTTGATAGAACTCCACCACTCCGTGCCGAAGGGCTAAAATTGTATAATCCCGCGAAAGTTTTGTTCCATCTCCGGCTCTAATCTTGGTCCCCCGCTGGCGGATAATTATATTACCGGGTTTTACCGATTGACCACCAAAGATCTTCACCCCTAATCTTTTTGATCGGGAATCACGATTTCCTTTAGCGGCTTTTTGTGCTTTTGTATGAGCCATATTAGAATAAATTCAAAATTCTAAATTCGAAACCCTAAACCCTGAACCACTCCGACGAACGTCGGAGAGTTCAGGGTAGGTAAATTCAAAATTCAAAACCTAAAATTTTATAAAAACAATTATTTATCTCTATTTTATTTCTATTTCATTTCCACTTTATTTCTATTTATTCTCTTTGACTTTTGATTTTTAATTTCAAATTTATTATTGTTTAATCCTCCAAGTCGGAGGATTAAAATCCCTTTTCTTGTCATTCCCGCGAAAGCCAGGTTACAATCCTGCATCTGACAAAGGCGGGAATCTATTAAATCATATCTTATTCTTGTCATTAAGTAAAAATTATATAGATTCCTGATTAAATCAGGAATGACATTGTTATTCATTTATTATTTTTTATTATCCCAATTCATTTCATCGCCTTTTAAATCTTAGAGATATAAAATAGATAAATTTTTCCTTGTCATCTTTCATTTTTATTTTTTATTTTTTAATTTTTATTTTTTTATTCGCATATTCGTAGATTAGCATTAAATTCGTTGATTAGTATCAAATATTATATCTTCACAATCTTTATCCGCGTTAACATTGGCCGAAAGCCTTTTACCCGACGATAGCGCACCTTTGCCTTAAATCGGGCCACTCGTATCTTATCACCTTTTAGATTTTCCACTATCTCACCAATCGCCGGCGTTTTTAATAATGGCTGGCCGATCTCCATCTTTATCCCATCATCACTAAAAACCCCCAAAAGATCAATCTTCACTTTCTCGCCTTCCTTTTTATTAAGAAAGTCAACCACAATCTCATCACCTTCCTTAACCAAATACTGCTTACCACCGGTTTTGATAATTCCTAACTGATTCATAGATAAATCAAATTATACTTAAAAAAAATTAATTTACAACTGTGATTTTTTTGGGATATTAATCAGACTTAAACCAAATAATAGTGCTGTCAGCGATGATCCGCCGTATGAAATTATCGGTAAAGGAATTCCGGTAATCGGGGCAATTCCCAAATTCATTCCCATATTAATTAACATCTGACTAAAAATCATTATTGATAAACCCAAAAGATAGTAAAAATCAAAATTTTTTTTATCGATTAAAAATTGATAAATCACCTTAAATAAGGAAAGGATAAAAATCAAATACAAAATCAATAAAACTAATCCGCCCAAAAAACCAAACTGCTCAATTAATGAAGCAAAGGCAAAATCAGTATGATTTTCCGGTAGAAAATAAAGTTTTGACTGAGTTCCTAATCCCAACCCCTTACCAAAAAAACCACCGGATCCAATAGTGATAATTGCCTGAATCATATTATAAGCCGTTCCCTGGCTATTTAAATGAGGATTAATAAAGGCAATCAGCCGTGTTTTCTGATAATCGGCTAAAAAATGCCAGATCAGGGGTGAGATTAAAAGAAAAAGAATAAAAAGTCGGAAAAAATATTTTTTCGGAATTGGTGAAAAAAAACTCATCAACAAAAAAATAATTAGAGTTACAATGGCAGTTCCTAAATCGGGTTGTTTATAAATCAAAATAAAAGGAAAAAGCATAATCAATAACGATGTTGAAAATAACCAGCGCGGAGAAACAAAACTATCCGAAGAAGAAAACAACTGCGCCAAAGAAATAATTAAAAAAATCTTCAGAAACTCTGATGGTTGAAAGTTAAAAAAACCAAAGTTTATCCAGCGTTTGGCCCCGCGAACACTATCACCAAAGAAAAAAACCAAAATCAGAAAAAAAACAAGCACAAGATAAAAAAACCAATACTTTTCTAAAAAGAAATCTCGACCTATCTTTTTTACTAAAAAAAACAGTAATCCGCTAACTAAAAGAAAAAACAACTGATTAACGGCTAAAGCAGGATTAATACCAAAAAGATTGAACCAACTAAAAACAAAGATGAGAAAAAAACTTAAATAAGCCGCTTTCATATTTCAACTTTAATTGACGTTCCAAAGCGAATCTCTTGACAAACTAACTTTTTCTTAATTATCCCCGCAAACTCGGCTAAACTTTCAGGAATGGTTAAACTAATCGGTTGATCTTGTTTCAAACCCAATCTTTTTCTTTCGGCTTGAATCGCTCTTATTGTTTCCCGCAACTCCCCTTCCTTTTTCAACGCCGGCGTCATCTTTGTATCATAGGCAACGACAATTTCTTTTTGATCCTTTTTAACCTTTATCTCAACTTCTTTTATATTCAACTCATCCTTTAATAGAAATAGCAACCGATCATCAATACGGCGATTAACCGTAATTGCTGCTCTTAATAAGGGCTGACGTACCTTAATTCCCAACTCCTTTCGCGCCCGGTGTCCCACCTCAACCATCTCCTTTAGAAAATTCATCTCCTCTTCTAACTTTTTATTGATTAACTTTCTATTAATCTTTGGCCAAAACTCTAAATGAACCGATCGATTGCCAGTCAGGTTAGTATAAACTTCCTCGGTTAAAAAAGGAATAAACGGTGAAAGAATAATCGAAAGATTAACCAAAACATAGTTTAAGGTCGAGTAAAAAGCCATCTTATCAACCTGATCATCACTGTTCACCCAAACCCGTTCCCGACTCCGCCGGATATACCAAGTTGATAAATCAGAAACAAAACGCTCAATCTCTAAAGCCGCCGACCGGGCATCAAAGTTTTTTAATGACCCCTCAACAAACTCAACCAACCAAACAAACCGACTCAAAATCCATTGATCTAAAATATTAAACTTAACTGGAAAGGAAAAAGTAATTTTTTCACTTTCGAGAGGGACCCCGCTGTTAAGCGAGGGAGAGACTCTCGTGTGATAAAAATTACGTTTCCTTTCCGGTAACCATTTATCCAGATTAGAATACTCAATAAAAAATTTATACACGTTCCACAACATCAAATAAAACTGCCGCCTTACCTCATCCGCCCTTTTATACCCAAAAAGCATATTCTCCTCAATCGCCTGACGACAGTACATCCAGCGCATCACATCAACCCCAATCTTATCCGCCCCCTCGTTAAACTCAATCATATTCCCCCAACTTTTATGCATTGGTTGACCATCTTCGGCCAAAAGAGTTCCATAACCCATCACTGTCTTTGTTGGCGGTTGATCCTCCATTACTGTTGACATAGCAATTAAGGCATAAAACCAGTTTTTAAACTGCCCCGGAAAAGACTCACTAATCAGATCAGCCGGAAACCACTGGCGCCATCCTTTTTTATCAACCCAGTATAACGGCTGACCTTCATTGTCCTCTTTAATTGTTGAGTAAGCAACGATTCCGGCATCAAGCCAAGGATTACCCACATCATCAATCCGCGAAACCAACGCGCCACATTTCTTACACTTAATCTTTACCTCGTCAATATAAGGCTTATGGGGCGAATGACCATCAAACTTTCCCCACCCATCAACCGCTTTCTCTTTCAACTCTTTTTTTGAGCCAATCACTTCAAAATAGCCGCATTTTTTACACTCATAGATTGGTAAAGCCAAACCCCAGTAACGATTTTTTTTGGAAATTAACCAATCATGCATGTTTTTTAGCCAGTCAAGCTCCCGGTCCAAACCAAACTCCGGCAACCATCTTATTTTTTTTGCCACCTTAATCATTCTTTCCCTTAGAGTTTTTGTATCTCTGTTTTGAGATTTGACATTTGAGTTTTGAGATCGCAATGGACTTTTGTCCATTGCGATGTACCACTCCTCAGCCACCTTCCAAACCAACTCGGTCTTACATCGCCAACAAGCCGGATAACGATGTTTATAGTTATGAACTTTATAGGCATAACCGTTTTTCTTTAAATAATCTAAAATTAATCGGGGGTGTTTTTTGGCGTTTTTACCGGAAAACTCACCCAAACCAACCAAATAATTTGCCTCGTCATCAATCACTGGAATCATTGGTAAGCCTAATTTTTTTCCTAATTTAAAGTCCTCGGTGCCGGCCGAAACTGCTGTATGAACCATCCCAGTTCCCTCCTCTAAACTTATAGGAAGAATCTTTCCATCGGTGGCAATCACCAAATGGAATTTTTCCGGACCTTCTTTAGCTACTTTGGAAACCGCTGGTAAATGATCAAAGGGTCCCTCATATTTTAAGCCAACCAATTCCCTTCCTTTAACTGTTTTAATCACTCTTTTAACATCATTTCCCAAAACAGTCTTTACCAAGTTAGCCGCTAACCAGTACCGCTCCCCATTTTTTATCTCAACTAAACTATATTCATAATCTTTATCCACGGCAACGGCAATATTCGCTGGTATTGTCCACGGCGTTGTCGTCCAAACTAATAGATAAATGTTTTGATCATTTGAATTTAAAATTTGTTTAGAGTTTTGAATTTTAGATTTTGGATTTGTTTTGAATTTCGGATTTAGGATTTTGAATTTCATATAAACTGCTTCATGCACCACTTCCTTATAATCTTCCGTTAACATCTCATGTTGAGAGATGGCTGTTTGACAACGGGGACACCATGGAACTGATTCCTCACCTTTATAGATCCAGCCATTTTCGTAACATTTTTTCAAAAAGGTCCAGATCATATAGTTATTATCATCACTCATCGTATAGTATGAATTGTCCCAATCAGCAAAATAACCTAATCGTTTTGACTGTTCGGTTTGAATCTTGGAAAAACGATAAACGCGCTGTTTACATAAATCAACAAATTTAGCTACTGAAGCAAATTTATTTCCAGGAACTAAATTTTCAATATCTCTTTTTGTTTTTAAACCCAACTCTTTCTCCACCTCTACTTCCACCCAAAGACCTTGGCAGTCAAATCCGTTTTGAAACCGTTGTTGATACCCTAAAAGATTAAAAAAACGGGGATAAAGATCTTTGTAGGTTCTTCCCCAGGCATGATGAACACCCATTGGATTATTGGCGGTAATCGGCCCGTCTAAATAAGAAAATCGTTTTTGGCTTTTTCGGTTTTTTTTAAGATACTGGCCAACCAATCCGTTTTCATACCAATGTTTCAACCACTTTTTTTCCATTTCGATAAAGTTATGATTAGAATCAACCGGTTTAAATGCCTGTTTTTTCTCCTTCACCATATCCCTAAATTATATTTGAACTTAAAAAGATAATCAAGGATAAATATTTGTAACATATAACGTGTAACATGAAACGTATAACGTTTAGAATTTAGAATTTAGGATTTGTTTATAGAGCTTTATTTTTTCCTTAAAAAAGCAGGAATATCAAGTTCGGTGTCCTCAATTAGTACCTTTTCCTCATCAATTAAAATCTCCTCTTCTTTTGTTTCTTCTGGAGATGGCGGTTTTAACTCCTTTTGTTCAACCACCCTCTCACCAATTAGTCGTAATGGTCTAATCTTTGAACCTTGAAACTTTGTGGCAATCAAAGTGATCTTTATTTGATCCATCATCTTCTCATCAATCACCGCCCCAAAGATAATATCAGCATTCGGATCAACGGTTTTCGCAATAATTGAAGCCGCCTCATCCACTTCCATCATCGTCAAGTCAGGACCACCAACCACATTAAATAAAACTCCCTGGGCTCCCTCAATAGAAACATCAAGCAAAGGTGAAGAAATTGCCTGTTTGATTGCTGCCAAAGCCCGTTTCTCACCACTACCAACACCCATCCCAAGAAGAGCCGTGCCCGAATTGGTCATTATCGACTTAACATCGGCAAAGTCAACATTAATTAATCCCGGTGTGGTAATCAACTCAGCAATTCCTTTAACCCCTTGATGAAGTACTGAGTTAATCTTTTCAAATGCTTCAAGAATCGATGTCTTTTTATCAATAATCTGCAAAATCCGCTGGTTGGGAACAATAATTAATGTATCAACCTTTTCCTTTAACTTCTCAATTCCTTCTTCCGCATTCATCTTTCTTTTTGTCCCTTCAAAGTCAAACGGTTTGGTTATCACCGCAATCGTCAACGCACCAATCTCTTTAGATACATCTGCGACAATTGGCGAAGCGCCAGTGCCCGTACCACCGCCTTCACCGCAGGTGATAAAAACCATATCGGCGCCTGTTAACTCTTCCTTTATTCTTTCCCGCGATTCCTCAGCCGCCTGACGACCGGTTTCCGGATCACCGCCGGATCCCAATCCTTTGGTTAACTGCTCACCAATCTGAATTTTAATCGTTGCTTTGTTATGAAGTAAGGCTTGAGCGTCGGTATTAACAACAACAAACTCCACCCCATTAATCCCTCCATCTTTAATCATTGAAGAAACCGCATTACTACCACCCCCACCAATACCGACTACTTTTATCTTTGCTGCTTGACCTGCCCTTGGTTTAATTAACATAAATAAATTTTAACTTATTTATTTAAGGAATAAACTGTTTTAAAAAATTTTTCAACTTCGCAACAGAGTTTCCTAAGGAAAAGTCTTTCAAAATCCGATTAAAATTCTTTCCGCCTAATTCTTCAGATAATTTATTTTTTTTAGCATAGATAATTAAACCAATAACTGTGGCAAAAGGCGGCGATAAAATTTCATCGGTCAAACCAACCACTCCTTCCGGTTTACCAACCCGAATCGGTAAACCTAAAATCTTTTTACCGGTCTCAATAATCTTTAAGGTTAAAGCACCACCACCGGTAATTACTAAACCAGAAGGAATACTAGCAGTTAACCCGGCTTTTTCTAAATCTTCAAAGATTATCTTATATATCTCTTCTAATCGCGGCCTTAAAATTCCATCAACTAAAGTTTTATAGGAAATTGTCTTTATTTCTTCAGGTAACTGTAGATGGTTAATATCAATCTCATCACTCTTTTTTTTTGCCTCAAGGTTCTTCTGATCAAGAAAGATCTTAATCTTCTCGGCCGACTCTAAGGAAACCCTTAAACCAACAGCAATATCATTGGTAATATTTTTCCCACCCACGGGCAAAGAAGAAGAATAAGCCAAAGCCCCTTCAATAAAGACACAAAGATCGATCTTCCCCCCACCTATATCAACCAAAACCACCCCCAACTCTTTTTCGGTTGAGGTTAAAACGGATTCAGCTGACGCTAAACCGCTAAAAATAAAACCGGCATTTTCCAGACCTAAATCATTTAGACAACGATTGACGTTTTTCATATTTATCTGGGAGGCAGTGATTATATGAGTATCAACCTCAAGTCGTACACCACTCATTCCAATTGGATTTTTAATTCCCGGCTGTCCATCAACTAAGTATTCCCGAGGCATAACCGCGATAATCTCCCGGGTGGTTGAAAGAGAAACAGCCCGAGCGGCTTCAATTACCCGCCGAATATCATCCTCGTTTATTTCATCATTAGGATTAGCCACCGCCACCACACCATGAGAGTTGAAAGAACTAATATGAGGACCCCCAATAGAAACATAGACCTGATTGATTTTATGGCCAGCCATTCTTTCGGTCTTTTCGACGCTTTTTTCGATTGCTTCGGTTATCTGATCAATATCAACAATTAAACCTTTTTTTACCCCTAAAGAAGTGGTTTGATTATAACCAATTACCCGTAACTCATCGGTTTTTTCCGAAACAACAGAACAAACAGTGGCAATCTTCGAACTACCAATATCTAATCCGGTAATTATTCTATCACTCATAGTTAGTTTTTGATAACTGGTTTTTCAAACCGTAAATCAATCGCTTTAAACGGCAAGCCTCTTATCTTTAGCTGTTTAAGTAAAAACTCTAACTGATATAACTGGGTCTCTATCTTCTTTTCTAAATTAAAATAAATATTTTTTTCTTCCCCCTCTGTTTTTAATAGTATCATATCCTTTCCCAAAATATCAATAGTATTAACTTCATATCCAAATTCCATCACCTTTTCCACTATCTTTAACCCCATTAAAATCTCCTGATAGTCAATCACCTGCCCTAAAAAAAAACGGTCGAAGTACAAAACCTGATAAAAATTAATTATCGGTAAATCTTTATTGGAGTTTGTTAGATTGGTTAACTTCTCAATAATCTTTCCCTTATTGTTAACTAAAAAAAAACCTTTATTAGCTCTAATCAAACAACTTGGGTTTTCTGATTTGATAATAATGATTAATCGATTGGGTAGTTTTTTCTCTAATTTTACCGAAACCAATCGCGGATTGTTTTTTAATAAAATGGTGGCTGTTTTTTTTTCATCTAAAAATAAAAGATTTTTGCCTTTTAAAAAATAAAGCCCACTCAAATTAAACCGCGGCGAATCAAATTTAACCTCAATCTCTCTAATAAGAAATTGATTAAAACCAAAAAAAAGAAAACCCACCAAAAAAATAGTTAGAAAAATACCGCCAACAATTGTTTTAAATGGAAAAAACTTCCTTTTCAATAACTGCACAAGGATTTTTTTTATTAATTAGTAAAGATTTCTTTTCAAAGTTTTTTTGATACCGATCTAATTCCCTAATCATCTTTTCTACCAACTTTAAAAGTTTAATGCTTTTTTCAAACTGATTAAAGATCTCGCCTAAACCTAATTGGACAAATATCCGCGCCTGTTTTTCCTGCTCTTTGCCGGCGGACCAAGGGAGAGGAATTAAAATCGCCGGTTTTTTTAGTGCCAATAACTCAAAAAAAGTATTGGCGCCAGCCCGGCTAATCACCATATCAGCCAATTGATAGATATAACCAATCTCCGTTGTTAAAAAATGCGAACGCAGATGGTAATTTTTGGCTAACTTTGGTGGTAATCTTTTTTTAAAATTAACCAGCCTTTGATGGTCATTATATTCCTCAACATTACCGGTCTGATGAATAACAATCGCCTTTTTAAGAATCAAGGGAAGAATTGTTAAAAGATGCTGATTAAGACTATGGGAACCCAAAGACCCGCCGGTAACATAAATTACTGGACAGTCCTTTTGAATTATCAAAGGCTTATCAATTACCTGAAAGATCTCCTTTCTTATCGGATTGCCGCTAACAATCACCTTTTTTTTATCAAAAAAGTTAACCGCCTCAGGGAAAGAAACAAAAACCTTTTTTGCCAACCAACCGCTAATTTGATTGGCTAAACCAGGTGAGACTGTCTGCTCATGAATAAACACAGGTATTTTGTTCAACCAACCAGAAAAACAAAAAGGAAAACCAATAAAACCACCAAAAGAAAAAATTATCTCTGGCTTTTCTTTTTTAATTAAAAAATACGCCTTAACAATCCCTTTTAAAATATTAATTAAATTAACAAAGGCCGCAAGAGTTATCTCTCGTTTTAACCGCCCGGTTCTAAAATCAATAAATCTTATTCCTCTTTTTTTTATTTCCTGAAACTCTAAAGAATCGTTTTGATCATTATCTAAATTATACTTTCGCCCAACAAAAACAAACTCAATCTTTTTTTGATCTTTTTCCTTTAAAAAATCAATTAAGGCAACCGCCGGCATCAGATGACCACCGGTAATCAAAATTTTTTTCATTATTTTTTTGCCTGACGATAAATATTAACTAAAACCCCAACTAAAGCAAAAGAAACAAATAAATTAGAACCACCATAAGAGATAAACGGCAATGGCGTCCCGGTTAAAGGAATTAGATTAACCATCCCTCCTAAATTAATAAAGTACTGTAAATTAAAAAAAGCAAAGATGCCACCGGCTAATAGTTGACCATAACGATCTCTTGACCTAACCATCACCTGATATATCTTAATCAAAAAAAAACAGAAACTAAAAATTAAAATTAAACAACCTAAAAAACCAACTTCTTCGGCAATGATAGCAAAGATTGAGTCGGTATGAGCTTCCGGCAAAAAGAGATATTTTTGTTTTGAGGCGCTAAAACCAACCCCAAAAAAACCACCCCGGGATAAAGAAATTAAGATCTGATTAAGATGATAACTAATTCCTAACGGATCCATATCGGGATTTAAAAAAGCCAATAAGCGTTTAAGTCGGTAAGGGGCTAAATTCATTAAAAAATAGAAACCACCGAACGAAGCCGGAATTAAAAATAACAGATAGTATGTTTCAACTCCGGCTAAATAGTAAATAATAATACTAAGAAAAAAAAGAAGAATCGCCGTCCCAAGGTTTGGTTGTAGGATGATTAAAAACATTAAAATACCCAAAAGAAACAAAAACGACCAAAATCGTCTTCTTTCCTTATGAATAAACCAGGAAGAAAGATAGATAATCGTCGAAAACTTTGCCAACTCGGTTGGCTGAACATTAAAAAAACCTAAATCCAACCACCGCCGCGCTCCACCGGCAACTGAACCAAAGTTAGGAACTAAAACAATTAGTAAAAGAAAGATGGTAAAAACCATTAGAAAAAAAGAGAGATAATAAAGTCGATGATAGTCAAACAAGGATAAAAAAAACATTGAAAAAATTGCCACGATAAGCCAAATAATCTGCCGCTTTACATAAAAAAAGGAGTGACCTACTTCCTGAAAACTGCGCAATGCCGATGCCTCAAAAATAAAAAAAAGCCCGATTAAAGAAAAAAATATTGGCAGGATATAAAACCAAAGATAGTCCTTTTTCATTTCATCAAAGCAATCATTAGACCAAAAATTACTAAAAGAACGGTTATTATCCAAAATCTCATCACAATTTTTGGCTCCTCCCAACCGCGTTCCTGCAACCAAAGATGAAAGGGTGCTACCGGAAAGATCCTTCTTTTAAGATATTTTTTCCCAAAAAGTTGAACTAATGAGGAAAAAATTTCCAAAACAAAGACTCCGCCAACAATAGGCAGAACAAAGATCTTCCCAAGAATTAATCCAATCACGGCAAAGGTTGCCCCAAAAGACAAAGCACCAGCATCACCTAAAAAAAGACGTGCCGGATAAATATTAAAATACAAAAAAGCAATTAAACCACCAATCCAGGCGCCAATAAAAACCGAAGACGGCAGATCTAAAATTGAGCGAGCAACCACCCAAAAACCAAACAAAGCAAACATTAATATTCCACAAGCCAAACCATCAAGACCATCGGTAATATTAACCGCATTGGTAAAGGCAAGAATAATAAAGGCAGCAAAAAAAATATAAAAAAAGGAAAGATTAAGAACGCCAAAAAATGGAACATAAATAATATTAATCTTTAAATCATTGAATAACCAAAAACCAATAGTTAAAGCAATAACTGTTTCTAAAATAAACTTATGCCGCAACCTTAAACCGAAAAAATCATCTTTTTTAAAAAGGAAAATCTTTGAAAGATCGTCGTATAAGCCTAAAAAACCAAAGGCAACAAAGGTAAACAAAAGAATTTTAACTTCGTTAACTACCGATGGATAGTTAGCAATAATTGGATTTTTAGTCAGATAAAAAAGACCTAAAAAAAGAAAAAAGATAATTATTGTATTAATAATAATCAGTATTCCTCCACCAACCGGTGTTCCTGCTTTTGACTGATTGAACTTATCAAAGATTGGAGTTCTTCGACCAAAAGCATCTTTGGTAATTTGATTTTTACGTTGAAACTTTATCTTATAAAGAAAATTGATAAAAGGAATTATCGTTAATGAGTTAAAAATAAAGGAAATAATGACAATAAATAAATATATTGACATAGTAAAAAAATTAAATAATCTTGGGAAGAAAAATAATAACTGCCACCACCAAAGCACCAACAGCAACAATGAGCATAGCGCCGGCGGCTACATCTTTGGCGATCTTTATCTCTTCGCGCCATTGATGATCGATGGCGTCCGTTGTTGACTCAATTGCCGTATTAATCATCTCCACCGTTAATCCAAGGAAGATCATCACTAAAATTATTAACCACTCAAAATAACTTATTTGGTAATAAAATCCTCCCCCTATTGCCAACAAACTAAGAATAAAATGAATTCTGAAGTTAGGCTGAGTTTTAATCGCCCAGACAACACCACAAATCGCGTTTTTAAAGGATATTGTATGATGCTTTAAAATTTTTTTCATAACAAAGTTTGAATAACTTTGGCTAACTTAAGCGGGCTATGTCGTAAAATACTTCGCGATAATTGATCGCTTTTTGATTGGTTAAAAAAACTGTGACTAACCACATCAGCACGAACAATCTTTCTTTTTCCTATTCTTTTTAAATCGTCGACTACCCTTTCCTCATTATGTTTATAATACCACTCTATTATTTTACTACTAATTCGACCGTTGTTGACAACAACAAAATCAACCATTCTCCCTAAATACTTTTCAATTGTCAGTAGATGGTCGTTGGCTGTAAATTGATGCGTCTGTCCCGCTTTTGTCATCAAATTTAAGATATAAACAAAGCGGGCTTTGGTTTTTTTAATCGCGTCTGACAAACCTTTGACTAAAAAAATAGGAATAATGCTGGTATAAAGATCACCCGGTCCAATAACAATTAGGTCGCTTTTTAAAATTCGCTTTACTGCCTTAGGGTTAACCTTAACTACCGGATCAAGATAAATCTTAGTAATTTTATTATCAAGGTCTTTTTTTGTATCAATCAATCCTTCGCCTTTAATAATCTCTCCATTTTCATACTCAACCACTAAATTGGCTTTTTCATGTGTCACCGGAATTACCCTACCTTTAATCTTAAGAATGTAACTAGCCATCTTGATTACCTCATCGTAGTTGCTGGCAATCTTTTCTAAAGCCGAAAGAAAAATATTACCAAAGTTATGACCAACAAGATCACCGGATTCAAATCGGTACAAAAACAGTTTTCGCCAAAGTAATGATGCCTCAGATAAAGCCACTAAGCATTGACGCAAATCACCCGGCGGCAAAACTCCTAATTGATCGCGCAACCGCCCGGTCGAACCCCCGGAATCCATCATGGTAACAATTGCTCCCAGATCAAAGGGATAGGTCTTTAATCCAGAAAGAACCACATAGGTCCCGGTTCCCCCGCCAAGAACAGTAATTCTTTTCATTCTTTTTTATTTAAAAAATTATTAACCAGGCGATTCTTAAAAAAGAACTTTCTTTCAGGAATGTCGTTGGACACAATCTGACCCGGTCCAATCAATGTTTCTTGTCCAATCTTGACTCCAGGTAAAAGAGTCGCGTTAACTCCTACTTTGCTCCTTTTACCTATAATTGCTCCTAATTTTAAACGATTCGTCCTCATCTTCTTTTGGTTTATCATCGACATTACCAACTGACTATCAAATCTTACATTGGCCGTCACCGCACCGGCGCCGATAAAAACATCGTCATCAAAAACCGAATCACCAACATAGTTCCGATGTAAAAAAACTCGATCGCCTAAATAGGAGCGGGTAACCTCCGAATAACCACCAATCAAACAGTAATTACCAATATGACTTTGATAAATCAAAGTATGATCACCCACCTTTGTTCCCTTACCAATATAGGTCGGTCCAACAACTTTAGCGAAATCGCCAATCTTAACTTCTGCGTCTAAAAAAACCGGCGGGATAATCACCGCTTTTTTTGATATTGAAACTGATGAATCAATCAGATTTTTTTTAATCTCTGCTGACAAAAAATATTTCATCATCGACAAAACATGCCATGGATATTTTAAACAATGCCATTCACCTAAATACTCATAAAAATCACCCCGGTTTTTTTTCAATAAATTGGAGATGGTTTTCTCGTAATCGTCATCTTCACCTTTATAACGATTGATTAGAATCTTAATTAAAAGGCGACTGTCAAAAAAACTATCAGCCACCAACCGAACATAAGAAGAGGGAAGGTTTTGAGAATCTGGTTTTTCAATCAACCCTTTAAGTTGTCCATTTTTTGAAAACTGAAGATATCCGCCGGGAAAGTAGTCGGTCATCTTTTTAGCCAAAAGTGCAACGGAAAATTCTTTATTAATTTTTTTTCTCAAATGATCAATCACTAAAAACTCAAAAACATCTGATCCGTTTAAAACCAAAAGACTACCGGCTACCACTTCTTCTTTAGCAGAAAGAATTGCCCCAGCCATCCCGGTTAAATTTTTTTGTTGAGCGACGACCTTAATCTTTGGTAAAGTAATCTTTTTTTGCCAAAATAGAAAATTTTTCTTGTTTTCTTCATTTAGAACAACAATCAACTTCTTTCCAAATTTATTTATCTTTTCAATTAAGTAAAAAATTAGTGGTTTATCAAAAAATTTAATTAAGTTTTTATCGCTTAGGGGCCAAAAACGGCTACTATCGCCACCGGCTAAGATTAAAATGGTTTCAAACGGTTTCATACCTTTTTAATCTCACCACCTAAACTCTTAACTTTATCAACAAAGTCTTCGTAACCACGCTCTAAGATAGAGACGCCGTTCACCACTGACTCGCCTCGAGCAATTAAAGCCGCCATTGCCAAACTGGCACCAGCACGAAGATCGGCAACATTTAAAACTCCATTATGAAGATTAACCGGTCCCTCGATCGCAATTGCCTGACGATAATTTTCTCCTTTTTTATAGTTAAAAAAATAATAACTTTCTGGGTTGTTAACTTTATGATCAATATATTTTATCTTCGCCCCTAACTTGTTTAACTCCTCAACATAAGAGAACCTGTTCTCAAAAACGCGTTCGACAATCACTGACCGGCCGGTTGCCCGGGTCATCAAAACCGCCCAGTTAGGCTGCCAATCAGTCATAAATCCAGGATGGGGCGATGTCTCAATATTAACTCCTTTTAAAAACCCCGTTGACTGAAAAATCAAACTGTTATTGGCCTTAATCACATTTGCTCCCACTAACTTTATCTTGTCAATAAAGGTTTTAATATGATTAGGCGCAATCTTGTTAATTTTTAAGTTACCCTTAGTTGATAAAACCAAACAAGCATAGGTTACCGCCTCATTCCGATCGGAAATAATTTCAAAAGAAGAGTTTAGAAAAAGTTTTTTCACCCCAGTAATCTCAATTCGATCATTAATCTTTTTTATTTTTGCTCCGGCCTGATTTAAAAAATCAATTAAATTATCAATTTCTGGTTCATTGGCGCTGTTTTCCAAAATAACATTTTTCTTGCTAAAAACCGAGAGCATAATTAACAGCTCGGTTCCGGTGTGGGTTGGTTTTGGAAACCGGTAATAACCGGATGGTTGTTTTTTCATTCTTGCCCGATAGTAACCAGTTTGAGAGTTATATTCAATCTCAATCCCTAACTTTCTCATTCCGTCAACAATCCGATCAATTGGCCGAGCACCAATTCGGCAACCACCCGGATTAGGAATAAAACACTCCCCAAATCGATATAAAAGTGGTGCAAAGAGCATAAACGAAACTCTTATCTTTGATGCCGACAAAAGATCAACTTGATTTTTTTTTAAACCAATTGGATCAATCACCAAGGTGTTTTTTTCTAAAAATTTTACTTTAACGCCTAAAGATACTATTAAGCTAATTAACTCATTAACATCATTTATCCGGGGAATGTTTTTTAAGACTACTTTTTTTTCAAAAAGAAGCGCCGCAATAATCATCTTTAGGGCAGCATTTTTTGCTCCAGAAAGATTTATTTCGCCGGAAAGTTTTTTTCCGCCGTTGATAATAAATAAGTCAGCCATAAAAATTAAAAAATTTATATTATGATTACCTCTTCTTCTAAATCAATATTGAACTTCTTTTTTACCTTACTTTTTATTATATCTAATAACTGAAGTATGTCCTCTTTTTTTCCATTGCCTCGATTGATAATAAAATTAGCATGAACTGGCGAAACAAAATAATCACCAACCGAAAAACCTTTTAATCCCGCCTGATCAATAAGATAACCGGCAGAGATATTACCAGGATTTTTAAAAAAACAACCGCAGGAGAAAACACCCAATGGCTGGGTCTTTTTTCGATATTTTAAAACATCAGCGGCTCTTTTTTTTATTCTTTCCTTAGAATCTTTTTTTAACCTAAAGCCGGCTTCAAGAACGATCTCCTTTGTCTTTTGAAGAATAGAAAAGTCATAGGCAAACTGAAAATATTCTTTATTAGCCTTTTTTATCTTGCCATTATCATCAACTAAATAAGCATAAAGAAGATTATCGCTAAAATAAGTTAATGGTCGAGTCCATTTTGAATTCATATAAATAGCGCCGCCAACGGTTCCAGGGAGCCCGTGATGATATTCTAATCCGCTCCAACCATTTTCAATCGACAAGGTAATTAACCGTGCTACTGGATATCCTGAAGAAACCAAAATTAAGACATAACCATCTTTTTCTTCAATTACTTCTAATTTTTGATAACTGTTTTTTATTACCAAACCATTAATTTTATCGTTTAAAAGAGCAATATTTGACCCACCACCAATGACTAATAAAGGAAGATTTTGTTTTAAAGCGAGTTTTTTTCCTTTGATCAAATCATCTCTTGTCTTTGCCTCAAAAAAATACTCGGCCGCTGCTGACATTTTTAAGGTATTAAATGGTTTTAAATCAACATCTTTTTTGATATCTAAATCTGTCTTAAAGCAATTTTTTTTACCAAAGTGCTTTTTTCTTTTTTCTATCCGTTTTTTTATCTCTTCTGCCAAACGATAAACATCACCGGCGCCCATAGTAACAATAACATCATCTGGTTTTATTATCTGTTCAACTTTATTTAACAAATCCTGGGTTGATTCGATGTAATAGATTTTATCAGTCGCCTTAGCAATGTCTTTTGATGAAATTTTATAATCATTTTCTTGTTCTCGGGCTGAACCAAAGATCGGTAATACAAAAGTAATATCAGCTAAAGATAAGCTTTTTTGAAAATCGATTAGTAGTCTTTCAGTTCTGGAAAAGGTATGAGGTTGAAAGATTAAAATTAACCGTCTTTTTGGATATCGTTCCCTTAACCCTTTGATGGTTGCTTCAATTTCCCGCGGATGGTGGGCGTAATCGTCAACCAAGGTAAAGTTATTGTTATTATAAACTACCTCCATCCTTCTTTTAGCGCCGCTAAACTTTTCTATGATTTTTTTTACCGACGCCGGACTATTACCTAATTCGATCAGTAAAGCGATCACCGCCGTCGCGTTTAAAACATTATGAAAACCAAATAAAGAAATTTTAAACTGTCCAATTTTTTTGAGATTAAAAAAAACACCATCATCGGTAGTCTGCCAATCAACAATCTGATAGTCAGCCGACGAAGAAAAACCATAAGTAATAATTTTTTTATTACCAGAATACTTTCTAATAAACTCAGCTTGAAGCGGATCGTCTAAATTAAGAATAAGATCTGCCTTATGAAAAAATTTATAAAAGGCAGTTTTTACTTCCTCAAGATTACGATAAACATCAGGATGATCATAGTCAATATTAGTCGCAATAATCCAGTCCGGCGTCAAGAATAAAAACTTCGAGGTTAGATCATTTGGTGGACTAACTCCATACTCGTCGGCTTCAACGACAAAATAGTCTTTTTTATTAATAAAATAATCAGCGCCGGCAAGCGAATTAAAATAAGGAACGCCTGCTAAATAAGTTGGTTGCTTTTTTAGTTTTAATAAGGCGTAGGCTAAAAGACTCGTGGTGGTCGTTTTACCATGACAACCACAAACCGCAATCTTTGTCCGATAATCCTTCATCAACTCATTAATTAACTGGGGTTGAGAGATGGTTTTAATTCCCCGATTAACCGCCTCCTTAACCAATGGGTTTTCCCGACCTTGATGAGCCGCTGAATAAACAACCAAATCCACTGCTGACGGAAGAAAGTTTAAGTCATTTAAAACCTTAACTTTATTTTTTTTTAATAACGAATCGGTGATAAACTCTTCTTGACAATCAAAACCTGATATCTCTTTTCCCATCTTTTTCAAAATTACCGCCAAATTGGCCATCGCCACTCCTTTAATTCCTAAGAAAAAGATGTGTTGCAACTTATTAATCATTGTCTAATTATACAATGAAGGAATCTCTTTTAAAAGAGGGCTAAGACCGAATTACTAAACTAAACATCTCCCCATACTCCTCTTTTTTATCACGCCGGTAAGAAAAAAATCTCTTTTTATCACATCTGGTACAAAAAGGATAAAAGTCAATGTTCGATTTTTTTACGCCGATGTCAACTAGAAAAAGATAGTTTAATAAAGTTAAATTTAAATACCAACTGCCTTTATACCAACGAAAAATTTTGTCAGAATAACCATCAAACTCTTCTTTAAATTGATAGTATCGATCTTGGTCAATATTATAACAACACTGGCCAATACCCGGACCAATAGCAATCTTTATCTGTTTTAAATCACCACCCAACTCAATCATTCGTTCAATCATTTTCTCAACCATCTTTTTGATGCTTCCGCGCCAGCCAATATGAGAAATCCCAATAATTCCTTTATTCTTTTCAACATAGATTACCGGTAAGCAGTCGGCGGTGACAACCCGAAGAACCACCCGATCCTCAGTGGTAACCACGCCATCGGTATCTTCTATCTTCTCAATTAATTCAGTGGTATGACTTGTAAATATCTTCGTATTAACCGAATGAATCTGATTGAGAATCACTATCTTTCTAAAATCAACCCGATTATTTTTTAAAAAATTAATCAAATTATCAATCTTTCTCCCATCACCCAAACTTCTGGTACCAAACCCACTAAAATATCGATTATCGTTAATTAGGGATGAATAAAAAATTTTTAAATTATCATCGTATTTCATCATAAATAAAATCAATTGAATTAATCTAAAATAATAAAGTTCTAAATCCTAAATCCTAAACAAATCCTAAATCCTAAATCCTAAACTCTAAACAAATTTAAAATCCAAAATTCTAAATTTTTATTTTTTATTTGTCATTTTTATTTTTTAATTTTTATTTTTTAATTTTATATTTTATCCCAATCTCAACCGCCTGATACTCATCCCAAGGATGTTCGGTCTTTCCTCGACACAAACTTTTCTCATGTGCCTTGCCGGTAATCACCACCACATCACCTTTTACCGCCATCGCTACACCCTTATTAATGGCATCCTGCCGATTTTTAATAATTAAAAACGGTGTTTTTTTTATTCCTTTAGCAATCTCTAAACAGATCTTGTCTAAACTTTCCGTTCGATAATCTTCTTCGGTTAAGATAATATAGTCGGCAAACTGATCACTAATCTTTCCCATAAGCGATCTTTTTAGTCGATCCCTTAGGCCGGCTGATCCAAAAATATGAATCAAACGACCGCCTTCTTTTAGATATTTTTCCCTAATCGCCGGCAAAAGCACCTTAAATGCGTTGGGAGTATGGGCAAAGTCAATAATTATCTTAAACTCTTTATCATAAACTAAATCAAATCTTCCTTTTGGTAATTTGAAAGTTTTCATTCCTTCAGTTATCTGTTTATCTGAAAGTCCCAAAATCTGGCAAACCTTATAAGCCGCAAGATAGTTAAGTTTATTAAATGCCGTCAGTGAGGAAAAACCATCAATAATTTTTACTTTTGAATTATAATTTTGACTTTTGACTTTTGACTTTTGACTTAAAAGCAAATAGGATATATCTGACGTATTTAAAACACCAATTCTTGCCATTTTCAACAATTGTTCCTTCACCTTTACATATTCTTCATAGCTTTGGTGGTAGTCCAAGTGTTCTGGAGTAACATTGGTTAACACCCCAATCTCATACTTTACCCCCCAAACCCGATACTGATCTAAGGCATGCGAGGTTGTTTCCAAAATAAAGTACTCATCCTTATTTTTCACCGACTGAGATAAAAATTTTTGAATCATAAATGCCGAAGGAGTGGTGACATGAAGACCAGTATCATACTCTTTACCAGCAATTTGTGCCTTAACAGTTGAGATGTAGGAAATTTTTTTTCCCGATGATTTTAATATATGGGCGATAAGGGTGGTTGTGGTTGTCTTTCCATCAGTCCCGGTAACACCAATTATCTTTATTTTTCTACTGGGAAAACAATAAAAAATATTGGCAATTATCGCTTGAAAAAGATGAAAGATGTTTTTTATCTTTTGAAACATAGTTATTTCACTCCTCCGGTAATATTCCATAGTATACTATAAGATCACGGGCAATTTTAAAAAACAATGGAGCAGCTGTTTCCGAACCCCAAACCGAAGTCTTTGGTTCTTTTAAAATTACCAAGACTAAAAACTTAGGATTTGTCACTGGCGCAAAACCAACAAAAGAAGCAATCGTCTTGCTTGGATCGTAACGGCCGGCAATTGGAATTTGGGCCGTTCCCGTCTTACCAGCAATTGAATAACCTTCGGGTTTTTCCCATCTTATCTCACCATTTTCCACTACTTTTTCCAACATCCTCTTGATTGTTGCCGAAACTTTTGAACTAATTACTCTTTTAACTTCTTTTGGATAAACAAACTTTTCTTTGTCGCCAAAAACAAACTTCTCGACTACTAATGGCTCCATTAATCTTCCTCCATTAATGAGAGCGGCAAAGGCGCGAACAAACTGAATTGGTGTTACGGCAATTCCTTGACCAAAGGTAACCGTGGCAAAGTCAATCGAATACCATTGATCTATTGGCTTTAACTGACCCGCTATCTCTCCTTGTAAACCAATATTAGTTAGCCTACCAAAACCAAATCTTTCCAAGTACTGATAAATTTTTTTTTCACCTAACTTTTGTCCTATCTTTAACATTCCAACATTAGAGGATCTTTCCAATACCCGAGTGATACTAATCTTACCCTCATACTTATTATCCCAAGTTCGGATAAAGTGGTCACCAATCTTCACCGGACCATCCTCAGTAACAAAATCATTGGCAGTAATCTTTTTTTCTTCTAAAGCAGCAGCCACAATCAACGGTTTAAAGATTGACCCGGGTTCATAAAGATTACTAATGGCTGGGTTTTTAAAGATTGCCTCGTTATAAATAGCATACTTGCTTTGATCAAAGTCAGGTAAACAAACACTGGCGCAAATCTTAACCGTATCTGGTTCAACAATTAAAACACAGCCTTCTTTAGCCTGATATAAATCTAAACCTTCCTTTAATCTTTTTTTAGCGATTATTTGAACTGATTTGTCAATGGTCAAATAGATATCAGCTCCGTTTTCTGGATCAATTCTTTCTTGGGTTCCAAAAAAAATTGGTCGGCCTAGGATATCTCTTTCGGTCTTTATCATTCCGGGTAAGCCGGCCAATTCCTTTTCAAAATAACCCTCAATCCCAAAGTAACCAACGCTTTCACCCCAGTAGTTTTTACCAACAAATCCTAACAGGTGAGCGGCTAAAGAAGCTTCAGGATAGTATCGCTGATATCCGTTATCAAAACCAATACCGGCCAAGTTTAGCGCCTCAATTTTTTCTTTTGTTTCAATATCTAAATCCTTTGTTAAAATCACCCAGTCTTTATCTTGAGAAAGCCGCGCCTCAAGCGTCGCCTGACCAAGATGTAACATCTGATCAATTTTTTCAATTAACGCTTCTTTATCGAAAACTACCTTTGGTTGGGCATACAATAAAAAACTCTCGGTGTTTAAGACTAATGGTTGTCCAGAGCGATCAAAGATTCGCCCCCGTATCGGTAGTATTTTTTTATCGTGAAAGTAATAGGTTTCGGATGAGTATTTGGGATTAACTACTTGAATATAGAAAAGTTTTACGACAATAGCAAAAAAACCAAGAAAAAAAATAACCAAAAGTAAACGATATTTGGACATAACTAACTAATTTTTATAAGCCTGCTTTAAAAAATCAAAACTAAACGGAGCACTTTTAACAACAAAGTTTAATTTAGCCGCCATCGATGAAATATGCTCAAAAGAATCAAGATCAGCCAACTTTTTTTCTAAAATTGTATTTTCTTTTTTAAACTCTTCTATTTCCTTTTCTACTTTAATAATCTCATTGCTTAACTTTATTCCTTGACCAATAAGATAAACATTAATTACTACCAAAAGCAATAAAATTAAAACCCAAACCGATGAAAAAATCTTTTTCATAACTTATTTTTTTACTATTTTAATGTCATTGAGAGACAATAATTCTTAACCGGGCTGATCTCTCAAATATCTGTCTTTCTCTGCTTCCTAATAAAACTTTTTTTGTCAACATTTTTAACCGGTTATCTTTAATAAAGTTTTTCACCACCCGATCCTCAACCGAATGAAAAGTTATAGTTAAAATTCGACCGTTATCCTTCAAAATCTCCAATGCTCCTTTTAGTCCTTCTTTTAAACTTTCTCTTTCATTATTAACCGCCATTCTTAGTCCTTGAAAGATGCGCCGATAAACACTCTCATCGTTTCTTTTGACAACTCTATTAATTGCCTTAATTAAATCTTCAACTAAAATCATTCGTTTAGCTTTTTTTATTGCAATGGCGATTGAAAAAGATCTCGGTTCTTCACTGTTTTTGGCTAAAATCTGATATAAATCATTAACTCCGATCTGACTTAATAGCTTGGCAACGGTTAAATCGGAACTTAGATCAAGCCGCATATCTAGTGGTTCATTAAGATTTTTATAGGAAAAACCTCGACCGGAAAACTTAATCTGGTTCATCGACAAACCTAAATCAAAGACTACTCCATCAACCGGATAGTAATTATTTTCTTTGGCTATTCTTTTTATATCTTTAAAGTTTCCCCAAACAATTTTTAGATTTTTATTTTTTTCCTTAAAGTTAGCAATCTGTTTTTTATCAATCTCAATTGCTAAAACCCGACCGCCTCTTTTAATAATCTCTCGACTATAACCACCCTCACCCAAGGTAGCATCGATGTATAAACCATTAGGTTTAATCGCTAAATACTCGATTACTTTTTGTAAAAGAACCGGGGTGTGCATATTAAAATCTCAAATCTCAAATCTCAAAACTCAAAACTCAAAATTTAAATCTCACCCTCCGATTCGGAGGGTAAATTTTTATTTTTACCACGTCTGATGTGGTTTTATTTTTTAATTATTTTTTTCCCCATTTATTTCCTTGTATTCCAAATTTATTTCTTTTTTAATTTTTATTTGTCATTTTTCATTTTTATTTTTTATTTTTTAATTTTTAATTCTATATATTTCTATTTATTTTCACTAAATTAAAACTCTTTTTCTTGATAGTTTTTAATACCCATCTCAACCTCTTTTTTGTATCTTTCCCATCGTTCCTGATTCCAAATCTCGAAATAGGTGCCAACGCCAATAAAAATTGCTTCTTTATCCTTTTCAAGACCAACATAACTTAATAGATTTTTTGGAATAATCACCCGACCTTGCTCATCAATCTCTAAAATTGCCGCACTGGAAAAAAGATGTCTTTTTATCTCCACTTTTTTCATTTCCAAAACCGAAACTCCCATCAACTCTAAAGCGCTTTTTTCCCAGTCTTCGTTTCTAAATCCAGAAAGACAGCGATCAAAACCTTTCGTTAAAGTGAATGACTTCGTTTTTCCCAAAACCTCTCTGATCTTTTTTGGAATAACCACCCGACCACCTTCGGTTAAATTAACCCGATATTCACCAAGAAACAACATATATCACCATTTAACACCAAAAAAAACCAATTGTCAAGACGAACGATTTTTTTGATAAAATATATTTGTGAATAAAATTTTTGACAAAACTAAATCGCTTATTTTTTTACAACAGAAAAGTATTTTTTCTTCTGCCTTAATAATTTCTTTAATGATTGTTTTATCCAGTTTTATCGGCTTTTTACGCTATCGGGTGTTATCCAATTATTACCCCAAAGAGGAATTAGATCTTTTTTTTGCTGCCTTTCGAATTCCCGATCTTATCTTTGAAATATTAATTACCGGTGCTTTCAGTAGTGCCTTCATTCCAATCTTTATTAAATACAAGAATAGTTTTGAACAGTTAAGTATCAATATCTCCTCAATCTTTAATCTCATCATTTTGATTCTCTTTTTGATCATCGGCATTATTCTTTTATTCCTTAAACCACTGATTACTGCCATCACCCCAGGCTATAATTTAACACAGATCGAAACCGTTAGTTATTTTTCTAAAATTCTTCTTATTGGCCAACTGCCTTTTTTAATTTTGGGAAACTTCTTAACCAGTCTTTCCCAAAGTCAAAAGAAATTTCTTTTACCAGCCTTAGCCCCAATTATTTATAACCTAACAATTATTCTCAGTACGATTATTTTTTACCCTACCTTTAAACTATCGGCTCCGTTCATTGGGGTTTGTTTTGGAGCGTTTTTATTTTTATTAACACAACTTCCCATCGTCTCTTCATCTCTTTTTGATTACCGATTCATAATAAAAAAAACCAGCGGTTTAATTGAGTTTATTAGAATGATTATCCCAAGGACATTAACCGTAGTTGTTGCCCAAATTGAGGCAACGGTTGGTCTTAGTCTGACTACCCTTTTGGGGGCTGGCGCCTATACAGCTTTTTATTTAGCCCAAAGACTCCAGTTATTACCGGTTTCCATTTTCGGAATTGCTATTGGCCAAGCTTCCCTCCCTTATCTCTCTGAGTTGGTTAATGAAAACAAAATTGATGATCTCAAAAAAGTCATCACCTCGACCATTCTCAATCTTTTCTTTATCTTGTTTCCGATCGCTTCTTTTTTAATCTTTGCTCGCACCCCGTTGATTCGTCTTTTCTTTGGTGGACAACGGTTTGACTGGCAGGCAACAGTAACAACCGCTTATACTCTTTCCTATTTTGCTTTTTCTATTCCCTTACACAGTCTTTATTATTTTTTAACTCGTTGTTTTTACGCCTTGATCGACAGCCGAACCCCTTTTTTTATTAGTCTTTTTTCGATTATCTTTAATCTTGTTTTAAGTCTAATAATGATAATTTTTTTTAAACTTCCGGTTTGGTCATTAGCAATTGCTTTTTCTATTTCTATCTCGATTAATGTTTTTATTTTGTATTTCTTTCTTTCCAAAAAAATTAATGGTTTCTCTCCTAAGGAATTGGTTACCGAAGTTTTTAAAATCACGGTGGTCACGGTTATCTCGTCAATAATTTCTTATTTTGCTTCTAAACTACTTGATGGGTTAATCTTTGATACCAGTCGAACAATTAATCTTTTTTTTCTAATCTTTATTACCGCCGCTATTCATTTTATGTTATATTTATTTTTATCTTGGTGGTTTAACATAAAAGAAATGTTTTTAATAACAAAACTCATCTTAAAAGCGAAGGAATATCGTAAAAAAATATTGGAAGTTTATACTCAATATGAATAAAAAATTAATTGACACAAAAAAAGATATTGCCATTAAGGCAATCCAAAAAAAACTTTTAGGAAAAAAACTAACCTATAAAGAAATCTATCTGATAATGGACGAGATTGCTCATGAAAGACTATCTGATATTTTAACAACCTACTTTGTGGCCTCATCTTTTAAAGAAGGATATTCAGCCGAAGAACTTTATTTTTTTACTAAAGCAATGGTTGAAACCGGTAACAAACTTTCCTTTAAAGGAATTGTTGCCGATAAACACTCTGTTGGCGGTATTGCTGGAACAAGAACAACGATGATTGTTGTTCCGATTATTGCGGCTGCTGGATTTAAAATTCCTAAAATTTCTTCCCGGGCAATTACCACTCCAGCCGGAACTGCCGATGTGATGGAATCAATTGCCCAGGTTAATTTCTCAGCTGAGGAAATTGAAAGAATTGTTAACAAGGTTGGTGGATGTATTGCTTGGAATGGTCAGTTAAATATTGCTCCGGCCGATGATATTATTATCCGAGTAGAGGCTCCTTTATCATTTGAGTCTTTTGATAAGATTATCATCTCGGTTATGTCAAAAAAAATCGCCGCCGGAACAACTCATTTGGTTTTAGATCTTCCTTATGGAAAAACAGCAAAAATCCACCGTCTTTCTGATGCTCAAAGAGTGGCTAAGAAGTTTGAAAACTTAGCCAAAAAGTTTGGTATCAAAGTGGCTTTTGATATTAATGAGATGTTGGAACCGGCTGGTCGGGGCATTGGTCCTATTCTTGAAGTCAGAGATGTTCTTTATGTTTTAGAACAGAATAAAGACCGCCCACTTAAATTAGAAGCTAAAGCGCTTCGGTTAGCCGGTCTTTTATTGGATCTTTGTTATCAAGATTCGGGTATTAATCTTCAGGGTGAAGACGAGGCAAAAAGAATCCTTCAGTCTGGTTTAGCCTTAAAAAAATTTAAAGAAATTGTGTCCGCGCAAAAGGGTGATGCTAATCTTTCAAGCAAATCAATAACATTAGCCACTCATAAAAAAGAAGTTGTTGCTGATAAAAGTGGTAAAATTAAAGATATTAACAACTATAATCTAAATACTGTTGCTAAGATATTAGGCGCCCCAAAAGATAAGTATGCCGGCGTTTATCTGTTAAAGAAACTTGATCACAATGTTGCCAAAAATGAACCAATTTTAACGTTGTATTCCAGTGATAAGTACCTGATTAAAGAGGCTGAAGTAACGATTAAAAATTTACCAATCTTTATGATTGAACATTAATAACCTATGAGAAAAAGTTATCTTTTAGTCATTATTATCTTTTCTTTGATAGTCTTTAGTTATTTATTTTATAAGGAAGGAACTTTACCTGTTAACAAAAGTAGTAAGGAAACAAAGATATTCGTCATTCGGCGAGGTGAAACGCTTAATCAAATTATTCAAAATCTTTATAAAGAAAATCTTATTCGTAATCGGTTGGTTTTTTATTTGGTGGTAAAAAAACTAGGTATTGAAAGAACTATTCAAGCCGGTGATTTTCGGTTATCACCGGCAATGGATGCTTATACCTTGGCTAAAAATCTGACTAAGGGAACGCTTGATGTCTGGCTAACCATTATTGAAGGGTTGAGAAAAGAAGAGATTGCTCAATTGATTAACCAAAACTTTAATATCCCAGAATCGGAGTTTTTAAAATTAACTCAAGAAGGTTATCTTTTTCCTGATACCTATCTGATTCCCAAGCAAGCAACGGCCGGCGCAATTGTTGAGATATTAACTACCAACTTTTATCGTCGGTTTAATGAAGATCTTCGCCAAAAAGCCATTAAAAAAGGATTAACTGGAGACGAGGTGTTGATTATTGCCTCTTTGGTTGAAAAAGAAGCCAAGTTTGATAATGATCGAACTCAGGTGGCAAGCATTATTTTAAAAAGACTAAAAAATGACTGGCCGTTACAGATCGATGCCACGATTCAATATGCTTTAGGCTATCAGCCGTTTGAAAAAAGTTGGTGGAAAACTAATCTTTCTAAAGACGATCTTGAGATTGATTCGCCTTATAACACTTACAAAAACCCTGGGTTACCACCGACGTCTATCTGTAATCCGGGTTTAGCATCGATTATGGCGGTACTTGATGCTAATGAAAACACACCCTACTGGTACTATCTTTCCGATAAAACCGGCAAGATGCACTATGCTAAAACATTAGAGGAACATAACGAGAATATAAGAAAGTACCTGCAATAATCTTTTTATTCCTCTTCGGTTGTTTTGATAATTTAAAGGATAAAAAAATTAAGTTTGAATTAGATAACTTTAAAAAATAAGCAAACTTTATCCTAATTCAAGATCAATTAACTTAGGTGGCTTCAATCCCAATTCTCTAATCATAAAATCAACCGCGTCTTCTTGACTCAAACTGTTTGGAGCATTAAATGATAATGGGCCTTGAGATCTTTTTATTGCCGAATTAAAAACATACCAAAAAGAATACCAAGCAACCGCTCTCATCTCTGGAGATAAATCCTTTAATTTATCTCGTATATCTGGGTGTCTTTTGAAATATAGATCGAGCGCGTCTGAAGAAGA
>Ga0209101_1000607_pt1 | contig 29100 bp, 21 predicted proteins | sample ConPoolayeCmetaG_FD_185481 | JGI IMG/M metagenome (GOLD analysis project Ga0209101, IMG submission 185481) | Hot spring microbial mat communities from California, USA to study Microbial Dark Matter (Phase II) - Cone Pool mat layer C metaG... ...
TCGTGGCGCTCCGGCCGGTGCGGGAGAGCAGCACGCTCGAGGGGGACGCGCCTGAGCTGGCTGCCGTGCACGAGGCCGTGGCTGCGCTCGGCCTGGGGCCGGACGCCGGGGTGCGCGTGCGGATCACCGGCGAGCCGGTGATGAATTACGAGGAGCTGCAGGTCGTGGCGCGCCAGAGCTGGCGGGTGGCGACGATTTCGGTCGTGCTGTTCACGGCGACCGTCGTGCTGGCGCTCCGCTCGGCCCGGACGGTGTTGGCGCTCGTGGCCGCGCTGGTCGCGAGCCTCGTATGGTCGAATGCGGCCGCGGCGGCGACCGTGGGGGCGCTCAACACCATCTCCGCCGCGTTCAACGTGCTCATCGTCGGCCTCGGCGGCGAGTTCGGCATCCACTTCAGCATGCGCTACGTCGAGCTGCTCGGCGGCGGCCGCTCGCGACACGAGGCACTCGTCGGCACGGCGGAGTCGACGGGGGCCGCGCTGCTCTCGAGCGCGGTGACCACCTCCATCGGCTTCGGGATGTTTCTGCTGACGAGCTTCACGGGCGTGGCGCAGCTCGGGCTCATCACCGCCATGGGCATGTTCCTGGCGCTCGCCAGCACCTTCAGCGTGCTCCCCGCAGTCCTGGCCCTCGGCCGGGAGCCGCAGCGTGTGCGCGCGATCCGCGTGCCGTCGTGGCTCGCCGGGATCGATCGCCTGCCCCTGCGGTATGCGCGGGGCGTGCGATGGACCGCGCTCGTCACGGCGGTGGGGGCGCTGTTCCTGCTGCCGCGGATCCGCTTCGACTATAACCTCGTCCGCCTGCACGACCGGAGCACCGAATCCGTGGCGACCTTCGAGGAGCTCCTCTCGCGCTCCGGGACCTCGCCGTGGACGGCGGATGTCATCGCGCCGAGCCTGGCAGCGGCCAGCGCACTCGCCGAGCGCCTGCGAGCCCTGCCCGAGGTCGCCGCGGCGCGCACGGTGCTGGACTGGATACCCGCGGAGCAGGACACGAAGCGGGACATTCTCGCGACGGCCGCGCTCTTCGTGCCGGAGGCCGTGGAGCTCGGCCCGGCGCGAAGCGATGCCGAGCGCCGCGCGGCGCTCGAGCGGCTGCACGGCGCTGCGCGGGCGACAGCCAGCGCGAGCGGCCTCGGCCCGGCCGCCGGCCGACTCGCGGCGGCGTTGGGTGGCGTGCTCGCGGCGTCCGGCGGCGGCTCGGTGTCCCTCGTCGAACTCGAGCACCGGCTGGTCGGCTCGCTGCCGGACCAGATGCGCGATCTCCAGCAGCTGGTCCGACCCGATGTGGTGACCCTGGCCAGCCTTCCCTCGGAGCTGCGCGCGCAGATGCTCGCCGAGGATGGCCGGGCCCGCGTCTCGGTGCTCCCCGCCGAGAACGTGGGCGACAGCCACGCACTGGAGCGCTTCGTCGCGAGCGTACGGCGCCTCGCACCGGACGCTGGCGGCCTCGGCGTCTATGTCGTCGAGTGGGGACGCATCGCCTGGCGCGCCATGCTCGGTGCGCTCGCTGGCGGAGTCGCCTGCATGCTCCTCGTGCTCAGTCTGCTCTGGCGAGGCATCCGCGATCCGCTCCTCGCCTTCTTTCCCCTCGGCCTCGCCGCCGTGCTCACCTGTGCAGCCCTGGTCCTGCTCGGCCGGCCCTTCAACTTCGCCAACGTCATCGTGCTGCCGATGTTGGTCGGCATGAGCATCGACTCGGGGATTCATCTTGTCCACCGGCATCGCACGGAGCCGGAGCAGGAGGATGTGCTCGCCACCAGCACCGCCCGGGCAGTATTCTATTCCACGCTGACGACCATGCTGGCCTTCGGCAGCCTGGCGCTCGCGCCCCACGGCGGGATCTCGGCCATCGGCGAGCTGCTGACGATCGGGGTCGGGCTCGTGCTCCTGTGCTACGTGGTGGTGCTTCCGGCCGTACTCGAATGGGACGACCGCCGGCGGGCATGCCGCTGAGCCGTCGGTCTCAGGGGCCCGCGTCGTCCCGCTGGGCGCGACTCGACATCCGCTGCAGTCGCTCACGATCGAGGACCGCTTCCACCTCGGTCAGCGGAACGCCGAAGGCGCGAAGCGTGTGCCGGCTCATCTCGAAGGCCAGCTCCGTCTCCCCCATCACGACCTCCGTGGCGCCCAGGCGGTGCAGCCGCGCCTGCTCGGCCTCGCTGTGCGTGCGAGCGACGATGTCGAGCGCCGGGGCGACGCGCCGCGCGTGATCGACGATCTGGCGTGCGGTCAACGGGTCGGGCAGCGCGACGGCCAGCAGGCGGGCGGCCGCCAGCCGCGCGCGCTCGAGGGCCACAGGCGAGCCTGCGTCGCCGACGAGCGCCGGGATCCCGGCCGCCCGCAGCGTCCGAACGACGCGGGCATCGCGGTCGATGACGACGAAGGGGATGCCCATGAGCCGCAGGATCCTGGCGATTTGCTGGCCGACGCGTCCATGCCCGCAGAGGATCGCATGGCCAGCCGCGTCGGTCACGGGCGGCGAGACCTCGGCATCGGGCGACGACGAGTCCTCGCGGGCGACGAGCCGTTCGACCAGCGGGACGACCGCGAGACCGAGCCGATAGACGATGGGAGAGAGCAGAATGCTCGCCGTGGCCGCGCTCAGCAGCAAGCTGAAGGTCGTGGGACGCACGATGCCCAGCTCCAGACCGAGCCGGGCCATGAGGAAGGAGAATTCGCCGCACTGGGCGAGCCCTGTGCCGACGAGGACGGCGACGCGGGGCGAGATCCCGAACACGGCAGCGAGCACGACGACGAGGATGCCCTTGAGCCCCACGATGAGCGCCGTCATCGCCGCCACCAGGGCCGGATGGCTGCGGGCGAAGGCCGGCTCCACTAGGAGCCCCACCGAGACGAAGAACAACCCGGCGAAAATGTCGCGCAAGGGCACGGCCTCGCCGAGGATCCGGTGCGAGAGGTCGGACTCGCCAACCGCGACCCCGGCCACGAAGGCTCCCAGGGCGATCGACAGACCGAGCAGCGAAGCGACGTAGGCTGTCCCTAGGGCGAGCGTCGCGACCGCGACGACGAACAGCTCGCGACTGTGGACGGCGGCGAGCCACTCGAAGATTCGCGACAGGCCCCTCGATCCCCCCGGCCCGAGGAGCAGGAGCAGCACCGCGGCCTTCCCCAGGGACCACGCGACGGCCGCGAGCATCCCCTCGCCCCCGGCCGCGAGCGTGGTCATGGTGACGACCAGGACGATGGTACTGAGATCCTGCACCGACGACCAGGCGAGGCCGAGGCGGGCCTCGGGAGTCTCCGCCTCGTTCCGCTCGGCAAGGAGCTTGGAGAGGACCGTGCTCGAGGAGTTCGAGAGCACCGCACCGATGACGAAGGCTTCCATCGGTGGCAGGCCGAGCGCCCGGGCCATGCCGTAACCGGCGAGGATCACAAGACCGACCTGGACGAGGCCTCCGGCGATGGCGACACGGCCCGCGCGCAGCAGCATCCCGCGCGGGAACTGGACGCCCACCGCGAACATCAGGAAGACGATGCCGATCTCGGCCAGTGCCTCCACGGCCGCCACGTCGGCCACGAATCCTGGCGTGGTCGGAGCCATGGCCATGCCCGCGAGGAGGTACCCGAGGATGGGCGATTGACGGAGTGCCGTGGCTACCAGGGCTCCGGCGAGCGCCGCAGCCAGCGCGATGGCGAGGTGCTCGAGCAGGGGAATAGTCGCCACGGGACGACGCTCACGGCAGGGCAAACTGGGGTGCCGTCGTCCGGACCGCGAGCACGTCGCAGGGCGCTTCGCGCATCAGGTGCTCGGCGGTGCTGCCGAGCAGGATGAACGGCAGGCCACTGCGTCCTGTCGCGCCGATCGCGACCAGATCTGCCCCCGCGTGCTGGACGATCTCGAGGACCTGTTCCGCGACGCGTCCGACCCGGACGGTCGTGCGGATGCGCCGTCCGGAGAGAGCGAGCGGAGCGAGGAAGCGCTCGAGCGCTCGCGCTGCGGCCGCCTTCTCGCCCCGTCGATAGCGGACGGAGTCCTCGCGGGAGGGCGCCAGCAGGGCCAGTCGGCTCTCGGGGAGCCCGGGGTGCACGTGCAGGACGTGACAGGTGGCGTCAGGCGCCAGGGCGAGAGCGAACTGGAGCGCATCTCGCGAGGCTGGCGACAGGTCCACGGCGACCACCAGTGTCCGGTACGCGCGTCGGGCGGCCTGCTTGACGATCAGTACCGAGCGGTCCCCCTTGCGCACGATCTTCTCGGCAGTCGTCCCGAGGAGCAGACCCCGGAAGAAGCCTGCACCCTGGGCCCCGACCACGATCAGGTCGGCCCCGAGCTCGCGTGCTCGGCGGATGATCTCGACGAAGGGCTTGCCGCTCGCCACCACGATGACGCGCGCGAGCCCCGCTGGCAGGTCCAGCCGATCCAGGCGTTCGCGCAGGGTTCGCTCGACGACGGCGCGCGCCAGGTGGGACGAGCGCGGCCCAGGGGGGTACTCCTCCTGCACGTGAAGGAGGGTCAATCGTTCCACGCGCAGCGACGCGGCGAGGCGGGCAGCCCGCGCGAGCGCTCGATCGCTGCGCACGGAGAGATCGGACGCTACGAGGATGTGCCGGAGCGGCTCCACCGCGTCTCCCTAGCAGCGCCAGCCCGCGCAGGCCAGACGACTGCTGCGGGGACGTCGCGCTGGACACCTTGCGCTGTCGACGGGGCGATGGCACTCGAAAGCCGTGGAAGGACTTGGCCGGTTGCTGATCCTGGCAGGGTTCGTGCTCGTCGTGCTGGGCCTCGGCCTGCTCGTGCTGCCGCGGATCCCCTGGCTCGGCCGCCTGCCTGGCGATCTCGTGATCGAGCGTGAGCGCTTCACCATCTACGTACCCATTGTCAGCTCGATCGTGCTGAGCGTGGTCCTGACCGTGGTGCTGAATTTGCTGTTTCGCCGTTGAGATCCTGAGGATGCCTCGCACGCGGGGCCCCTCCGAGGGGGGGTAGGCCCCCGCGGACGGATCTGCTAAGGGGGGCCAGGCGCGGGAGGTGGTTGTGGCGAGGATGGAGTACGCAGCCGGGCGCCTCGTGCCCGAGCGGGAGGACGTGGCCGGGGAGCGGGTGGGTCCGGGGGACGCCATGTCGGAGCGCGATCCGATCGGCCAGCTCGCCGAGGTCGCGGTGGAAGCGCTCGGGGCGGCCTGGGGCGCTGTCTATCTCTGGCGCGAGGGCGGGTTCGAGACGGTGCCAGCAGCGGTCCATGGCGACTATCCCCCGCGACTGCCGGACGGGCGGGTGCTGCCGCTCGGCGGGGAGGTGGCAGGCAGCGACGACGCGGCTCCGCTGCTCTGTCTCCCGGCGCGACACGCCGGTCGGACCTACGGCATGCTGGTGCTGTCCCCCAGGCCGGCTGCAGGCTTCGATCGACATGCGCGCGCCCTGGCGGCCACCCTCGCGGCGCTTGGCGGGGCGAGGCTGGCCCTCGACAGCGATCGAGTCCACGGCGGGCGGGATCAGATCGCGGTCCTGTCTCTCGTGTCGCACGAGCTGCGGACCCCGCTGAATGCGCTTGCGGGCTACCTGGAGATGCTGAGCGATCCCGACCTCGGGAGCTTGTCAGGCGCCCAGCGCGAGGCGCTCGATGCCACACGGCGGTCGGTCGAGGAGGTGCGAGAGCTGGTCGGGGCGATGCTCGAGCTGAGCCGGCTCGATGCCGGTCGCGCCCGGCTCGAGCTCGCGGAGTTCGACCTACAGGCCCTGGTCGAGGAGGTGGCGAGGGAAGTGCGGCCATTCGTCCCCGAGGGCGTGCAGCTCGTGTGCGACTGCGCAAAGGAACTGGGGCCGGTGCGCTCGGATCGCTTGAAGCTCAAGATCATCCTCAAGAATCTCGTGGGGAACGCGCTCAAGTTCACCGACCGCGGACAGGTGTCGGTGCGCGCATCGTGCGAGGGCACGACGCTGCTGCTGGCGGTGGCCGACAGTGGCGTGGGCATTGCGCCCGACGAGCTGCCGTTCATCTTCGATCGCTTCCGCCAGGGATATCGCTCGACCGCGCGAAGCCAGGACGGCGTGGGTCTCGGCCTGCATATCGTCCAACGGCTGGTCGAGCTCTTCGGAGGGGCCGTCGTCGTCGAGAGCGAGCAGGGCGTCGGGACGACCTTCGAGCTGCGGCTGCCCCGGACCGTAGTGGCCGTCGACGCTGGGAGCTGAGGGCGAGCGCGGCGATCCGCTGCGTGCTGCTCGCAGCCGTCCTGAGGGACACGCGATATTTCGCAGGGTTACGGGGAGCAGCCTGTCTTGCCTTCGCGTCAGGCGGCTTCTATGATGCCGCGGCTCATGCGGGAGCGGTCCGATCCGACGCCCCCGGAGGCGCAGGGCGCCGAGACACGTCGGCGCCGGCGCGAGGCCGTGATCATCCTGCTTACGGCGCTCGCCGTCGGGGCTTTTGCGGTCATCGAGACGCGGCTGCCGAGCCGCACGAGCGGCGGCTCGCTCGGCACCGATGCGGTTCTGGTTCTGCTCATCAACCTGAACCTGATTCTGCTCGTCCTGCTCGTGTTCCTGGTCGGACGGAACGTGCTCAAGCTGTTTCTCGACCGACGCCGGCGGATCATGGGCTCGTACCTGCGCGCGCGCCTCGTGCTGGCCTTCATCGGCATTGCGCTGCTCCCCGCCACGCTGCTGTTCTTCACCGCCCAGGCCTTCGTGACCAACTCGATCGACGAATGGTTCAGCAGCCAGGTCGAGGAGGCGCTCGAGGGATCGCTGACCGTGGCCCAGGCGTACTACCAGGATCTGGCCGACACGGCGCTGGGGTTCGCCCGCCGGACGGCCGGCGAGATCGCGGCGGCCGGTCTCGCGCAGCCAGCGAAGCGCGATCGGCTGCGGCCGTTCCTGGCCGAGCGCCGCGAACAGTACCAGCTCGACCTGATCGAGGTCTTCGCCGATGGCCAGGTCTTGGCGCGAGGTCGCCATCCGGATCTGGAAGGCAAGGTCGGTTCGGAGCCTTGGAGCGAGGTGGTGCGCCAGGCCATGGCGACCGGTCAGAGCATGGCCGTCGAGCGGGTGGGCGCGGGAGACATGGTTCGGGCGGGCGTGCCGATCGAGGCCGATGGTCGCGTCGTCGGGGTCGTCGTGGTGAGCAGCTGGGTGCCGCAGAGCGTGGTGAAGCGCCGTGCGGATATCGATCAGTCCTTCAGCCAGTATCTGCGTCTCAAGATCCAGCGCCGTCCGATCCGGACTGCGTACACCATCACGCTGGTCTTGGTGACGCTCGTGGTGCTGTTCTCGGCCATCTGGGTGGGGTTTTACGTGGCCCGCGGGATCACGGTTCCCATCCAGCGTCTGGCCGAAGGGACGCGGGCAGTCGCCCAGGGCGAGCTGGAGCACCGCATCCCCGGGGAAGGGGACGACGAGATCGGGACCCTGGTGCGCGCGTTCAATCAGATGACCGCCGACTTGCAGACGAGTCGGGCGGAGCTCGATGCGCGGCGGCGCGATCTGGAGATCGTGCTCGCGAACATCGCTGCCGGGGTGATCGCCACCGATGCGCGGGGGCGGATCACCACGATCAACCGCGCCGCGGCGCGGCTGCTCGAGATCCAGGGCGAAGGGATCGTCGGGCAGCCGGTCACGGCGGTCTTCACCGGCGAGGAGCACGCGGAGCTCCGGGGACAGCTGGCGGGGCTCGTCATTGGACGGGAGGCCGACCTCGAGCGCCAGCTCGTCCTCGCGCAGGGCGACGGGAGCGAGCGGGTGGTGCTGCTGACGGGGACGCGGCTCACCGAGGACACCGGAGCCGTCCAGGGCATCGTGCTCTTCCTGGAGGACGTGACCTACTTGTCGCGCGTGGAACGCATGGAGGCCTGGCGCGAGGTGGCCCGGCGCATCGCCCACGAGATCAAGAACCCGTTGACGCCGATCCAGCTCGCGGCGCAGCGCCTGCGGCGCCGCTACGGAGCGGAGCTCGGAGAAAACGGCGCGGTCTTCGAGGAGTGCACGCGGACGATCGTCAAGCAGGTCGAGGAGCTCAAGGCTCTGGTGAACGAGTTCGCGACATTCGCGCGGATGCCGCAGGCGGAGCACACGCCGCAGGATCTCAATGCCGTCGTGGAGGAAGCCCTCGTCCTGTTTCGCGAGGCCCATCGCACGATCGCCTTCAGCTTCGACAGGGCCCCGGAGCTCCCCACGGTCGAGGTCGATCGCGAAGGGGTGAAGCGGGCGCTGATCAACCTCCTCGACAACGCGGTTGCCGCCTGCCGCGGACGGCCAGTGCGGCATGCGCACGACCAGCGGCACGTGACGGTCGCCACCGCCTTCGATCCTGAGCTCGGGGTCGTGCGCCTCGAGGTCGCCGACGATGGCGTGGGACTCACCCGCGAGACGCGAGCCCGGCTGTTCGAGCCCTATTTCTCGACGAAACCCGACGGCACAGGACTGGGCCTGGCGATCGTGTCCGCCATCGTGGCGGATCACAAGGGCTTCATTCGGGTGCGTGACAACTCCCCGCACGGCACGCGGTTCATTCTCGAGTTCCCCGTCCGGCGTCAGGCGGCGCAGCACAGGGCCTTCGCCCGACGGGGCGCCTACGGCGCCTGAAGGGCGCAGGGAAAGGGAAGTCCATGCCTGGAACCATCCTCGTGGTCGACGACGAGGTGCAGATTCGCCAGACCCTGCGCGGGATCCTGAGCGACGAGGGCTTCGAGGTGATCGAGGCGGAGAACGGCCGTGCGGCCCTCGAGGCGCTCGCGCGCAAGACGCCGCGCCTCGCCATCGTCGATGTCTGGATGCCCGAGATGGACGGCGTCGAGCTGGTGCAGCGGATGCGCGCCCAAGCGCCCGGCGTGCCGATCATCGTCATCTCGGGACATGGGAACATCGAGACCGCGGTCCGCGTGGTCCGCCTGGGGGCATTCGACTTCCTCGAGAAGCCCTTCGAGCTGGATGTTCTGCTCCGCGTGGTCGAGCGGGCCCTGGGCGATGGCGCGGCGAGCCCGGCAGTCGCGAGCGATCCCGGCGAAGACCAGAGCGGGGAGCCAGCAGTGGGTCCGCCGCGACGCCTGCCGCAGCGAACGGTCGGCCGCAGCGTGGTCGTGAACGGCCAGGGCCTGCATACCGGCGTGCGCACGGGGCTGATCCTGCAGCCGTTGCCGCCGGGAAGCGGCATTGTCTTCGAGAGCATCACCACGGGGGAAACGGTCCCGGCGCTGGTCGATTACGTGGACTCGACCGGCTATGCCACCACGCTCGTGCGGGGAGGGATGGTGGCCAAGACCGTCGAGCATCTGCTCGCAGCCCTCCATGCGCACGGGATCACCAACCTGCTCGTGAAGATGCATACCGAGGTGCCGATTCTCGATGGCTCGGCCCTGGACTTCTGTGCGCTGCTCGCCGAAGGGGGCGTGATCGAGCAGGGGGAGAGCATCGAAGAGCTCGTCATCGACCGCCGCTATGCCGTGGGCAGCGAGCATCCGGTAGACAAGGCCATCGCCATCGAGCCGGCTGCTGGCTTCGAGGTGTCTTACCGGCTCGAGTATCCCCCGCCGATCGGTGTCCAGGAATACACCTTCTGCCTGACGGATGCCGAGGCCTTCCGTCGAGAGATCGCGCCGGCGCGGACCTTCGGCTTCGTCAAGGAGGTGGCGACCCTCGAGGCCATGGGCCTGGCGAGCGGCGGACGCCTGAACAACTTCGTGCTGGTCGGCGACGAGGGGATCGTGAACACGCCGCTGCGCTTTCCTGACGAGTTCGCTCGGCACAAGATCCTCGATATTCTGGGCGACACCTACCTGCTCGGGCGTCCGCTGCGCGGGCGGGTCGTCGCGCGAAAGACGGGCCATAGCGATACGGTCGCGCTGATGCGGATGCTGCGCGAACGCTTCGGACTCCCAGTGCTCCGCGGGGCCTGATGGACGCGATCGTGGTGGGCGCGGGGCTGGCCGGGCTAGCCTGTGCGCGCCGGCTGGACGAACGGGGCGTGCGCCCCCTCGTGCTCGAGGCGAGCGACGGCATTGGCGGACGGGTCCGCACGGACCTCTGCGCGGGATTCCGCCTCGATCGCGGCTTCCAGGTGCTGCTCGAAGCCTACCCCGAGGCACGGCGGATTCTCGATTACCGCGCCCTCGACCTGCGGCCCTTCGTGGCGGGTGCGCTGGTGCGGGCGCGCGGGCGATTCCATCGCCTCGTCGATCCATGGCGCCACCCGGTCGATGGCCTGCTCTCCGCCTGGGCCCCGATCGGGACCTTCGGCGACAAGATGCGCATTGCCGCGTTCCGCTCGGCGTGTCTGGCCGGCACGCTGGAGGAGCTCTTCGCGCGCCCCGAGACGACGGCCCTCGCGGCACTCCGCGCGCAGGGCTTCTCGGAGGAGATCATCGACCGCTTCTTTCGTCCTTTCCTGGGCGGCGTCCTGCTCGACCGCGAGCTCGGCGCCTCGAGCCGGATGCTCGAGTTCGTCTTCCGCATGTTCGCGCTCGGCCGGGCTGCGCTGCCGGCCCGCGGCATGGGCGCCATCCCCGCGCAGCTCGCCGAGCCCTTGCCGCCTGGGTCCGTGCGGCTCGGAGCGGCCGTGGTGGCGGTCGAGCCGGGGGCAGTCGTGCTCGCGTCCGGCGAGCGCTGCGAGGCGCGGGCCGTGATCGTGGCTTGCGACGGACCCGCAGCCGCCCGACTGCTGCCGGAGATCCCGGATCCGGGGTCCCGCGGTGTCACCTGCCTCTACTTCGCCGCGCCCCGCCCGCCGGTTACCGAGCCGCTGCTCGTGCTGGACGGGGAGGGGGAGGGACCGGTGAACAATCTGTGCGTTCCGAGCGTTCTCGCGCCCGCCTGCGCCCCGCCGGGGCAGGCGCTGATCTCGGCCTCCGTCCTCGGAGTCCCCGCCGCCGACGATGCGATGCTCGAGCAGGCAGTGCGGAGACAGCTTGGCGGCTGGTTTGGCCGCGAGGTGGAGAGCTGGCGCCACCTGCGCACCTACCGCATTCCCCATGCCCAGCCAGCGCAGCCTCCCGGGGCGATCGCGCCCGCGGGCCGTCCTGTTCGGGTCCGCGCTGGCGTCTACGTGTGCGGCGATCATCGCGAGACGGCGTCGATCCAGGGGGCGCTGCGTTCGGGCCGTCGCGCCGCCGACGCGGTTGTGGAGGATGTGAGCGCGCCCTGAGCCAAGCCGCCTGCCGGCGTTGCGCGTGCGGGTGGGGGATGCCAGGAGAGCAGGCATGACGCCGATGTCGTCCCGGGCCCTCTTCGATCCCAGCGACGAGCACCGGATGCTGCGCGCGATGCTGGCCGAGTTCGCGCGCACGGAGGTCGAGCCCCAGGCCGCCGAATACGACGCCCGCGGCGTCCTGAACGTGCCCTTGTTCCGGCGTCTCGGCGAGCTCGGCTGCCTGGGGCTCACCGTGCCCGCGGCCGATGGGGGCGCCGGGATGGACGCCGTGGCGGCCGTGATCGTGCATCACGAGCTCGCGAAGTACGATCCCGGCTTCTGCCTCGCGTACCTCGCGCACGCCGTGCTCTTCGTGAACAACTTCTATCAGTGCGCGACGCCGGAGCAGCGTCGCCGCTGGCTCCCGCGTACGCTGACCGGCGAGTGGATCGGGGGGATGGGCATGACCGAGCCGGGGGCGGGCACCGACGTCCTCGGCATGACGACCACCGCCGTGCGCGAGGGAACCCACTGGATCCTCAACGGCACCAAGACCTACATCACCAACGGCTGCGAAGGCTTCTGCTTCCTCGTCTATGCCAAGGTGGACGGACGCATCACCGCCTTCGTGGTCGATCGCGACTGTCCCGGCTTCTCCACGTCCAACCCCATTGACAAGCTCGGTATGCGGGCCTCGACGATGGCCGAGCTGATCTTCGACGAGTGCCGGGTGCCGGCCGGGAACCTGCTCGGCGAGGTCGGCGAAGGGCTGGTGCACATGATGCGCAACCTCGAGCTCGAGCGGCTCGCGCTGGCGGCCATGAGCGTGGGGATCGCCGAGCGCTGTGTCGACCTGATGCTGCGCTGGGCAAGCGAGCGCCACGCCTTCGGTCGGCCGATCGCCGACTTCGGCCAGATTCAGCGCTACATCGCCGAGGCCTACGCCGCCATGGAAGCAGCGAAGGCGCTCGTCTACAACGTGGCCCGCGACGTCCGCCCCGAGCGTCGGGCGCGGATCGGCTCGGATGCGGCGAAGCTCTTTGCCGCTCCGGTCGGCAAGCTCTGCGCCGATCACGCGATGCAGGTGATGGGCGGAGCCGGCTATTGCCGCGAGTACCCGGTGGAACGCCTGTGGCGAGACGCCAAGCTGCTCGAGATCGGCGGCGGGACGCTCGAGGCGCACCAGAAGAACCTCGTGAAAGATCTGCTGCGAGCGCGCGGGGCGTCGCGCTGAGGAGGACGCGGCCGCTAGCGGATCGACGACTCGGGGCCGACGCGAGGCGCGCGCAGCGGACCGGAGACCAGCAACACCTGGGGACCGCTCGCGGGCGTGGGAAAGGTCCTGAGGAGCTGGCGGAGCTGGAGCGGCATGCCCGGCATCGGCGTGAGCTCGACGCGCAGCCGCAGCTGGGATTCCTGGAGCGGCGAGCGAAGCTGGGTCTCGCCACGCGCGAGGATCTCGACTTCGCTGCCCCGCAGGTCGAGCAGGTCGAGGTGCAGGACCTCGGGCGCGAGTGTCCAGCGGATCAGGCCGCGATCCACGTGAAACACGGTGTCGTCCAGCCAGGCCATCGGGGGGTGCCACGTCGCTGAGCGCAACCGCAGCTCGCCGGCGCCCGCCGGCGCCGTGCCCGTGGGGAAGCGGAGCTGCGCCGAGCCGTCGAGCCGTCCGGTCCAGGTCGAGCCGGCGCCGAACTGCTGCAGACACGGCGCCACGTCGAGGTCGTGGAAGGTCGTGACGAGCGCGAATCCTGTCCGCTCCGCATCGAGGGCGAGATCGATGCGTCCTGCGCAGATGCCCACGGCAGCCCTCCACGGGAAGCCACGGCGGCCGCGGACGAGGCCGAGGAGCGCCGGACGCACGCGCACCCAGTCGGCGCGGAGCGGCCCGAGGCCCTCGCCACGATGGAGGACGACGCCGTCCAGGCGGAGTCCCCACGGTCGGAGGTGCGCGGACACGAACTCGAGCCGCTGCCCGCCCGGGAGTGGCAGCCGCTCCAGCGCGCGCCGCACCAGCGCATCGGTCGGAAACGCGGCCAGAGCTGTGAGCACCGCGAGGCCGACAACGAGGAACAGCAGAGCACGACGTGAGGCACGCATGGGGCTCGATCCTGGCCAGCCGATAGCCGATGTGCGGGCGGGTGCGCCACTCGAGCACCGCGTTGCGCAGACGACGTCCCCCCGTAGAATGTCCGGGCATGGGTCCCCTCGCCCTGGCGCTGATGCTGCTCACGGCAGGGGTTGCACGCGCGACGGGACCGATCGAGGTCCGCGTCGCCGAAGTCGGCCGGGATGCGACTTCGGGTGTCCCCGTCGTCCGTCTCGCAGAGAAAGGCGGGCAGCGGGCGCTTCCCATCTGGATCGGAGTGACGGAGGCGGAAGCGATCGCTCGAGCCTTGCGGGGGCTCGTCCCGCCGCGACCGCTGACCCACGATCTCCTGGCGCGTGCCGTGACGGCGCTGGGTGCGGAGCTCGAGCGCGTCGAGATCACCGGCCTCGCCGGCGAGACATATCTGGCGGTGGTGCGCCTGCGTCCTGCGGGCCGACCGGAAGTGGCCATCGATGCGCGGCCGAGCGACGCCATTGCGCTCGCGCTGCGTCTCGACCGGCCGATTCTGGTGAATCCCACGCTCTTCCTGGAAGCTGACCCTGGCGGCGAGGCAGCGACGGTGCGTGTCTCGGGGCTGACCGTCCAGCCCCTGACCGCGGCTCTCGCCGAAGCGCTGGGCGAACCCGGACGTCGCGGGGTGCTCGTGGCCGGGGTGGATCCCGCAGGTCCAGCGGCGGCGGTCCGTCCGGGCGACGTGATCGTCGCAGTCGACGGCGAGCCGATTCGTACGCCGCCGGAGCTGGTGACTGCATTGACCGGGCGAGCCGCCGGGGCGAGGCCGGCGCGGCTCGAGATCAGTCGGCGCGGCCGACGTCGCCTCGTCCAGCTCCGCCCGCCACACTAACGGCCTGAGCCGTCGTGGTCCTTGCGCGGCGGGGCATCGGCCGCTCGTGCCTCGTCGTCCGGAAAGCGCAACGGGACGCCGCCTGCGGCATCGATCCGGGCCTGGATGCTGCGCCGGCGGCGGTTCAGCTCGCGCTGGGTGAGCGAGCTGACATCGCCCTCGAGACCGAACGATCGGCGGATGGCGTCGAGGTCGAGGGCCAGCGCCGTGGACCCGAGACCGATATCGCGGGCGATCCGCTCTCCATGGCGCATCGCGAAGTAGGCGAACACGTGCGACAGCTCCTCGAAGAGATTCACGTCCGGGGCGAAGAGCGTGATGGCGCCGTCGAAGAAGAGCATGTCCTTGACGTAGAGCATGAGGTTCTTCGGCAGTTTCGCGCCCTGTCGCAGCAGGCCCTTGAGCACGTCCTGAATCTCGCGGACCAGCTCGTCGCCGGACATCCGCGTGGGGTCGCGGACGGGTTGGTCCAGCTTGAGGACGCGCATGACCCCATCGAGGTCGGTGTCCGGGGCCAGGGCGCCGAGGTCGCGGAAGGCCTCGATCTGGCCGCGGATGTCGTTCGTGGCGGCAGTCACCATCATGCGCAGGAAGGCCAACCGCTGCGGCTCGCTCATGCGGGCCGTGATGCCGTAATCGAAGAGCGCAACGCGGCCGTCCGGCATCACGAGGAGATTGCCGCCGTGCAGGTCGCCGTGGAACACGCCGAAAATCATCGCGCCTTCCAGGAACGCGACGAGCAGCGAGCGCACGAGGGCCGTGGTGTCGACGCCCGCGGCCCGGATGCCGCCGAGATCGTCGTACTTGAAGCCGTGGAGCCGCTCCATGACGAGCACGCGGCGGGTCACGAGCTCGGGATGAGGACGCGGCACGACGATGGCCGTCTGCCCGGCCTCGGTGAGCACCTGGGCAATGTCGAGCATGTTCTGCGCTTCGAGTCGGAAGTCCAGCTCCTCCATGATCGTCTCGGCAAAGAGCTCGACGAGCGCTGGCGGATTCGCCAGCGCGGCCACCGGAATGCGACCGACCAGCCAGGGCGCGAGCCAGGCCATCGCCTCGATATCGCGGCGCACGAGCGCCGCGACCCGTGGGCGCTGCACCTTGACGACGACTTCCTCGCCGGAGCGCAGGCGGGCCGCATGGACCTGCGCGATCGATGCTGCCGCCAGACACTCGCGATCGAAGCTTGCGAACACGGCGTCCAGGGGTCGCCCGAGGTCGTGCTCGACAACCCGCTGCACGGTCCTGAAGGGCTCGGGTGGGACCTGGTCCCGGCACAGCTTGAATTCCTCCACCAGCTCCCGCGGGAACAGCCCCTGTCCGGACGACACGATCTGGCCGAGCTTGATGTACGCCGGACCCAGCCGCTCGAACGTCCTGCGGAGACGACGCGAGAGCCCGCTGCGCGACCGTGGCCCAGGGTGACGGCGCTCGCGCAGCGCCCAGCCGGCGACCGCCGTGCCGAGAAGCGTCGTGGCCTCCAGGAAGCGCCACACGGGCGGGACGGGCCGGCGGCGGACGAGCTCGGGCACTTCGGCGGCCGTTGCCGCTCGCAGGGCATCGATCCCCCGGCGCCAGGCGCAACGCTCCGGATCCACGGTCCAGGGACCGCGATCGCTGAACGCGCCCACGTGCGCATCGGCGGGGGCCGTCACCCCTTTCCGCTACCTGGTGGCTCGAGTCGCGGCAACGTGTCCCGCCGCCGGAACACGCTAGCGGCGACCGTGTCGCCGGCGATACCCGTCGAGGAAGCGCGCGATCCGACCGCAGGCCTCGGTGAGGTCGTCGGCGTTCGGCAGAAAGACGATCCGGAAGTGATCCGGATGCGGCCAGTTGAAGCCGGTCCCCTGGACGACGAGCACGTGCTGTTCCTCGAGCAGGGCGAGCACCAGCTCCTGATCGTCTTCCACGGGGTAGGTCTCGGGGTCGAGCCGCGGGAAGAGATAGAGTGCGGCCTTGGGTTTGACACAGCTGACCCCGGGGATGGCGGTGAGCAGCTCCCAGCACAGGTCGCGTTGCCGGCGCAGCCGGCCCCCCGGGCCGACGAGATCGTCGATGCTCTGGTACCCGCCGAGCGCGGTCTGGATGGCGAACTGGCCCGGGACGTTCGGGCAGAGCCGCATGGACGCGAGGATGCCGAGTCCTTCGATGTAGTCCTGCGCATGGCGTTTCTCGCCCGAGACGATCATCCAGCCCGCGCGGTAGCCGCAGGCGCGATAATTCTTGGACAGCCCGCCGAAGGTGAGGAAGAGCACGTCCTCGGCCAGCGAGGCGATCGCGGTATGCGTGCCTTCGTAGATCGTCTTGTCGTAGATCTCGTCGGCGAAGACGATCAGCTGGTGTTGGCGGGCGATCTCGACCAGCTCCCGGAGCAGATCGTCGGGGTAGAGTGCGCCAGTCGGGTTGTTCGGATTGATGACGACGAGGCCGCGGGTCCGTTCGCTGATCTTGCTCCGGATGTCGGCCAGGTCCGGGAGCCATCCTGCCCCCTCGTCGCAGAGGTAGTGGCGGGGCCTTCCTCCGGAGAGACTCACGGCGGCCGTCCACAGCGGGTAATCGGGCGCCGGGATCAGGATCTCGTCGCCGTCGTCGAGCAGCCCCTGCATGGCCATGACGATCAGCTCCGAGACCCCGTTGCCGAGGAAGATGTCCTCAAGGTGCACGCCCGGTACGTGTTTCGACTGGGCGTACTGCATGACGGCCTTGCGCGCCGGGAACAGGCCCTGGGCCTCGGAATAGCCCGACGCATGGGGCAAGTTGACGATCACGTCGTGGCGCATCTCGTCGGGCACCTCGAAGCCGAAGGGGGCGAGGTTCCCGATGTTCAGCTTGAGGATCCGCGCCCCGTCTTCTTCGAGCTGCTGGGCACGCGCGAGGATCGGGCCGCGAATGTCGTAACAGACATTCGCCATCTTGGCCGACTTGCGAATCGACCGCATCCGGGCGACGTCTCTCACGACGCGTCCCGCCGCGGATGCAGTGCTACGCGAGCTCCCACCGTGCCGGAGATCGCCAGAGATTGGCGAGCAGCAGCTTGCGCTGGAACACCAGCTCCTGGGGCAGGCGTTCGTAGAGGCGCACCAGCAGCTCCTCGTGGGCGAGCAGCTCCCGGATCCACTCCTCGCGATCGATGGCCATCATGGCTGCGAACTGCTCCCGCGAGAAATTCTCGAGCCCATCCCAGCAGATGTCCTCGTAGAAGGGCATCCAGCCGAGCGGGCTTTCCACGGCGCTGGCTGTGCCCCAAACGCGATCGAGCACCCACTTGAGCACGCGCATGTTCTCGCCGAATCCCGGCCACAGGAACTTCCCCTCCGCATCCTTGCGGAACCAGTTCACGAAGAACACCCGTGGAGCGCGCACGAGCCCGCGGCCGATCTGCAGCCAGTGATCGAAGTAATCGGCCATGTTGTACCCACAGAAGGGCAGCATGGCCATCGGATCGCGACGCACCTCTCCCTGCTTGCCCGCGGCAGCGGCCGTGGTTTCCGAGCCCATGGTGGCCGCCAGGTACACCCCGTGCGTCCAGTTCGTCGCCTGGAGGACCAGGGGCATGGTGGCGCTCCGGCGTCCGCCGAAAATGAAGGCGCTGATGGGCACGCCCGCCGGGTCTTCCCATGCCGGGTCGATCGAGGGACATTGCGCGGCTGGCGCGGTGAAGCGGGAATTCGGATGCGCGGCGAGGCGGCCACAGCCGGGCGTCCAGGGCTTGCCCTGCCAGTCGAGCAGCTCCGGGGGCGGCTCGTCGCTCAGGCCCTCCCACCAGACGTCCCCGTCGGGCGTCAGCGCGACGTTGGTGAAGATGCAGTTGGCGCGCAGGGTCGCGATCGCGTTCGGATTCGACTTCTCCGAGGTGCCGGGGGCGACCCCGAAGAACCCCGATTCGGGATTGATCGCGTACAGCCGGCCGTCCGGCCCGGGCTTGAGCCAGGCGATGTCGTCGCCGACGGTCGTGACCTTCCAGCCCGCGAAGGCCTTCGGCGGGATCAGCATGGCGAAATTGGTCTTCCCGCAGGCGCTCGGAAAGGCCGCCGCCACGTAGGTCTTCTTGCCGTCGGGTGCTTCGACCCCGAGGATCAACATGTGCTCCGCCAGCCATCCCTGGTCGCGTCCCATGGCCGAGGCGATGCGCAGGGCGAAACACTTCTTGCCGAGGAGCGCGTTCCCGCCGTAGCCGCTGCCGAAGGACCAGATAGCGTGCTCTTCGGGGAAGTGGACGATGTACTTCTCGGGGTTGCAGGGCCAGGGAACGTCTTTCTCCCCCGGGGCGAGCGGACGACCGACGGAATGCAGGCAGGGCACGAAGTCGCCGTCCTCGCCGAGGAGATCGAGCACGGCACGGCCCATGCGCGTCATGATGCGCATGCTCACCGCGACGTAGGGCGAGTCGCTGATCTCGACCCCGATGTGGGAGATCGGCGAACCGAGCGGGCCCATGCTGAACGGAATCACGTACATCGTGCGGCCGCGCATGCATCCCTGGAAAAGCCGCAGCAGTGTCTGTTTCATCTCGGTGGGGTCGACCCAGTTGTTGGTCGGACCAGCATCCAGGCGGTGCTGGCTGCAGACGAAGGTGCGCTCCTCGACGCGGGCAACGTCGCTCGGATCGGACAGGGCGAGGTAGCTGTTCGGTCGCTTGGTCTCGTTCAGGCGGCGGAAGGTGCCGGTCGCAACCATGGTCGCGCACAGGCGGTCGTATTCCTCCTGTGAGCCGTCGCACCAGTGGATCGTCTCCGGCTGGGTGAGCGCGGCGACCTCGGTCACCCACTCGCGCAGCTTGCGGTTGCGCACGAAGCCCGGAAATTCCGGCTCCACCCGTTCCGTTGTCTTGATGCTCGCCTTGTAGGGCACGATCGTCGCTCTCCTCTCCCGCGTCCCTGCCCACCGGGTCGCGAAGCCGCGGTGGGTCAAAAGCGCGTCCCGTGCCAGCCTAGCGAGTTGCGCTGCCACGCGCCAGAGGGAACACGGGCGCTCAGCGAGCCGTGGGTCCTAGCACCGCGGCGAGACGTCGTTCCGGCGTTTCCCAGTGCTCGCCGGATAGTCGCGCAAGCTCCTGCCCGTGTCGGCGAACGATCGCGAGGGGCAGGGCGGTCACGCCGTAGCGCTCGGCTTCGGGATCGGGCAGGTCGCTCTCGGGCGGTACCCCGCGGAAGGTCGCCGTGATCGGAGCTGCCGCGACGTCTTCGAGCACCCGGATGAGGCGGGGCACGGCACGCTCGCAGTGCGGGCACCAGCTCCCGAAGAACACGAGGATCTCAGTGGGCTCGCCTACCGCGCGCAGGGTGTCGAGCGCCCGTCGGTCGGGCGTATAGCGAGCCGCGCCCCGACGATACTCCGGCAGCTGCGCCAGGAGCTCGCCGAGCGTTCGTTCCCCGAGCACGGGCGGGCTCGGCGCCAGGGCGAGCGTGACGCCGTCGCGCTCCATAACCAGCCGCGGCCCTTCGACGTGCACGGCGAAGAACGCCTCCTGGGGCCCGCTCGCATCGAGGCGGAGCACATCCTTGTCCTCGACGTCCGGAACGCAGCGCGCAGGGTCGATCAGGCGCGCACTGCGCGGCGCGGTTGTCACATAGACCGGACGGTCGAACAGGGGCGTCTCGAGCAGGAACGCGGCCGGAGGATCGATGGTGCGATAGACGCGGGCCTCCGGTACGACGCTGCCCTTTGCGTACACACGGAACTGGCCGGTGGCGACGAGCTCGAGCGGAGCAGCGCCCACGGGCGGTGCGGCCAGCAAGACGAGCAATGCCCACGGCACGGGGTGTGGAACGACGCGGGTCATGGCAGGTCCCCGCGACCGAGCGCATCCAGAGCCTGCTCGCTGGGCAATCCGGTCCACGTCCGTACAATCCGTCCGTTCTCGACGAGCGCGCTCCGCGGGAGAACGCGGTAGAGGCGTCGTAGCAGGTTCGCGGGACCGCTGCGAATCTCGAAGGCCGGCCCGGCGGTCCACAGGAAGGCCGCCGCGACCTCCGGATCGTCTGCGGCAATGCCCCACACTCGGATGGTCCCGCCGGGCAGGCGCAGCCGCTCGTTGAGCGTCGCGACCTGCGCCGGTGCCTCGGGGCTCCGGCGGTCGAGCAGGACGAGCAGGTGTCGGCCCGTGGCCAGCTCGGGCACGATCTCGTCGAGCCGCGTGCGGGTCACCGGTATCCCGGGGGCCAGGCCCGTCGCGATGTCGTCGAGGGGGAGTCGCGGCGCGGCGACGGCGAAGGCGGCCGCAGCTGTGGCTGCGAGGGGAGGAAGCCACGGCCACCGGGGTATCCGTCCAGGCGCCCGGCCGGTCCAGGCGAGCGCGGAGATTCCCAGGAAGGCCACGTTCTCGAGTAGCGCCTGTGCGGGCGTGCGCTCGAGCAGCTGCCCGAAACACCCGCAATTCCTCGTCGAGTCCCCGCCGAGGACGTGCCCGATCGCAATCGCCGTGAACACCGCGAAGGTGAGGCTCGCGAGAAGCAGAATCGCCCGCTGGCGCCAGCCGAGAAGCAACGCCGTGCCGAGGCCGGTCTCGAAGGCGATGGCCGCGACCGCGAGGGGCAGCGCGAGGACGCCCGCGGCGGGGAGAAGCGAGGCGACCTCGGCCGCAAAGGCCTGGGGATCGACCGCCTTGGCCCAGGCGGCGATCACGAGGACTGCGCCCAGGAGGCGGCCGGCGGTCGAGCCGATGGCCGCGAGGGCCCGCCCCGAGGACGCGGCATCCCGCGGCGGCGTCACGACGGGACGGGCGACGCGGCGTCGTCCGGCTCGGCGACCAGGGCTTGGAGCCGCTCGAGCACCTCGCTGAACTCCTGGACCATCTCGGCCACCACGCGCCGAGCCGGTTTCGTTTCGTTCAGCTGGCCGACGACCTGACCGACGAAATAGGTGGCGAGCTCGCGGGCGCTCGAATCGGGCTTGTGCACCACGCGATGAATGCGACGCTGGGCCTCGGTCACGAGCAGGCTCTGCAACGGCATGGGCAGCGGAGCCGGCGCGTCCGCGGCCTCCCACGCGTCGGTCCAGGCGCTGCGCAGCATGCGTGCGGGCTTGCCCGTCAGGGAGCGGGATCGCCGCGTATCAGCCGAGCTGGCTGCGAGAAACTTCTCCTTCACGGCGGGAACGGTCTCGGCCTCGTGCGTGGTGAGCCAGACCGACCCACACCAGACCCCCTCTGCTCCCAGCGCGAGGGCTGCCGCCATCTGCCGGCCGGAGGCGATGCCGCCCGCGGCCAGCACCGGTGTCGGCGCGACGGCGTCGACGACCTGCGGGACGAGCACCATGGTTGCGATCTCTCCCGTGTGGCCGCCGCCCTCCGTGCCCTGCGCGATGATCAGGTCCACGCCCGCGTCGCGGTGAGCGATGGCATGATCGATGCGCCCCGCGAGGGCCGCGACGGGGACGCCGTGTGCCCGCGCTCGCTCGATCAGCCACGGCGGCGGCGTGCCGAGGGCCGAGGCGATGAGACGGATGTCGTGACTGAAGGCCACGTCGATGAGCGGCGCCATGCTCTTCGGATCGACCGCCATGGCGCGCGGGGTGCGGGACGATCCCGGAGCGGGAGGCGGCAGGGGCGGAATGTCGTAGCGGGCGAGCAGCGCCTCGAGCCACTGCCGGTGTTCCTCCGGGAGCATCGCCTGGAGGCCGGCGGTATCGATGCCGCCACGCTCCGCACCGACGTACTTGCGGGGGATCAGCAGATCGACCCCGAAGGGCCGACCGCGGGTGTGTTCCCGGATCCAGCGGAGATCGACGTCGAGCTGCTCGGGAGTATGCGCGACCGCGCCGAGCACGCCGAATCCGCCTGCGTTGCTGACGGCGGCCACGACGTCGCGGCAGTGCGTGAAGGCGAAGATGGGGAAGTCGATGCCGAAGAGCTTCGTGACCCGCGTGTGCATGGCTCTTTCCTGCGGCAGCCTGCGACTCCCGGCAAGCCCCGCTCCGGGCCGATGGACACCAGCCGGCGCGCACCGTAGGAAGGACGAGCGTGGCGATCCCGCGAACGCTCCCGGTGGCGATGCTCGGCTCCGTCCTGGCGTGGAGCGTGCGAGCGGCTGCGCTGGCCTACGAGGCGGTGCCCGTGCTCGACGGCGGCACGCTCGCCGGCGTCGTGCGCTACGCCGGTGCTCCGCCGTCGCCCGAGCGCGTGACGGTCACCAAGGACGTGCCGGTGTGCGGCCAGGAGAAGTCGCTGCAGGTCGTTCGTCTCGGAGATGCGGGCGGATTGCGCGACGTGGCGGTCGTCGTTCGCGCGACCCGCGGCAAGCCCCTTGTCGTCCCCTCGGAGCCAGTTGTCTTCGACCAGCGCGGCTGCGAATACCGTCCCTTCGTGCTCGCTTTTCCGGCGGGGAGCACGATTCAGGTCCTCAACTCCGACGGGGTGCTGCACAATGTCCACGTGATGGGCAAGGCGAATCCGCAGACCAATCGCGCCATGCCGCGCTTTCAGAAGCAGCTGGCCTGGCGTGTCGAGCGACCCGAGTGGCCGATCCCGGTCAAATGCGATGTGCACCCGTGGATGCGCGCGTACTGGCTGGCGATGGACCACCCGTATTACGCCGTCACCGAGGCCTCGGGTCGGTTTCGCATCGACGATCTCGTGCCGGGCGACTATGCGGTCGACCTGTGGCACCCGGCGCTCGGCTCGAAGGTCGAGCAGGTGACGATTCGACCGCGCGAGACGACCACGGTGTCGTGGTCGTTCGCCGCGCCATGAGGGGCTCGATGCGCTGTCTCGCTGGTCTCCTGTCGCTCGCCCTCGTGCTGGTCGTGGGCGTCTTCCCCGCCCGGAGCGTCGATCCTCCCGCAGCGACGATCGCTCCGCCGGCGGGTCGGCCGCGCGGGATGCAGTGCCTGCGCGAGGCGCGGGCAGGATACGGCGCCTGCGCGCAGCGCATTCGCGAGGAATGCCAGCGGGAGTTTCGTACGGCGTTGGAAGGGTGTTTCGGGCCGGACAACCCCTGCCCGCGGGCGTGCTTCGCCGCCGACGAGCGCTGTCGCCTCGACCCGGAGGCGGAGCTGGAGGCCTGCCGGGCTGTCTGCGGGGCCGATCTCCGGGCGGCTCTGGTCGCGTGCAAGTCTCGAGACGATATCGAGGGGTGCCGCAACAGCGCACGGGAGGCGATGGTCGCGTGCCGAAAGCGCTGCCAGACGGAGGCCCAGGGGGCGCGACAGGGGTGCGCCCAGGCGCTGCGGAGCTGCCTGGACGGCTGTGCGGTACGATGAGCGCTTGCGGCGGCGGTTGTACCCTCGTCGTCGCTCAGCGCGTGCGCCAGCTGCCCGAGGCGATGATGGGACGACCCGCGACCTGCTCGGGCGCAAGCAGGTAGGTCTCCACGACGGTGCCGTCCTCGAGGGTTACGGGTGAGCGGGTGTAGAAGTGCGGGTGCCCCTCGAGCTGGTCGAGCGCGGCGAGCGTTGGCCCGTCGACCTCGTACACCTCGCCGACCACCGCATGAGTTCCGCCAGGCACCAGACCCGGGAAGGCCCCGAGATCGTAGAGCGCGAAGGCGGGCTCGGTGCGCGCCTCCCCGACGAAGCGGGCACGGGCGAGCAGCCAGTGATTGGCCTCGCCCGCAAGCAGCGTTCCGTAGACGAAGACACGCACCGACACGGTTCCCCGTGGCCCTCGAGCGCGGGGCCTGTCAACCAACGGCCGGCGCCGTGCTGTGCGCCGCCGCTGGCCGTCACGGTCGACGACCTGCGCGGCCGGGACGGTCCCCCCTAGTCCTCGACCCACACCGACACCGAGCCGCCAAGGCAGCGGAACTCGCCCCAACCGGCCTCGTTCGTCACCACGGGGTCCTTCACGTGCTCCGTGAGATCGGTGAAACGCGCGTTGGCGCGTCGTACCTCCATCCACTTCGAGCCCTCCGGACCGTCGCTCAGGAGCACGGCCATGGCTTTGGGGTGCTGCTCGTCGCCGAGGCGCACCCACCCCACCAGATTCCAGTGGTCGAGGTAATCGAGCTGCGGACCCCAGGCGTAGTGCTTCCGGGCGTGCAGGAACCTGTCGATCAGCCAGCGGTGCGCGGGCATCACGATGCGGTGGCGGTTGCCGTCGCGGCCGGAGTCCTCGTACTCGGCCCCGGAGTAGTCGGCGTAGAAGACGCACGGGTACCCCTCGCGCCGCAGGAGGATGATCGCGTAGGCGAGCGGCTTGAACCACGGCTCGACGACCGACTCGAGCGCCTGCAGCGGTAATCTCGTCCCGCACCTCCTGGCTCTCGAAGTCGAGGTCGGCGCCCATGCGGTGGTTGAGCACCGTGTCGGCGTAGACCTGGAGGCCGGCCTGCTGCGCGGCCTTCACCGCAGCGAGGTACTGCGCCTTCGTGACGTATTTGGTGCGCACGGAGCCCTTCTGCTCGAACTCCCCGAGATCGTACATGTCGTAGACGCCGTAGCCCACGTCCGTCGCGCCCTGCGCGCCCTTGGACGCTGGCGGGAGCCAGAGCGCGGTGAAGCCCGCCGCGGCCAGCTCCGTCGCGCGCGACGCGACCTCGTTCCACAGCGTCCCGTCGGCCGGGGTGTACCAGTGGAAGTACTGCATCATCACGCCGTTGTGGATCGCCACGGGTCCCTCCCGGTATTCACCATACATTGCATCCGCAACCGCCGCCCACAGGCCGGGCGCGCGGGGCGTGGCGAGACCAGCGATCAGGGCACCACGTCCCAGCGCGGATCGTGCTCGGGGCGATACACGCAGAGCATGCCGGTGCGCAGTGCGATGCTCAGATGGCGGCCCAGCTCGGGCTCGAGCTCGCCGAGCCGGACGATGGCCGCCCGGAGGCGATTGGTGACGGCCTTCCGCGCCCGCTCAGCCGCCGAGCGCGCGTCGCGCGGCGCCGATCCACGCGCGAGCCCGTAGGCCGCCGCCAGCTGGTCTTCGAGCCAACCCATCTCGGTTCGGACGCGCGCCCCCAGCTCGATGTCACCACGACATGCAGCGTCGTCGGCCAGACGACGGAGGTCGCCGAGGCGGGCCCGATACTCCTCGCGAGCGTTGCGGTCGAGCGCTTCGGTTCCGCTCCCCGTCGAAACGGCAGCCGCGGCGTCCGCGACCCCCTCGGTGAGCGCAAGGAGATCCAGAACGTGCGTCTCCCTTCCGGGATGCGCGAGCAAGTACGCCAGGTAGCGCAGACCCTTCACGTCGCGCAGGCGTCCTTCGCGGTCTCCCCAGCGGACCGTCCAGTATTCCCCCTCCCGCGCAAGCCGCGCCCTGGCGTGTCCCGGGGGCCGGCTGCTCCCACGGGTGCGCCGCCGAGATTCCCACGCCGCGAGCCGCCGCGAGACACGGGCCAGGCCGTAGGTCGCAGCGGCGGCTCGCACGTCCTCGAGCAACGCTTCGACGCGGGGGGCGGGAGCCTCGATGCGCCACAACAGCTCCGCGTACTCGAGTCTCGTGTGGGCCAGCCAGGGGACCGCGCGCAGCCGCGCCTGCGCCTCGAGGGCCGCGTCGAAGTGCCTGCAGGCCTCGGCAGTCTGCCCGGCCAGCGCGGCGAGCTGGGCCAGATGGCGGTCCGTGGCGCCCAGGCAGAGCGCTCCGCCGACCACGAGGTGGCGGCCGGCGAGCGGCTGCAGCCGCGCGTAGAGCGCGGGGGCGTGCGCTGCCGTTCCGAGGACCACGCAGGCCTCCGCCAGCTGGGCGAGCGCCATATGCAGCAATCCGTCTTCGGGCAACGCGCTGAACCCCCGCACGGCCACTCGCTCGAGCTCCGCGTGCGCCTCCGCATGGCGACCGGTCTCGGCGTACATGAACGCGAGCGCGCAGCGCCACGCCGGGATGTCGGGCTGCTGCGCCGCGAGCCCTTCCACGGCGGGGACGAGCTCGTCGAGCCGATCCTGCTCGCCGCGGATGAGCGCCATCTGTCCGGAGAACGCCTGCAACGCGGTCTCGGGCTGTGCGTCCTGTCCGATCGCGAGCGCCTCGGTGGCGCGCCGCTCGGCTTCCTCGAGGGCGCCGTCCAGGAAGGCCTGGAGGGCACGCACGGCGGCGTTCGTCCAGCGCGGACCCGGCTGGCGGAGCTCGGCGACCAGGCGGGCGTGGGCGGCCACGGCGTCGTCGATCGCCGGCCGATCCCCGTGTTCGATGAGCGCCATGACCTGCTCGGTTCGCGCCTCGAACTCGAGCAGCTTGTCGTTGACACGCAGGGCCAGGTCGAGGATCTCCGCGGCGAGGGCGAGCCGCTCCGGCGCGCGCAAGGGTCCGAGCGTCAACAGGTGGCGGTGCAGCGCGTAGCCGAGTGTGGCGGGGTCGCCGACCCGTCGTGCCAGCGCCACCGCCTCGGCGGCGAGCGCGCTCTGTCCCGGGCTGGCCGAGAGCGCCGCGAGGACGCGCGCGCGCAGCCCGCTCTCCTCGGTGCCGAGCGCGCGCCGCGCCTCCTCGAGCAGCGCCGCGGTCTCGGGGTCGAAGAGCTGCGGCGACGTCGTGAACTCCCCGCGGCCCTGAGGGATGAGAAGCGCCGCACGCGCCAGCCGTTCGGGGGAGCCGGCGCTCCGCGCGATGGCCGCGGCCTCGCGCAGGATGCCCGTGGCGGTCGCTGCGTTGCCGGCGCGCGCGACGGCGTCGCCGAGGGCGAGGAGCAGGTCGCACCGGCGTAGCTCGCGATCCTCGCCGCGCGCGAGCTCGAGCGCAGCAAGCGCGCGCTCGAAGCTGGTGGCGGCCGCCTCGTAGGCCCATTGCGCCAGGGCGCGCTCGCCCGCCCGGGTGGCCCACAGGACGGCCTCCTCGGCGAATCCAGCGCCCGCTGCCTTGACGAAGTGCTCGGCCACGTCCTCGACCGCTCCACCGCGCGCGGCGCGTGCGTTGCCGATCGCGCCGTGCAGCATCGCGTAGCGCGGAGCAGGCAGCGCCTCCTCGATCGTGTCGCGCACCAGATCGTGCGTGAAGGCGTAGAGGCCGACGATCTCGCCCCGTCGGGCCACCAGGCCAGCCCCGATGGCCTCGTCGAGCGCCTCGAGCAAGTTCGCCGGGGGCGGTAGCCGCGTAGCGGCGACGGTCGACACCGCACGCAGCGTCTCGATGTCGAACTCCTTGCCGATGAGAGCGGCCGCTTCCAGCACCGGGAGGGTCTCGCAACGAAGGTGCCCGAGCCGCTCGCCGATCACGTGGCGGATGCTGCCGGGGAGCGGCGCCACGGCGATGTCGTCGACACCGAGGCGTCGAAGGTCGCGGGTTCCTGCGAGCAGCCGCAACAGCTCGTGCACGAAGAGTGGGTTCCCGCCCGTTCGCCGGTGGAGCGCCGCCACCGTGTCGGCTGGCGCCGGATGTCCGGCGATGCGCGCGATCAGCTGCGCCACGTCCTCCGGCTCGATGCCTCCGAGCGGCAGCACGTCGCCCAGCCGGCCGAGTCGGCCCACCACGGCGTCCGCGGGCTCGGTGGCTCCCGGCTCCCCGGTCCGACAGGTCGCAACGAGGAGCAGCGCTGCGTCCTGGATCCCGGCCGCGACCAGCTCGAGGAGGAGGAGCGAGCCCCCGTCGGCCCACTGCAGGTCGTCGAGGAGCACGACGAGCGGTCGGTGGCGAGCTGCCTCGAGACAGAGCCGGGAGAGCGCATCGAGCAGACGGAAGCGCGATGCCGCGGCATCGAGAGCCGGCTGCGGCAGCAGGTCGACGCCAGCGTCGCGGAGCTCGGGCAGGATCTCGACCACACTCGCCAGGTCGGGGCCGACCGCTCGGCGTAGGGCGCTCGGGTCGCCAAGGCGAACGAGGGTGCGAAACACCTGCGTCCAGGGCCAGTAGGGCGGGGCACCAGGGTCCGGGTGGCAGCGGCCGATCGCGGCGGTGGCTCCACCGTCCCGGGCATAGCCCAGGATCTCCTGGGCCATGCGGGTCTTGCCGATCCCTGGCTCTCCCGTGAGCAGCACGAAGCGCCCGCGACCGGCGCGCGCGTCGTCGGCCCACGGGCGGAGTCGGTCCAGGAGCGGGCCACGACCGACGAGGGTGTCTGCCGATCCCGCGATGCTCACGGGGAGTCGCGTGCGGCGAGAACCGACTCTGAGCTGGCCACCGTTGGTGTCTATCCAGGGGCGACCCGGTCGTCCATCTCCGAATCTATGGCACCTCGCATGATTCCTCCCAGCCTCTCGATCGCTCGAGCGCTCTGTGTCCTCGGCCTCTTGATCGCGGCCGTCGACCCCTCGCGCGCGGCAGACGCGCAGGCGCCTTCGCGGAAATGCCGGGCCACCGTCGCCAAGCAGGCGCTCAAGCTGACCACGCTCGGGCTCAGATCCCTCGACGCCTGTCTCTCGCAGCGTGCCAGGGGGAAACGGACCGCGGCCTGTCTCCCGCTCGCTGCCGCCGACCCGAAGGGCAGGCTCGGGAGGACCCGCGCCAGGGCAGAGGCGGCGATCGACAAAGGATGCGTCCCGGGCGACGCGGTGCGGGGCAATTTCCCCGACGGTCAGATCGCTCAGGCCGTCCTGCCCTATCTGGAGACCCGGCTCGCCGAGAGCGCTGCCGCGCTGCAGGGATCGACGGCGCTCGCCGGCGACAAGCAGGCAGCACGATGCCACGCAGCCATCGGCAAGGCGCGCAGCGCGATCGTCGCTACCATCGTCACGCGATCCCTGCGCTGCCAGAAGGCGCTCGACCGCAAGGCCACGACCTTCGGCCCGCTCGCCGACCCCTGTGTGCTCGACGCCGGCAAGGCGGCCACGAAGGCCGCGGCGCGCATCGCCACGGCGTGCCGGCGCAAGGGCGGTGCGCCCATCGCGGGCGCGGAGGTGGGAAGCTGCGACGCGCTACCCGCATGCGTGGTGGCTGCGGCAACCGCGACGGGCCAGGACATCGCGCGCGCGGTCTACGCCCGCGCGGACACCTGTGGCGACGGCCTGCGCACGCCCGGGGAGCGCTGCCCCCGGCTGGAGGGCTCCCCCGATGAGCCGGCACTCGCCGCCATCGCTACCGTCGACCTCGAACCCGGCGTCCCCCTGAGCGAGGTCGAGGTGACGCCCGAGGGCGCGCGCCTCGCCCGGACGCGCCTCGACGTCGAGCTGACACCAGCGGCTACGGTTGCGGGCGTCAACGCGCTGCTCGACAATCTCGAGGCGAGCATCCTGATGCTCGCCTCGAGATTGTCGAGCAGCGCGTTGACG
>Ga0209101_1000608_pt1 | contig 29096 bp, 18 predicted proteins | sample ConPoolayeCmetaG_FD_185481 | JGI IMG/M metagenome (GOLD analysis project Ga0209101, IMG submission 185481) | Hot spring microbial mat communities from California, USA to study Microbial Dark Matter (Phase II) - Cone Pool mat layer C metaG... ...
GTCAAGTTGAAACAAAAGGTCTCGGGTTGTTTCCGCAGTCAGGAAGGTGCCCGAACGTTTTGTCACATTCGTAGCTACATCTCTACAGCCCGAAAGAATGGGCAGCGTGTGCTCGCCGCATTGGAGATGGCTTTGCTTGGCGATCCTTTCTATCCATCCTTCCTTCAACCTCGCACCACCCCATCAGGCTGAGCAGTTACTATGAAAACATAGATTCACTTGATGTTCTTCGTCGTCAAGCCCGTCAAAAGGTTGAACAACTTTATACCTGGGAGCGGGTTGCCGAGATGACGCAACGGATATATGAAGAATTGCAAAGGGCGATATGATGAAACAATTTGCCGTGTTGCAACTTTCGGGGTGTGCGGGCTGCGAGGTATCGCTGCTCAACGCCGAAGCCTGGGTTGAGCAGTACGAGCTGGTGTACATGCCGTTGGTGGTCTCGGCCTACGATGTGCCGGAGGTCGATGTGCTGCTGGTCAGCGGCGGGGTGCGCACCGACGAAGACCTGTATAACCTGCGCCGCGCGGTGCGTCGGGCAGGCCAGGTGGTGGCGGTGGGCACATGCGCCATTTCGGGCGGCGTGGCCAACCTGGGCGACCGTGACGACGTGCGCGCGCTCTTTATGGCCCAGGCCGAGCGGCATCATCTGCCGCGCTTGCTGCCCCGTTCGCACCCGGTGGACACCGTTGTGCCGGTTGACCTTTACCTGCCCGGCTGTCCACCGACGCCGGAGCTGTTTATGGCCGTGCTCACCGATCCGACAGCGTTTCAGGCGGCACGGGCGGTCTGCCAGGAATGCGGTCGCCGCAAGCTGCGCGATATGCGCCCCACTCACCTGTCCGGTTTTCAGCGAGGCGAGGTGCTGCCCGACATTTGTCTGATCAACCAGGGGTATCTGTGTGTGGGCACGTCGACGCGGGGCGGCTGTCGTGCCCCATGTCCGCGGGCCGGGCATCCTTGCGTGGGCTGCCGCGGGCCGTCGGATGCGTTTATCGAACACGAATCGGCGCAGTGGCTGACCAGCATCCAAAAAGTTTTTGTCTCCATGACCGATATTCCCGCAGACGAACTCGATCGTGCGCTGCGCTCGCCCCAATTGGCCCTCTTTTTGTTCCAGTTTTCCGATTACGCCGGCGGCGACCGGCCGCCCAGACCGAAAGAAAAGGTGCTCTGATGACCACGTTGACCTTTCCCCTCAGCCGCATCGAAGGACATGCGCAGGTGGTGATCGAGGTGCGCGACGGGCAGGTGCTCTCGGCGCGCTTTCAGTCCACCGAATTTCGTGGCTTTGAGTATTTTTTGCAAGGCGTGCCTGCCGAGCAGGTGCCGGTGATCGTGCCGCGCGTGTGCGGCGTCTGTTCGACCGCGCATCACGTCGCTGCGGTCAAAGCGCTGGAGGATGCGTACGGGGTGACGCCGCCACCACTGGCTCAACGCATCCGCGAACTGTTGCTGATCGGGCAGATCATTCAAAATCAGGCCACATCGTTGTTTATCTTTACTTTACCCGATCGCCTGGACGTGAACAGCTTGTTTGAGCTGGTCGCCGGAGGTGACGGCGATCAACGATCGAGTCGGTTGGCAACGCGCGCGCTTCAGGTGCGCAAGGTCGGCACCGATCTGATCACGCTGGCTGGGGGGCAGTTCATCCACCCGGTCAAGGCGGTGGTCGGTGGGGTGACGAGCGGTATTTCGGCCCAGGCCGCCGAAGCGATGCGTGCCGAGATCGAGGTGGCCTTGCCCTTGGCCTGTGAACTGTTTGATGAGTACTGGCAGGCATCGCTGGCCTTGAGCGCGCGGCTGGGCACCTGGGGTGACGACGCGCCGGCATGTTACATCGCCTCGGTGGGCGAACGCTGTCCCAATTATGAAGGACGCTGTACCTGTGCAGCAGGGCAAGGGGAAAAATCCAACGCGGGCGAGCGGTCATCCTGTTATGAAGGCGGTGGTTGCCTGCGCGTGCTGGGCACCGCCGGGGCGGAAAGCACCTGTTTTGAAGCGCGTCGCTTCCGCGAATACCTGGTTTATCAGGAAACCGAGTACAGTTACGCCGGGCAGACCAGCTATCGGGGCGAAGTGTTGCGCGCCAACAGTCTGGCGCGGATCAACATGGCGCGTGCGATGGGCACGCCGCTGGCCGATGAATACCTGGCACGTTTTCGGGCTTCTTTTGGTCATCCGGCGCACGCCATCCTTTTGTTCGACCTGGCGCGGGGGATCGAACTGGTTTATGCGTTGGAGCGCGCGCTGGAGATTTTGTCTGCGCCGCTGGATGGCGAGGATACCGATGTGCCCTATGCGCCACGTGATGGGGAGGGCTATGGCCTGGTTGAGGCCCCGCGCGGGCCGCTGATCCACCACTATGTCATCGAAAAGGGGCTGATTGCCCGTGCCGAATTGATCATTCCCACCGTTCACAACATGCGCGCCATCGAGCGCGCGCTGCGGGTGGCCGCCGAGCGCTACATCAAGGGCGGACAGGTCAACCTGGAACTGGAGCGTGCGGTGGGGCGTGTGGTGCGGGCGTTCGATCCGTGCATTGCCTGCGCAACGCATTAGAACCTATCCGAAAACGCATAGGGATGCGTCGGCTACGTTTTCCGGATAGGCCCTTAGCGCACCGGCAGCGGGGCGTCAGGCCTGTGCTTCTTGTTGTGCAATTTGGCTCCACCGATCAAAGCGTTCTGGATGGTGCTCGCAGGTGTGCGTATCTTTGAGGATCATTTCGAGCACGCAGCCTTCTCTTTGCGCCACCGTAACGGTGTGCCGGATGTACTGACGGATTCTTTCCTCGTCGAAATTCCCCACCAGATGCGAGGGGTGCGGCTTCCACGAAAAGATGGCCTTGTTCCCCAGTTTTTCTGCACAGCGGTCTACATGGGCAAACGGCGAGATTGAAATCCGCCGGATGTGTGGGATGGTCAGCACGTCATCGAGTTTGTCGGTCAGGTCTTCGCAACAGCCGTAACCGGTGAGGCCAAACGGCGCCAAAAGTTGTTTTTCATAGGCCAGGGCAAATTCGGCGTGTTGTTTGGGGCCAACCTGGGCCAGTTCTTGAGATTCGGCGCTGGCCCACATGTCACATGGCCGCACGTGATCGGGGTCAAAACCGGGCCTAGGCAATTCATCGGTGTAGCCGTTACCGCCAGAGCTGTGATAGGTGCTATCGTTGTTTATCGACAATAGATTTAGATTAACATATTGTTGCAGAATTCGTTGATGCCCGGCGGTGAAAAAGGCCATTGCCTCATGCACCATCTGGGGCTGAAGGTACATGTCCATCATCATCTCGGTCAGGCCGCGCAGATAGGTGTATTGCTGCATCAGATGGTAAGAAATGTGTGTCACCCCTTTGAGTTTGATTTCCAAAATGTCGCCGAATAACCACTCTGCTTCTTCCAGCCGTCGCCTGGTTTCGGCCTCATCATGCCAGACTTCAGGCCAACGTAATTTGGCCAGGTCGTCCGGCTCAACAAGCACCGGATCAAAAGCCCACGCCCCACGCGCCTCGCTGCTCGGCCGGCGTCGTGGTTCTAACCCCCAGCCTGAGTGATGAACGGCTTTGTGCACCACCCATTCGGCTTCGATCACCGTATCATCGGCAAAATGATCGTGATAGTACAGCCGGCTGCGCAGTGTCCATTCGATCTGCCGGGCTTCTGTGCCGGCACAGCTCAGCGCACTTTCGGGCAACAATTCTTCCCATGCACCTTCAGGAAAGATCAGGATCAACGGGCGGGTGGGGTGGAGGCTGTTGTGCTTTTTCCACAGCGTCCGTCGTTCGGCCTGGATCGGTAACGCGGCGACTTCGGCCACCCGATAGGCCAGCTCGCGCAAAATGGCACGGTCGTTCGGTGAAATCATCGTCTCTTTCTCCCGCTTTTCATCTGGTTGGGTAACTGTTCGGCCTGGCGTCTTGAGGACACGGATACACACGAATGAGACGGATCAACACGGATCAATACAGAAAAATCCGTGTCCTGTTTGTATTCACACCAACCTGGGCTGAATAGACGCCCCAACCGGCGGAGGGATCGTTCAGGTCGGTGGATTCAATCTTTGTACGGTTGGTCCCAGGCCGAGTTCGTCGATCAGCGCGTTGAGTTCATCATCGCTCAACGGACGGCCCTTGCCGGCGTAGGCAGTAAGCATCGCCTCGGTCAGGTTGGTACCGAAGGAGCGGCCTTCGTAGCGGGGGGTGGTGGTGATCACCGTTTGAATGCCGCGTTCACGCAGCAGGTCGATGTTGGCTTCGGTGGTGGTGTTGGTGATCACCCATTTGCCGGACACGTCTTGGGGCAGGTATTTGCGCAAAAACAAAAAATCTCCGGCGATCAAATCGGCTTGCTGCCAATAGCGCTCGTATTTGGGTTTGGCGACTGCGCCACCACTGCCGTAAAAGAGCATGCTCAACGGAAAATAGCTGACCAGCGGGAACAAAATCTGTGCAAGTTTATAATACGTTTCGATGCCGTTGATCGGAATAGGAATCCCCAATGCGATCATCAAGTCGCCGATGATCACCCGGTCGGCGACCTGACTGACCGCTTCGGCCAGGCCGATGCGGTCGGCGGCGACGGGGACAAACGCGCAACGAAAGCGGGGAATTTCGTTCAGCAGCGGACGGGCCAGCTCAAACACGCGCCGTTCCAGGGTGTGTTTGAGGCCGCGACCGTCTACCACCGGGGTGTGGCGTACGTCCTGGATCAGCCGGTGGGCGGCCCGCAAGGGATATTCGCGCCCTTTGAGGCGCAGGTAAATGTCCACTCCGCCGACGCCAAAGGCATCTACCTGCCCGTCCAATTCGCCGAAAAGTTGGCGGGCCTTGCGGGCGTCACCGTTTGTGCCGATTCGTTCTACGCTGATCGGCACGCCGTTCAATTCGACTGTGACCTTTTTATCTCGTTCTGAACTGCCCAAACTGATGCTGACGGCTCGTTTCATGCTTGCTCCTTGCTGCTTTGCCGATCGCTATTTATCTTGGTTGTAGCAGTATATCTGAATGCCGATTCGCTCGCGGCGATAGCTCTCGAACGTGGCGTTCAATTGGGCCAACACACGCCGGCGCGAAGGCGTTTGCTCGCTTTGAAGTACCTGTTCCAGGGTGTCGAGCAACAGGTTGGTGGCTGTGCAAGCCAGTTCTCCCCATGGGGCGGGGGTGGTCGATGCGGTGTAGGCCGAGGGGGTGGGAACGGCAATGGCGTAGCAGACGTTTTGTGCCGCCGCACCGGCAATTTGGGGCAATTGTGTTCGTGCCAGGTCTGGTCCACCTAGCACCGGTTGCTGGCCGCCCACAGCGCGCAACGCGACCAGGAATTCGGCGGCTGTCTGTGCATTGCCGTCAAACAGGATGTGAGAAGGGGGGCGCTCGGTCGAGAGGTGCACCCGGCGGGCCAGTTCGGCCGGGTCGCCGGATGCGCTGACCACCCGTCGAATGGCCGGCCGCAGCGCTGCGCCCAACGTGCCGCCGCTGTCGATCAACAGCGGATCGTTTTCGTGCGGCAGCCGCTCCAACAGGGCAATGGCGAGTTCGGCGGGGGAGGCAGCAAGACTAAAGACCGCCGGATGGGGTTGCCCATCGGTGGCGACGGGGGCGATCAGCGGCAGGCCGAATTCGTCATAGTAGGGGGCGGCTGCGGCCAGAGCAGCTTCGGAAAAGGGCCCAATGACCCCCATCACGTCGGCGTCGACGGCAAATTTGCGCGCCTGAAAAGCCGATTCCTCGGCGATGTTGTTGTCGTTGAGGGCAACCAGCTCGATCATATATCCGCCTACGCCGCCGGCGGCATTGCGTTGCGCAAGCGCCTCTTTGACTGCTTCAAGTGCCTGGTAGCCCAAGGCACGGTCGCGTCCTTCAAAAGGGGCAACCAGGCCGATTTTGAGCAGCGGCTTGGGCGCACGTGGCAGAGCGGCACATGCGCTCAAAAGTATGCACAAAATGACACAAAAATACCTTTTTAGCTTCATAGTTGCAGAGCGCTTTAGAACCTATCCGAAAAATCGTACAAGCAGTTGTCTTTATTCAATGTTTTGGCGAGTCCATTGCAGGGGGTCAACCGGCACGCCCATCACCCGCAATTCCCAATGCAGGTGTGCGCCGGTGGAAAGGCCGGTGTTGCCGGCCAGCCCCAGTTGATCGCCGACCCCGACTTGTTGCCCTGGAACAACGTCGATTTGCGCAAGATGCCAGTAGCCGCTCATCACCCCCCGCCCGTGATCGATGATCACGGCGTTGCCGCGCACCTGTAAGGCTTCGGCCAGCACGACCCGCCCCGGCGCCGGGGCATAAATCGGTGTGCCGGCGGGCACGGCATAGTCGACGCCGCTGTGAAAAGCGGTCGGCGGGCCGCTTCCGTAGGCGCGGCGAATGCCAAAAGGAGCCGAGATGGGAGGCTGATTGCTCAGCGGCAGGGCAAAGGGGCCGTTCCATTGTTGGGGCAGCGTGGCCTGAACGGTCAACTTCCAGACTTGTTGCGCTTCCTGTTCGACCAGTTGAGGGTCGAGCAGTTGCGCGGTGTGTTCGTCAAAGCTGAGGTATTGGGTGCCAAAATTTCCTTCGATGACCTGGATCATGCTGTGTGCCGAGACGCAGGTTTCGCCCTGAACCGCCTTGATTTCAAGCGCATAGATGCCGGGTTGCGCTATGGCCGGAATGCCGATCAGGGTGCGGTATGTGCCGGTGACGCCGACCCAAAAGAGGGGGTGGCGATCGTACGTGCCGTCGATGCTGACCGGCCCGTCTGTTTCGACGATCACCTGGATGGTTTGTCCCTGCACGGCAATCGCCGGGCGGATTTCGATGCGTCGCAGCGGCGTGGGCAGGTTGGAGGTTTCATCGATGCCGGGGATAAGCAGCCGTTGCCCGACATAAAGGAGGTTCGGATTGGCGATTTGGTTGGCCTGGGCCAACGTCCACACGGTCAACCCATAGCGGGCAGCGATTTTGGCCAGGGTATCACCGGGCTGGACGGCATAAACTCGGCCGTTGGCGGGCGTAGAAGGCACTGCTTCTGCCCAAGCCGGCACACGCAATTGCTGGCCTACATAGATCAGATTGGGATTGGTCAACAAATTGAGGGCCGCCAGTTCGTCGGCCGAGATGCCGTAACGTCTGGCGATCATGGCCAGAGTATCGCCGGGGCGCACGGTGTAAAGCTGGGTGGTCGAGATGGCGGTCTGGGCCGCTGAGGATGGAATGAGCAGCTTTTGGCCGGCGGCGATGTGATCGGGATCGGCCAGTTGGTTGAGGGCAACGATCTCGGCCACACTCGTGCCATAGTGCTGAGCGATGGCAAAGAGCGTTTCGCCTGGCTGAACAATGTGGACAAGCGTCCCGCTTTGCGGTGGTGGTGTGGCGAGCGCCGGTTTGGCCCAGGCCGTCAGTATAAATAGGACAAACAAAATTGCTTTAAGACTATTTTTGATCATCGATCTCAAAGGAGAGCCGATCTCCCACCGAAACGTGCGCCAGCAATTCTGGCACACCTTCGACAAAATATTGTGCGGCGCGTTGCGGCGCATAATAAGGTCGCCACGGGCGGGCCAACACCTTGTCCACCACGCGCCGCTCACGGTCAAGCCAGATCACGGCGATCGGAAAGTGCACGAAGAACATATGAATGCTGGTTTCGGCAATGCTTTCGCGCCCGTAAACGAACAGGTAAGCGCAATCGGCGGGCAGCGTGCGTTTGAACATCAGCCCTTTAAGTCGTCGCCAAAAAGTGTTGCACAAGACGACGTGTCGGGCCAGCGTTTTGCCGGTGCTCTGATTGACCAACATGGTCTTATGCCTGGCTCCACGGATAGCTCCACCCGTGGATGAAGCGGTGTTTGCGCAATTCGACCAGCACTGCTTCCGGCAGGGGCGGGCTGTCGGAGACGGCGCAGTTGGCCTCGACGTGGGCCACACGACGCATGCCGGGGATGACCGTCGAAACAGCCGGGTGACTCAGGCAGAACTTGAGCGCAAGCGCGGGCAGGTCGGGGGTGTCGGCGTCCAGGAAAGCCTGAAGGGCCTCCACCCGCCGGTAGGCTTCGGCGATCCGCTCCGGCGTGGCCCAGCCTGCGCGCCAGTCTCCCTCCGGAAAGCGGTAGCCGGGGGTGATCTTGCCGGTGAGCAGACCTTCTTCAAAGGGCACGCGGACGATGATGCCGACGTTGTGTTCGAGTGCGGCAGGCAAGAGTTGATCGGCCGGACGCTGTTCAAAGATGTTATAGATCACTTCTACAGCATCGATCAGGCCCGAACGGATCAACTCGACCGGCCCGTAAGGGTCCCAATCGTTGGCCGAAACGCCAAAAGCGCGCACCTTGCCCTGTTCTTTGAGCTTGCGCAGACCTTCGTACCAGTGCTCAAGCTGGTTGAGCCAGGGTGGCGTCCAGGCGTGCAGCAGTTGGATGTCCAGGTAATCGGTGTCCAACTGGCGCAGGCTCTTTTCGGTGCATTCGATCACCCAGTTGGCCGGAAAGACCTCGGCAGCCGGCTCGTGCGGCAAGGCCGGCCAGCGAAAGGTTTTGGTGGGGATTTTGCTGGTGATGATCACCTGGTCGCGGCGACCTTTGACCGCCTGGCCGATGAGTTGTTCGCTGTGGCCGTTGCCGTAGCCCAAGGCGGTGTCAAAAAAGTTGACGCCCAAATCGAGGGCACGAGCCAGGGCGCGGCGGGCTTCGTTGTCGTCGCGCAGCCCCCAACCGCCAATTCCCCAGCCGCCAAAGCCGATTTCACTGACCTGAAAACCGGTTCGTCCAAAAGTGCGATATTTCATACCTCCTCCTTGGATGGAATTGTTGCCATCCGACAATGGTGTGCTTGTGCTGCTGCCGGTTTCTGACCGCACGGTTGCTGCACGGTCTGGAGGCCGGCGGCAGCTGGTAGACTGAACTACGAACAGTTTACCATAGGCGCGTTGATGGTGCAACCTCAAAATAGGCGCGCAGGTCATCGCTCAACGGTGGGACGGTCATGGGGATGCCGCCGTTGCGCAGCGATTCGGTGGCCATGTATCCTGCTGCGACACTGTAGCGGGCGGCGACCGGCGAGGTTTTGATTGCCCCTCCCTCGCGCACGTAGCGCAAAAACTCGGCGACAATGCTGGGGTCGCCGCCCCCATGTCCGCCGCTCTTGTGCTCCAGGTAAAAGACGGCATCGCCTTGCGCGCTGTAGCGGTCGCGGCGGGTGTTCCACAGCCGCACACATGCGTCTTCGCTGATCCCGTCGCCGAAATTTTCAATTCGCCCTTCGGTGCCGATGAACGTATAATTGCGCCAGGCATCGGGGGTATAATGACATTGCTGGTAGGAGGCCAGCACACCGTTGTCGAGTTTCATCAGCATCATCGACACATCTTCAACATCGATCACCGGGTTCAGGCCTTTTTGGCTGAGCGGTGGCCAGTTTTCTTCGACAAAGCTGGCGTCTCCCCGTTCGGTTGGGCTGTGACGGTCGGTGATTTGGCCGTAGAGGGTCAATCCACCCATAGCGGTGACGGTTTGTGTATACCCGCCGCAAAGCCAGTGCAGTACATCGATGTCGTGTGCGCCTTTTTGCAGCAGCAATCCGGTCGCCGTGCGCCGGTCGGCGTGCCAGTCTTTGAAATAGGCGTCGCCACCGTAGGCAATAAAGTGCCGACACCAGGCCACTTTGACCTGGCCGATGGCGCCCTGATCGATCAATTCTTTCATCTTGAGGATCACGGCAAAATGGCGCATGTTGTGGCCCAGGTAGAGTTTGGCGTTGTGGTCACGCGCCGTTTGCAAGATACGGTCGCAGCCGGCGATGGTGATGGCCATCGGCTTTTCCAGGTAAACGGCTTTGCCGGCCTGCAACGCAGCGACGGCGTGCTCCTCGTGCAAATAATCGGGCGTGGTCACAAAAACCGCGTCCAGGTCTTGTGCGAGCAGCTCACGATAGTCGGTGGTTGTGAAAATGTCATCGCCGTACCAGGCTTTGTTTCTTTCCAGGACGGCCTCGTTCAGGTCACAGCAGGCGACGACGCGCGAGCCTGCGCCGGGGTGATGGGCATAGCGGGCCAGGCCGCCGCGTCCGCCCGAACCGATGACACCGATTTTGAGATCGTACATAATTTCCTCCATTTTGATGCAGGTGGTATAGCAGCGGCCGACGCATCCCTATGCGCCGGAGCGGCGTAGGGACGCCGCTCCTACCTTATGTGGCCGACGCATCCCTATGACGCATCCCTATACGTGGCCGACGCATCCCTATGCGCCGGAGCGCATCCCTATACGTGGCCGACGCATCCCTATGCGCCGGAGCGGCGTAGGGACGCCGCTCCTACCTTATGTGGCCGACGCATCCCTATACGTGGCCGACGCATCCCTATACGTGGCCGACGCATCCCTATGCGTCGGCTCCAAGCAAAGGAAATTCGGTGATACGCAAGTTCGTGCAGCCATATGGGATCAGAATCAACTCTTCCAATGGTTCGCCAGACTTGATCGGGCCGGGCGGCACATCTTGGGCGACGCCATTGGTCATTGTCCACTGCGGCAGGCGGCGACCGCGCACGTGTGCCGAGACCGGGGCGCCTTCGGGCGAAAAGGGGCATTCGCCGAGCGGATGTTCTTTGAAAACCAGGTCGTTGGGCAGCGTTGTCTCGTCGATTTCGAGCGCATAGTTCCAGGGGGTGGTGGGATAGACCTGCCAATCGGCGTGGGGCAGCTCGCGGTAGGGTGCGTCGACGTGAATGCGTTGCCACGTTTCGCCGATCTTGAGGCTGTATACCAGCGGGCCACGTTCGATGGCAACGGCGCCGTTGTAGCCATGCCACAGCCGTGGCGACATGGGCAGGGTTAGGGTGAACCGGGTTGTGCCGCACCACTCACGGTCGAGACAGGCGAATGTCCCGCTGGGGGCGGCGATCTGCTCTGGGCCGAGCACAATGACCGCGCCGTGTGTCCATGCCGGAATGCGCAGGTAGAGCGGAAAGGCCACCGGGCGGTCGACGGTGATGGTGAAATGGAGCGTGTCGCGGAAGGGATATGCGGTGTCGAGGGTGGCGGTGACCGCTGCCCCTTTGATTTCGGTGTGTGCGGTGCCGGGCGCATAGGCGACGGCGGCCAACCCTTCGCGGCCTGTTGACTTCATCCACAGATGGGCGGCAAATTTGGGCCAGCCCTGTCCCAGGTTGGCCGTACAACAACCGTAATTCGGCTCGACACCAAAGATGTTGGATTCGGGGCCGTTGGTGTTCCAGATCCACCCTTCTTCTTGCACGCTGCATTGCACCTGGTTGACCTGCTGATCGTACTGGTGTGCCCACATGTCGGGCGAAAAGGTGGCCGGCAGGGCGTTAAAGATGATTTTTTCCAACCGGTCACCCCAGGCGGGGTCGCCGAGCAGGGCGAGCATGGTTTCCAACGAAAAGGCATATTCGACCACCGCGCACAGTTCGGTGCCATGGGTGGGTTGCCGTCCGGCCAGGCATTCGTCGCCGGTGAACACGCCGGTGACCATCCCGTGGTGGCGGTCGAGTTTGGCGATCATATCGGCAGGGGCGGCGCGGTCGCGTGGATCGCTGCTCAGCCGCCACCACAGGGCGTTCCCCTTGAGGGCCATTGCGTTGTTGACTACGTGGCCCATATAGTTCCAGTGTCCTTTGGGCGTGGGGGCCGTGTATGGCCAGTCGACGAAAAATGCGCCCCAGTCGAAGCCCTGCGCGCGCAGTTTGCGGGCCAGGTCGAGCAGCCAGCGTTGGCCCGTCTTTTCGTACAGCCAGAAAATGGCGATCAACCCCTCAAACCAGCGAAATTGTCCCCAATTGAAAAGCGGCGTATGGCCGATCTGTTGGTCGAGCATACGCAGGTTTCTTTCCAGCGCGTCGACGGCGCGCGGATCGCCGGAGGCTTCGGCGTATTGCACCAGCACTTTGCCGATCAGCCATTGTGCCCACAGGTCGTAGCGCAACTCGTCGGGGCGACCGGCCGCAGTGCGCATGACGCGCGGGCCAAGCCAGCCGTCCTCATCCTGATGGGTCAGGATGTAATCCATGTAGTGCATCGCTTTAGATTTCAAAGCAGCGTCGTTTAGCGTAAAGGCCAGTGGGATCAGCCCGTCGAGCCAGTAAGGGGCGCGTTCCCACGCCTCGGCATCACCGCCAAACCACTGGCTGTCGCGCACATCGGGCCAGAATTCGTCCAGGTGACCGGCGATCCCGTCGGCCTGGAGGCGCAGTTGCCGTTCCAGCCAGCCGGTTGGATGGATGCTGCCAAGTGGGAGAGGGCGAAAACGGGGTTCGTTCAATGTGAACATGGCTTTTTCTCCGCTTGTTTTCTTCAAAACGGCGTTGGAGAGGGCCACAACGGCCCGGATGTCGGCCACCGGGTCGAGTTGGTGCGGGGGCAGGTGGCCGATTTGGTTCAGGTAGGTCAGGGTGGCTTCGACCAGGTGCAGGTTGTTGAGCAATGGCTCGGTGTAGCGAATGGCGCCGTAATAGGCCCCGTCGATGTGGTGTTGCTCGCCCACATGGTTGTTCCAATCGACCCCTTCGGTGAGAAAGCCGAGCGGGCCATAGTGGTGGTGGGCCATTGCCCAAAGTGCGTCAACGGCCACGCGCCGGTGTGCATCGTCGCCGCGTTCGCACCAGGCCTCCAGGTGTGCCTGGGCGACCTCGGCGTTTTCCCACAGATAAGCGGTGTCCCAACTTGCTTCCATCCAAAACAGGCCGGCCGTCCAGACGCCGTGGCGATTTTCACTCATGCGAAAGCGCTGCATAGCCGGCAAGGCAACCTGCCAGGCGAATTCGTGCCAGTGTGGGCGGTCGAGCAGGGGAGCCAGACGGCGCAGGATGCGGAAGGCACATGCGTAGGCGACGTTTTCGTGCCGGTCAAAGGTGTCGTGGTTGATGCTTCCCCACAGCCCGCCGGCGTTCACAAAGGCGTCGCCGAGGGCACGGGCGGCGGCGGTTCGTCCGGTCAGTGCCCAGAGTTCGAGCAAAAACAGCCCGTCTGCGCTGCATTCGTGGATGGGGTCGGGTGTGCCGTGCGGCGATAGCGTGTAGGGTTCGCCGGTTGGGGTGATGCGGCGTGGCGACCAGCCCGAGTCGAGCAGCAGAACGTGGTCGGCGAGCCAGGCCGAGAGGTCGGCGGCTGCGGTGCGAAGAAGGTCGGCCTGGTGGAGGGCGTCTGGGTGCGGCGGTTGACGGCTCAGGTCGGCGGCGAAATCGAGCATCTGTACGCCGATTTTGGCGAGCGAGCCGGGGCAGAGCCAGTGGTCGGTGTGCGTATAGTTGAGGCAAAAACGCTCCTCGACGATGTGCCGGTAGGGGTAGATGAACCCGTCGGCACGGATAAAGCCGTCGTTCAAAATGTGATCGACGATGCGTAACGCTGTTTCTTGAATTTCGACGTTCTTGACATAGCTGCCCCAGCGGTAGAGCAGATGCGCTCCGCCGACGGCGTTGGCGGCCCAGCCGGGGCCTTCCAGCGGGCCGAATTCGTGCCAGAGCATGGGGCGGCCGGTAGGGTCGACAAAGCTGGAGCGGGCGCGCAGGCCGTTCGGCGCCGCTTCCAGGCAGTGCAGGGCAAAGTGAACCGAGGCGCTGGCCCCGGCAAAGAGCAGATCGTCCTGACCGGTCATCGGTTGCCTTTCCCGTCCGGTTCGAGTTGGGTGTATTCCCACATCAGCTCCAGGTAATCGCGGTATTGGGCCAGTGAGACGCCGGGGGGCGTCTGGTGATCGACGCTGGGGATGAACCCGCCCGTTTTCATGGTCGGCAGCAGGCGTTCCCACTCGGCACGCATGGCTGCCCGCCCTTGGGTCATGGTCATCTTGTCGAATCCGCCGATCATCACCAGGTTGGGGTGGTTTTGGCGCAGCCGGGCCACGTCGACCCCGGCCTGTCGTTCCAGCGGCAAAATGCCTTGCACGCCGCAGTCGAGAAACCAGGGCACACACGCTTCGACGTTGCCGTCAGAGTCGACGATCGGCACGATGTTTTGCGCTTTGATCAGGGGGATGACCTGGCGGTAGTAAGGAGCCATGAATTCGTCAAACATGGCTTTGGAAAGCATGGGACCGTTGTTGTAGGACATGTCTTCGCCAAAGGTCATAAACTCGGGTTCGATGATATGGGAAAGCTCTTTGAGAATGCGTTTGATGTATTCAACCAGGTCTTGGTTGATGCGCTTGATCAGTTCGGGCTGGTCGTAAAAGGCATACAGGTGACGCTCAATGCCCAGCAGGACGCGCGGAAACCAGAAAAAGCCGTCGACGGTGAACCAGACGGCCACCTCACCGGCCGCGTGACGTTCGCGTATCTCCGGCGGAAAGGCGCGTTCCCAGTCGATGTCGGGGTAGAGGTGCTCGCGGATGGCTTCGTAGTCGGCCATGTCTTGAACCGGGCCGTGACCATGTTCCTGGTGAGGAAAGGTGTTTTTGCGCAGCGGAAACCAGTATTGGTAGACCGGATCGAGGCCGAAAAATTCCATCACCTGCAAACGCGATTCGGCGCCGTTTTCGGAAAATGCTTGTGGCAGACCTTCTTCTTTCCAGCGGCGCAGGGTCAGGTTCCACCAGGTGGCCCATTCCCAACGTGGCAGGCGGTCGACCTGCTCAAAGCGCAAGATGTGACGGAAGCGATCACGGGTGTTCATCGGTCATTTTCGCTCCTGGGGAGACCCTAAAGGTTTCTAAAACCTTTAGGGTCTTCGGGGAGAGACCCTAAAGGTTTCGGAAACCTTTAGGGTCTTCCGTATAACCGGACATAAACATCATAATGACGATAAATTTCGCGCACATAGCGTTGCGGCTCGTCGTAATTGATGATTTCGACCAGCAGGTCGGGGTCACCGCCGGACTGCTCGAACCAGTGTTTCCCGTTGCCCGGGCCGCCGTTGTAGCCGGCCAGCGCCGACATCACGTCGTTGTTGATCATGTCGAGGATGCGCCTGAGGAACCAGGTGCCCATACGAATGTTGACATAAGGGCGATAGAGCAGGCGCTGTTCGTATTCTCCCCAAGGCATCATCTCGGCGATCCATTTGCCGGTGCTGGGGATGATCTGCATCAGGCCGATTGCGCCGGCCCAAGAGACCACCTGGTCGTCAAAGACGCTTTCCTGGCGGATCAAGGCCCAGATCAGGAGGGGATCGAGGTTGTAGGTCCGGCTTTCGAGCAGCACCAGGTCGCTAAAGTATGTCGGAAAGGCCAGGCGACCGATCTGGCGGGGCATGTCGAGCACCGATCCTTCCGGCGCAAGGGCGATCAGGTCGATGGTGGCACGGAGCGACACCGAATAAAGGCCGAGGTCGCCGGTCAAGAGGGCAAGCTGGTAGAGCAGCAGCGGCTGTTGGGCCAGTTCTTTGCGCAGGGCGTCGAATTCGTCGCGTGCCTGTGTGCGCAGCCCAACCGAGAAAAGCTCCTGGCCACGGCGGAAGCGCGGATTTTCGCCGATGGTTGGTGAAAGCTGTGCCGGATCGACCCCTGCGGGCAGGCCGGCCCATGCGCGAAGCCACGCGGCGACCTCGGCTCGTTCGGCTTCTTCGTCGGCGGTCAGGTGGAGAAGCGATGAAGGGGCGATCCACGGGGCGGTTTTGCCGTTGGCCTGAAGCAGGTAGCGGGCGCGGATGCCGTAAAAGTTTCTCGGTAGGTCCCGGCTGAGCGATTGGAGGATGTTGCGCGCTTCGTCGACCTGGCCTTGCGCCCACAGCACTTTGCCCAACCAGTAGCGGGCGCGGGGCGCGTCGGCGGAGGCCGGGGCGGCTTCGAGCAGGGCACGCCAATCGAGCAGCGCAGCGTTGGGGTCTCCGCTGCGGTAGCGACAGATGCCGGCCTGAAAGCGGGCGCGCGAGGCGTTGGTGTCGTTGGGATGTTTTTCGGCCAGCCCGGCATAGACGCGCGCGGCTTCGGCGAAGCGTTGCTCACGTTCAAGCATTTTGGCTGCGTTCCACCGCGCTTCGGCGGCCTGGGAGATATCGGGGTAGGTGTCGGCAAAGGTCAGGTAGGCGTCGCGGGCGGCGTCGACCTGACCCAGGTTGTAGAGGGCCTGCCCTTTGATCAGCCAAAGGTTGCCCCAGTGCGGCGTGTCCGGCGCAAAGGCGTTGATCGCCCGTTCACATTCCTGGATCGCCAGAGCGTACGAGCCGGAAGCCAGAAAGGACTGGGCGACGTAATAGTGGGCCTCGCCGCGATAATCGGGTGTGGCTTCCATATAGCGATAAAAAGCGGCGACGGCTGCAGCATAGCTGCCGGCGTGATAATTGATCAGCCCGCGCCGATACTCGTCGACCGGCACGTTGGCGTTGACCAGCTCAACCAGGGCCATGTGGGCATAGCCGGGACGGGGGTCACCGTTGACGGCCTGGGCAAAGGCATGGAGGGCGTCGTTCTCCTGGCCTTTCAAGCGGTAGGTCTGTCCGATCAGATACCAGATGCGCGCCAGCCGGTAGACGTTTTCCGAACGTTCGATCACGCTTTGTAGCCAGGTTAGGGCCTCGTCGTAGCGTCCCCATGCCGAATAGGTGAGGGCGATCTTTTCGCGCAGGTCATAGTTTTGGCCCAGATCGGTGGTGCGTTCAAGGGCCTGTGCAAACGCTTCGACGGCAGCCTGATATTGGCCTAGCCGGACATAGTTGTCGCCGATGCGGATGTACACCAGGTCGGCGAGGAGAGATGGGCTGCGTATATAGCTTTGGTAATGCTCGATGGCGGCGCCGTATTCGCCCAGCGACTCGAGGGTGGTGGCCAGGTAAAAGTGTGCCGGATTAACCCGTTGATCGTCGGGGTGGTCGGCGATGAAGCGGGTCAGGCGCTCGCGTGCCGTGGCGTAATCGCCGTCCAGGTAGGCGCAAACGCCGATTTCGTATTGGGCTTGGGCGATTTCCCATTCGGCATCCGGGTTCTGGAGCACCTGCTCGTATTCGGCGATGGCCCGCTGATAATCGCCGTTGCGTTTGGCGCGCTGTGCCTCGGCGATGCGCGTTGCCGGTTGCGGCGTGGGAGACGGCGTGGGAGACGGCGTGGGGGTCGGCGTTGGCGTCCAGGTGGGGGTGGGTGTGGGCGACGGTGTCTCGGTGGCCGTAGGGGTGGCGGTCGGCGTGGGGGTGATCAGGGCCGGCACCGTGGCATCAAGCGTGAGCGTCGGCGGTGGTGTGTTTGCCGGATCGCGCGTTGTTGGGGGCGGCGGTAAAGGATCGGTCGGCCGGTTGGCAAACAAGACAAGCAGGGCCGCCGTGCCGAGTAGGGTCGATAACGTCAGCAAGAGGGTGATCAAGATGAGCAGCGTTTTGGGTTTCATAGTGTTCATATTATCGTTACTTTGGGGCGGCTGTCAACTTTGACATTTTGCCGACGCCGACATAAAATGGACACGCTTTGCCAGAGATGTCACAGCGTGCGCAATGGAGCAGTCTGGGGGTGGCGCATCTGTAGGCCGTATCCTCTGGCGTTTTTTATCTGGAGATACATATATTGGCACAAATTTTTCTAAACTGGCTTAAAAACTGGGTGGGCAAAGCCGTTCCTCGCCCGGATGAGTCACTGACGCTGCGGTTGACCCGCCTGCTGGTTCGTTGCCCGCAATGTGGGTTTGACAATTGGCCCGGCATGGCTTATTGCGGTCGCTGTGGGGCGCGGCTGGGCATCGAATGTGCGAACTGCGGCTTTGCCAATCCGCCGGATTACCGCTTTTGCGGTCGCTGTGGACAGCCGTTGATCGTCGAAAGAATGGCCGAGCGTGCGCACGCATTGCCGCCGTCCGAACCGTTGCTTGAGCCGCGCCCAACGGGCGAGCCGCGCCCAACGGGCGAGCCGCGCCCGGCCGGCGAGCCGCGCCTGGCCGGCGAGCGCCGTTCGGTGACGGTGTTGATTGCCGATGTCAAAGGTTCGACGCAGATTTTGGAGCAAATCGGCACCGAGGCGTGGGTTGAGGTGATGAACCGGGTGTTGCACCTGCTGGAAGCAGAGGTGTACCGCTATGGTGGGCAGGTCGATCAGTTTCGCGGTGACGGGCTGGTGGCCTTTTGGGGCGTCAGTTCGGCCCACGAAGACGATCCGGAACGGGCGGTGTTGGCCGCGCTGAGCATGCAAGAGTCGATCAGGGCGCTGGCTCAAGAGCTGGCCGAACAGCGGAACATCGATTTGCGCGTGCGCATCGGTCTGAACACCGGTCAGGTGATCGTAACCAGCGTCGGCGATAGCGACCAGCATGCCGAAGACACGGCTATGGGAGAAGCCATTGCACTGGCCGCGCGGATGGAAGCGGCAGCCGAACCGGGCACGGTGTTGGTCAGCGAAAACACCTATCACATTGTGGCGGCGCATTTTCGCTGGCAGCCGTTGGGCGAGATGGCGGTGAAAGGGTTGAGCAAGCCGGTAGCGGTCTACCGCCCCCTGGCGCCGATTTTCGACCTCGAGCCGGGCCTGCGCTCAAATGTCTACGGCTTGCAAAGCGCGCTGGTGGGGCGCGATCGCGAAGTGGAGACCTTCAGACAACTGGTGATGGGGCTGGCCGAACAGCGGGGCGGCATTTTGACCATTACCGGTGAAAAGGGGATGGGCAAATCTTTTTTGGTGGCCCAGGTGCGACAACAATTCATCGGTCAGGATGCGCTGATGGCACGGGCGCCATGGCCGGCAGCCGAGGGCAACGCATCGGCCGAGATTTTGCTGACCTGGATTCAGGTTCGCTGTCGGTCATACGAGCAATCGCGCCCCTATTCGATGTGGATCAACCTGCTGCGTCGCTGGCTTGAAATGGCGGAGGATGAGCCGTTGTCGGAAGCCCGTGAGCGGTTGCGTGAGCGCTGTATGACCCTCTGGCCGCAGAATTGGGACGAATATTATCCCTATCTGGCGGCCTTGCTTTCGATGCCGCTGGAAGACGAGTTTTTGTCCTTGCTGACCAGACATGCCGAGGGACTTGGTCAGCAGCTCTTTTTCGTCCTGCGCAGTTGGGTTCAAGAATTGGCGCGGCGTGGCCCATTGGTGCTTGCTTTGAGCGATATGCATTGGATCGACGCCACCTCACTGGATGTGCTCCGCTATTGTCTGCCGCTTTGCGAGCAGGAGGCTCTGTTGTGGGTGTTGGTTTTTCGTCCGGAACGGACTTCGATCATCTGGCCCTTCCGCTATCATCTGGAGACCGAATACCCGCATCGTCTGACAACGATCCACCTTGCTGCGCTGGATGAGCAAGGAAGCCGCGAACTGATCGAACAATTGATCGGCCCGGATGTGCTGCCGGCAGAAACGCGCGATCTGATCGTCCGCACCGCCGAGGGCAACCCCTACTATATTCGCGAGTTTGTCTATTCGCTGATCCGGCAGGGGGTGCTGGTTCAAGACACGATCAGCGGGCATTGGTATGCCACCCGGGCGGTCAATTCGCTCAAATTGCCCGATACCCTGCAAAGCCTGCTGCTGGCCCGCATTGATGCCTTGTCGGCCGAAGAACGTCGTGTGTTGCAGGTAGCCGCAGTGATCGGCTCGGTGTTTTGGGAGAACGTGCTGGCCGAGTTGCTGGAAAACATAACCCGCGCCGATTTGCGCGCCTATCTGACTGCCCTGGAGCGTGCCCAATTGATCTATGAGGGCAGCCTGGTTCCGGTGATGGGCAAAGAATATATATTCAAATCGACGTTAATTTGTGATGCAGCTTATGAAGGTCTGCTTCAATCGGAACGGGTGGTCTATCACCGTCGCATTGCCGATTATCTGGCTCAATTGCTCGATGGGCATCGTGCGGCGCCGGTTGCCCGGACGGCCGAGGGTTCGTCGTATGATAATCTGATCTCGTTTAGCCTGGTGGCCTATCACTATCATTTGGCGCAGGTTTTCGACCGTGAGCTATGGTATGCGCGCGCCGCCGCGGCGCAGGCGCAACGGGTCTATGCCAACGTCGAAGCAGTGGATTTGAATCGGCGGGTGCTGGAATTGCTTGACCAGATGGAAGCTACGCAGGCCGTTTTCGAATCACTTTATCCAACAGAGCAAGGCTCATGGATCGAATGGCGACTGGATGCGTTGGTTCGCCTGGGACAGGTTTGTTTTGGCATGGGGCAACTCGACGAAGCCGAAAAGGCATTTCGACAAGCTATTGAGCTGGGCGAGACATGTGCCCTGCCGACGAACAGGCTGGTGCGCCTGTATTACTGGCTGGCCGAATCGCTCTACTGGCAAGACCGCTACGATGAACAAATTGCCGTGAGCGAGTGTGGCCTGGCGCTGGTCGGCGAAGAGAGCACATTTGAATTGGCGCTGATGAACCTGGAACTGGCCGGGGCCTACAATATGAAAGGAGATGTAGAACGATTTTGTACGTTCACATCACGAACGGCCGAGCTGGTTCGTCGGCTGCCCTACGCGGAAGAATTACGCCCGGCCTATTGTCATATTGCGATCATGTATGCCTATCGGCACAAGCAAGTTGCCGAGGCGATGAACTGGCTCGAATTGCTCGAACATGAGGCCACGCAGCATCATGATTTGCGCGCCTTGGGTGAGGCGTACCTGGTGCGTGGGGAGATTTTGGCCCGTCAGGGCAATCTGATGCCGGCCATTCAGATGGGGCAACAAGCCCTGGAACTGTTCGAGCGAATTCAAGATGTCAAACATCAGAGCTGGTGTTTGTCGACCTTGAGCCGGACCTGCCTGGTGGCCGGCGATCTGGACAAGGCCCAGGCTTATGCACTGCGCAGTCTGGAGAGCGCACAACAAACGGGCAGCCGACGGTTTATCAAGTCGGCTTATTGGAGTCTGTCCAGCATCTATATTTGTCGAAACGATGAGGCGCAGGCATTCGATGCGTTGCATCAGGTGATCGCGTTTAGCCGCGAAACGGGCGACGCCCAAGGGGTGTGGTGGGCTCAACGTGCCCTTGGACGGCTGTACCTGGAGCGGGGCGAAACTCAGCAGGCGGCCCAATGTATGCAAGATGCGCTGGCCGCCCTCGGCCGTGATTTGCCGGCCTGGACCGATCTGGCTACGTTGTCCAGAGAACTGGAAGGAATCTATGATCACCAGGACGTTTTGCAGTTGTTCTACCGCTTTGTCTGGCAGAGTGATCTGGCAGAGGCGTTGGGCACCTATCATCCCTTTGAGCCGGTTCACCTCTTGACCGTTGTCGAACCGGCGCGTGTGCTTGTCCGTTCGCCACTCGATCCCAAGGGCGGAGGATGGACATGGGTCGATCCGCTGGGCGATTGCGTTCTCTCCATTACCGAGGAAGTTGAAATTCGCGCGGCCAACGGCCGCGATCTGTGGCATATTAACCTGAGCGCGCCTCGTTTGCTCTACCCTCTTTCCGGCAACTGGGGGATGCAGTGTCGGTGTGTGCCGGTTGCAGAGGATATGCCGGCCATCGGCGGCTTGCTGCTCTGGCGCGATGAGCGCAACTTTGTACGCCTCGATTGGGGGGTGCGCGGCGCGGGCTATGTTTTGTTGCTTGGCTGCCTGGATGGTCAGGATGTCATCTTGGGGCACACCCAACTTCCAGTTCTTACGGCCGGGTTATGGCTGCGTATGGAAAGCGTGAGCCAACAGGTCGATCTCTATTGCAGCACCGACGGAATCAAGTGGTCACGTGTAGGGACGATCAAATTTCTGGGCGGACGGTCAGTTCAGGCCGGGCTGTACGTCGTGGGGCAGATCGACCGCAGCGTTTACCGTGGCGCCTATGGGCAAGGCGCGGCGATGCGCTTTGAGTCGTTTGTGTTGTGGCGCAGTTAATACACAGGTGGGCGACGGCATTGCCGTCGCCCACCCGCGCTCTGGCTTGGGCCTGTCTCCAGACCGCGTCCACCGCTGCCACAACCGGCCATAGCCTGATCTCGGCGACTTGTCAAACCGGCGTCCGGGCGATGCTCTGGCCCTGCGCATCGCCTGATCCTACAGAGTGGCGCGGTCAGAGACTGGCCACAACGAGCTTGCCCCTAAGTTGAAATGCACCCTGGTGTGTGTATCGAGTTTGACATTTTATGCGTCTTGTACTATACTAAGGGCCGTGTCGGACGGAGAGCAGGCCGTCGAATTGGAGGGATGGCCGAGCGGTTGATGGCGGCGGTCTTGAAAACCGTTGTGGCCGTAAGGTCACCGGGGGTTCGAATCCCTCTCCCTCCGCTGTGCAGACCAGGGGAGGTGCCAGAGAGGTCTAATGGGGCCGCCTGCTAAGCGGTTAAGGGGTCAAAAGCTCCTTCCAGGGTTCGAATCCCTGCCTCCCCGCTGACATTCAACAATGCGCCCATAGCTCAATGGATAGAGCGTCGCCCTACGAAGGCGCAGGCTGGGGGTTCGAGTCCCTCTGGGCGCGCCAAAAATGGGAAAACGAGGTCGTTGAAAACGGCCTCGTTTTTTTGTATCCGATCTGAACTCGCGTTTGGGGAGTTGAGGCTTTAGCCGGTCCGGCTAAGAACTTGTCCGAAAAACCGTACAAGCGGCATCCTTATGCCGCTTATACCGACGCATAGGGACACGTCGGTTACGTTTTTCGGATAGACCAAAAAGCCCCGGCTCTTGGAGATAGATTCGTCAGAGCCCAGTCCGATCAGGCAACGAAAGGCTTATCCATGTCAGGCCCGTCTTTTTTGTCACGCTCAAACATCTTGTTGTTGCTGACGGCCATCATTTGGGGGTTTGCGTTTGTGGCCCAGCGGGTGGGGATGAACTATGTGGGTCCGTTCACCTTTAACGGTATGCGGTTTGTGCTGGGCAGTCTGTCTTTGTTGCCGCTGTTGTGGTTCAATTATGGGCGGAGCGGCAGGGCGTTGAACGTCGATCTGTGGGCGGCGTTGTGGGGAGGCATACCAGCCGGGCTGGTGCTTTTTATCGGGGCGACCTTGCAGCAGGTTGGCGTGGTCTATACCACGGCCGGCAAAGCCGGGTTTATCACCGGTTTGTATGTGGTCATTGTGCCGCTGATGGGGTTGCTGTGGGGGCAGCGAACGGGTCGACGTGTCTGGTTGGGGGCGTTGCTGGCCGTGGTCGGGTTGTATTTGCTCAGCGTGAGTGAGCAATTGACCATTGCGCCGGGCGATGCGTTGGTGTTGATCGGGGCGTTTTTTTGGGCCGGGCATGTCCAGCTCATCGCCTGGCTGACCCGCAAGGTCGACCCGTTGCCGCTTGCCTTTTTTCAGTTTGTCGTGTGCGCAATTTTGAGCTTGAGCGTTGCCGCATTGACCGAGGCGGTTTCGATGAACGACATTGTTGCGGCCGGTTTGCCCATTCTATATGGAGGGGTGATGTCGGTGGGGGTGGCATATACCCTTCAAGTGGTGGGACAAAAGGGGGCGCATCCGGCACATGCGGCGATCATTCTCAGCCTGGAGACGGTTTTCGCCTTGTTGGGCGGGTGGCTGGTGCTCAAGGAGCCGCTTTCGCTGCGCGGCGGGCTGGGCAGCGCGTTGATGTTGAGCGGGATGCTGGTTTCGCAACTGGAATTTCGGGTCGATCTGTTGCGCCGGAAGGGCAGGGTTCACCCTGAAACGGCCGACGAATTGAAAGTGAATGCCGTTGGGTGGCGCAGGGGGCCCTGAAAGGTTTTGACAAAATCGGCAGGTTGGATATAATAAGGCCTGTCCAGACCTTCTCAGGTTAGAATCTGACGGAAGAACGATGGCGACGCCTGGCGAGGTAGCTCAACGGCAGAGCAGGGGACTCATAAGCCCTTGGTTGTGAGTTCAAATCTCACCCTCGCCACTAAGCCCTCACAGGGGGTATATCCTCTGCAGAGGGCTTTTATCTTGTCTCTGCAAGGGGGCTCGTCTATGCGTTACGACCTGGATTGCATCATCGACCGTCGTCATTCCGACAGCATCAAGTGGCGGCAGTACGACCCGGATGTGTTGCCCCTGTGGGTCGCCGATATGGATTTTGTCGCGCCGCAGCCGGTTCTCGATGCGTTGCATGCGCGCGTGGAGCACGGCATTTTTGGCTATACGTCGCCCAGGCTGATCCCCGACCTTTATGAGGCCGTTCAGGCCCGTCTGCAAGCGTTATACGGCTGGCAGGTTGCCGTAGAAGAGATTCTGTTTTTGCCCGGTGTGGTGGTCGGTTTCAACCTGGCCTGTCATGCTGTGGGCGGGCCGGGCGATGAGGTACTGATGCAGCCGCCGGTGTATTATCCGTTTCTATCGGCGCCGGGCAACGCCGGTCAACACGCGGTTTATGCTCAGGTGCAGCTTGCCGACACGCGCTACGTGGTCGATTTTGACTGCTTTGAACGAGCCATCACTCCGCGCACACGGTTGTTTATCCTCTGCAATCCCCACAACCCGATCGGACGGGTGTATGCTGCAGACGAGTTGGCCCGCATGGCCGAGATTTGCCTTCGCCATGGGCTGCTCATTTGCTCGGACGAAATCCACTGTGACCTGGTTTACGCGCCCTATCGACACGTGCCGGTGGCCAGTCTGGCCCCCGAAATTGCCCAACACACGATCACGTTGATGGCGCCCAGCAAAACCTTTAACATTCCCGCGCTGGATTGTTCTTTTGCCGTTGTGCAAAACCCTGAATTGAGAAAACGCTTTCTGGCGGCGATGGCCGGTCTGGTGTCCGGCGTCAATGTGTTGGGGCTGGTGGCCGCTGCTGCAGCCTACCGCGAAGGGGGAGAGTGGCTTGAGCAGGTGCTGGCCTACTTGCAGACCAATTATCGGTTTGTCCGTCAATTTGTTGCCGAACATATGCCCGGCATGCGGGTGATCGACCTGGAAGGCACTTATCTGGCCTGGTTAGACTGCCGTCACACGCCGATCGCCGATCGTCCGGCACGCTTTTTTCTCGAACGCGCTCGGGTAGGCCTCAATGAAGGGGCCAATTTTGGCCCTGGCGGTGAGGGATTTTGCCGCCTTAATTTTGCCTGCCCACGCGCCACATTGAGCGAGGCCCTGGAACGGATGAAAAGGGCCTATTGGGCGGTCAAAAGGCCTGAATAGGACACAGATCAACACAGATTGGACGGATGAACACGGATAAAAAATCCGTGCCGATCCGTTGCATCTGGGCAAATCCGTGCCCCGTTTGGCTCAACCCCAACATGGGCAGAGTAGCGCTACTGGACTTTGATTTGCCACAGATACACCGTGCCGTTCCTTAATCCGACAACCAACACTTGACCATCGGACGATATGGTCAGGTCTTGGACTGCGCTTTCATGATTCAAGGTGTCGAGCAGTATGCTGCCGTCAACCTGCCAGATTCGCACTGCGCGATCTGCCGAGCCGGCCATCAGCAAGGCCCCGTCTGTGCTGAAGAGCAGGCCGGTGATTTGGCCTTGGCCCCCTTTGAGTTTTGCGATCGGCGTTTGAGCCTCGCGTGACCACACCAGAATTGTCCCCTTGTCGTCGCCAGAAGCAAGCAACCGACCGTCGGGCGACCAGGCAACCTGCCATACCGGGAATTCGTGTGCTTCCCAGCTTTGTATCGTCTGCCCGGTGGTGCGATCCCACACGCGCACCAGGCCATCGTCGGCGCCGCTGGCCAACCACGTGCCGTCGGGGAAAAAGGCCAGGCTGCGCACACAGGCCGGATGTTCCAATGCCCCCATCGCCTGACCATTTGTGCCGTCCCACAGTTTGATCGTCTTGTCGCACGAGGCCGAGGCGATTTGTTGGTCATCCGGCGACCAGGCCAGGTCGGTGATCGGCCAGGCGTGCCCTTTGAGCGTGTAGAGGGGGGTATCGTCGTTGAGCCGCCAGACGCGCACGGCATTGTCATCACCGGACGAGACGATCCGTCGGCCATCGGCGGCAAAGGCGGCGTCAAGCACGCTGCCCATATGGGCCAGGATCGCCTGGACCGGCACCCACCCCTCCGGCATATCGACCTTTTGCCACATGATCAGCTGTCCGTCCTCGTAGCCGACAACGAGCACCTGTCCGTCGGGGCGCATCGATACGGTGTTGACCGGTGGTCTGTATCCGTTCAGCGTTTTCGTCGGCCGAATGGTGCACTCTGCGCCGGGGCAGCCATCGATCTCCCAGAGTTGAATTCGGCTATCTTGCGACAATGAGGCCAGCATACGTCCATCGGGGGAGAATGATAAAGCTATTATCGATGTTTGGTGTTGTCTAATGATCGATAGATCGTCCCAACATCGTGCGGGATCGGTGCAAAGGGCATCAGGAGAAAAAGCGATGGCGCCGTCTGCGGTGCCGATGACGGCGAGATTGTTGTGGGGGTGGACGGCTGCCGCGGTCAACGGGCCGATCGGGGCAGTCAATTGGGCAAGTGGTTCGCCATAGTGCTCTTGGCGCGCATCCAGGAGATATACGTGCCCATCGGTTGCGATGGTAAGCAAACGTGTGCCGTCGGTGGAGAAGGCCAGAGTGGCGATTGTGGTGCGGTGGACGGCTATATCGGCTAATTGGATGCCGTCCTGGACATCCCACAGATAGACACCGCCTTTGGCGGTGCCGACTGTGAGCAAGGTGCTGTCTGGTGAGAAGGTTGCAGCCGTGATCTGATTTTCTGGGTCGGAGATGCGCAGGCTGTGAACGATCAATCCGGCGTTGGCTCTCCACAGGCGAACCAGGCCGCTGCTGCCGGTGGCCAGAAAAAAGTCCTTTTGAGCTGGCGTTGGCGATACAGCAATGGCGGTTGTTTGCGTGCCACGCCCTTCGAAAATGCGCAAGAGGTTGCCGTTTTCAACGTTCCACAGGCGAATGCCTTCTTCTGACCACGAGATCAGCCGTTGACTGTCGGGGGCAAAGACGACTTGTTGACCTTCTACCTGGTTGTTTAATTGGTGAATCAACTCCCATTGTGGTCTGTCGTACAGGTCGATCCCCAGTGAGGAGGCGACGGCCAATCTGGTGCTATCGGGTGACCAGGCGAGGCCGGTGGCGGTACCCTGACCCAGTCTGGCCAGGGGAGTCACCTGAATCTGGCGTGGCCTGACGGTTGGGGTTGGAGAAGGCAAAGGAGAGGGGTTACACGCCACGAGCAATCCGATCAGAGCGGGCAGGAAGAAACAAAAGCGATGGAAGGGATGGTTCATTTTCTTCTCGAAATTGGTTTACACTATCGACGCATCCCTATGCGTCGGTATAAGCGGCATAGGGATGCCGCTTGTACGGTTTTTCGGAAGGGTTAAGCCTGCATGGCTTCCAATTCAAGTGCCCGGCGATTGATGATGACCAGCCGATCGCGTTCTCGGCGTACCAGGCCCTCTTGCGCGAATTCACGCAAGGTGCGTCCCACCACATCGCGCACGGTGCCGATGTGTGCAGCGATGTCGCCTTGGGTCCACGTTTTGTGTGGCAGTTTGCCGTCGGCGCGGGCCAGCAAGAAGCGGGCCAGGCGAGTGCGAACGGTATGCAGGGCCAGTCCTTCGACGATAACGCTCAATCGCTGTACCCGTTGGGCCAGGTGTTCGGTTACCGCCTGAGTCAACGATGGATGATCGCGCATCCAGGCCAGAAATTGAATGTCAGGGATGGCCGCCAGTGTGGTGTCAACCAGGGCGTCGGCGGTCAGGTATGCCGGTCGCCGGCTGATCGCCAGGTCCAGGTTGATCAGGTCGCCGGAGACAAAATAGTCCAGGACGAATTCGCGCCCTTCGAGGGAGGAGAAATAGGCTCTCACCACGCCGTGGATGACCATGTAGACTACTTCACACGGCTCGCCGGCCAGCATAATGAGCTGACCAGCGTCGAAGGTGCGCTCGTTCGCATACAAATCGGCGGCCAGATGTTCGCGAAAAGCGAGGGGCAGACCGGCAAACAGACCGGATTGGAGCAATTGTTTGATGTCGATCATTTGGAATGACTTGTCAAAATTGAACAAGGTATGTTGAATGGTGGTGGGCAGCCTGTGGACGTTTTGCACTGACTGCCCATTTGTTCCGTGTGGTAATGGGTTTCTGGCGTCAACGCCTTTCCAGGCTTCGGCATCGGGCCAGAAGTTGGGGCGGGAGTCGAGTTTTCAGACGACAAGTCTCGACTTGGGCCGAGGCCTGGATGTCGCTTTGTTTGAAAAACGCTTTCTGGCCCTACCTTTACCTGGACGCTGGCGGATCTACGTCTGGTAGTGTGTAGACCGGCTGAAGCCTCAGCTCCCCAAGGTGCCAGGGTCCGGCTTTACCCCAGGAAACTCAGTGCCTTTTTGTAGGCTTCCAAGGCAGCCGCGCACCGGTCGGCACGCATGTAGGCGTCGCCGAGTTGTTGATACAGCGCGGGATTGTCGGGATAGCTTTGGACGGCGTTTTCCAGGTCTCCGATCAGTTCATTGAGCGATGTCGTGGTGGCGATCAAGGTCGCATAAATTTTAGCTGCCGCGTCCGGATTGTTGTCACGAAGGGAAGAATGGGCTTGTGCAAGCCGAGACTGATAATCATCGACTGCTGTCGGCTGCGGTTCGGCTTTCTTGAGCCGTCGGATGGCCGGTTTGGCAATCGGGCGCGCTGCCTCAGACGGAGGAACTGCTGTTTCGAGCTGAGGAGCTTTTGCGGAAGGAGCAACAATTTCCGGCGCAGTAGGCTGTTCGACTTGGGGTTCTGCCCGATGCAGTTCTTCAAGCCATTCAGGCATTTCTTCGACGGTGATCTGGTCTGAGGTCTGTTGCTCTTGCGTTTGCAGTTCGGCCAACCAGACCGGCTCTTCGGCTTCTTCGGTGGCCTGTAGCGTGTCCGTTCTTAAATCGACTATGGGTTCCTGCTCCAGTTGCACCAGCCAGTCGGGAATTTCGGTTTCTGTTCCGGCCTGGTTTTCAACCAGTTCGATCGGCGGCTCAACGGCGATTTCGGCTTCTGGTTTGAGTTCGCGCAGCCAGTCGGGGAGTTCGGCTGCTTCCAACGCTTCGGGTTTGCCAGCGGCGAGTGGTGCTCCGGCGACCGGCGGCCCGGCGAGTGGTGCTCCGGCGACCGGTGGCTCGGCTTCCGGCTGGAGGTCGCGCAGCCAGTCGGGGAGTTCGACCGTTTCCAACGCCTCGGGTTCGGCGGCGAGCGGTGGCTCGGCTTCCGGCCGGAGTTCGCGCAGCCAGTCGGGAAGTTCGACTGTTTCCAACGCCTCGGGTTCGGCGGCGACCGGCGGCCCGGCGAGTGGCGGCTCGAGCGGTGCTTCGGCAGTCGGTTGGAGTTCGCGCAGCCAGTCGGGGAGTTCGGCTGTTTCCAACGCCTCGGGTTCGGCGGCGGCGAGCGGTGGCC